>ERZ779866.2619-NODE-2619-length-15825-cov-5.059543_pt1 | contig 15825 bp, 10 predicted proteins | sample MGYA00511248_ERZ779866 | MGnify/ENA primary metagenome ERZ779866 (study PRJEB29588, sample SAMEA2155758) | human gut metagenome | biome: human gut; feature: human-associated habitat; material: faeces | place: Denmark | collected 2008/2010 ... | reverse complement strand
GATCGCAAGTACGATGTCTGCATGGTCTACCATATATTGGTTCCGCTGTTGTTAGGCACCTGTACATTGCAGGTGCTTTTTTTATTTCAATAAACAAAAAATATGAGGTGACCACAATGTTTAAAAACAAAGTAGCCGTTGTAACAGGCGGCGCACAGGGAATCGGAAAAACAATAGCCGATGAATTTAAAAAGGCAGGCGCTCATGTCTGCATAATCGACAAAATAGAAAATGAATATTTTACAGGAGATATAGCCGAAGAGGAAACACTCATAAAATTTCATGACAAGGTTATTTCCGATTACGGACATATAGATTTCCTTGTAAACAACGCAATGAAATCTATGGGCGGAATTTTTGACTGCTCCTGGAAAGATTTCAATTATGCCCTTAGAATAGGCGTTTCCGCTCCGTATATGCTCTCAAAGCTTTTTATGGATGATTTTAACAATGGCGGCTCAATAATCAACATTTCATCCTCACGTGACAGAATGAGCCAGAGAAACACAGAAAGCTATACAGCGGCAAAGGGCGGCATTTCTGCTTTAACTCACGCCCTTGCAGTATCTCTTTCCGGAAAAATAAGGGTTAATTCGATTTCTCCCGGCTGGATTGACACTGACTTTACCGAATATTCAGGAGCAGACGCCTTTCAGCACCCGGCAGGCCGTGTAGGAAATCCTCTGGACATAGCAAACATGGTGCTTTTCCTTTGTTCCGATAAAGCTTCATTTATAACAGGAGAAAATATCTGCATAGACGGCGGAATGACAAAGCTTATGATTTATCACAATGACTTTGGCTGGAAGCTTGAGGAAAACTAATATCAGCTTTTAGTTTCTTATAAATTTCCGTTTCACGCAAAAACTTTATAGAATCGTTATTTTCAATCTCATAAAAAAGAGTTCTTTTCAATATTTTCTCCAAATCCTTGTGGTCCTTTGTTTTTACAAAACGGTAAAGAGGGGATTTATTCCCTTTCCATTTTTCCTCTGTGGAGTCCATAAGCATTGAAAGCACCTTTTTCAATTCGTCACTGTTTTCCCCCACTGAACACAGATACAAAAATTTCGGTATATAGATATTGTATTTCTGCATATCGAATAATTCTGCGGCCTTTGCAGAAACCTCTGAAATATACTTTGCATCTTCAACGTTTCCGATTTTCACAGTGGTCTGCATAAGTGCAGTCATATCAGATAATATTTCCGTAACAGATAAAAGCAGCTTTTCTTCCAAAAGTAAGGCTGCTTTTTCATATTCGCCTTTTTCAATAAATTTATTGACAACAGAGGACTGAGCCATAGATTTTATATTTATATCTCCGCTTTGACAGGCTTTCTCATACCATGAAAAAACCTCGGCTTCATCGTAATTACTTTGAATATTTCTGCCCTTTTCCATTAAAGCAGAGTTTTCTATTATTATGGCGCAATACAAAATCAACTCGTCGCTTTCAGGATATTCACTTATCTTTTCTTTTGCCGCTTCAAAAGCTTTTTCTGTGCTCTCATAAATTGCAATTTTTGAAAGCTCGTTTAAAAACATGGCGAGATCTTCCCTTGTAAGGTCATTTTTAAAAGACAAGAGTGTGTTTAAATCCGTTTTCAATGCTCTTGCCAAAACAGGCAGCAAGGTTATATCTGGAAATGAACTGCCTTTCTCCCACTTATTGACGGCGGGCGCAGTCACTCCCAAAATCGACGCAAGCTGTTCTTGGGTATATCCTCTCTCTATTCTCTTTTCCTTTATTATATGGTTGATTTTCATGTTATCACCTTCTTTAATCTTATTATAACAAAAGCATTTTCCTCCTTCAATTGAACCGTTATAAATATAACCCTTCAAAAATTAACCGTTGGTTAAAATAAAAGACGGCGCAAACCACACCGCCTTTTACATCAAATTTTTATTTCGACCTTACTTCCGTAATTTTTCTGCTTGGTAACTACAATTTGTCTGTCTATTCTCTCTTTAAGCTCCGACACATGGGAGATTATTCCCACCGGCTTATTTCCGGCGGTAAGCTCCTGCAAAACGCCTATAGCCTGATTTAAAGATTCATCGTCCAGAGAACCGAAGCCCTCATCTATAAACATAGAGTCAACCTGAATCCCTCCGGAGGACGACTGTATCTCGTCGGACATACCCAAAGCAAGTGACAAAGAAGCTTTAAAGGCTTCACCGCCTGAAAGAGATTTTACGCTTCTTTTTGTTCCGTTATAGTGGTCTATAACATCAAGCTCCAAACCGCTTTGGGCTCTTCCCTTGTCGCTTTCCGTTCTTCTCACAAGCTCATATTGTCCGTAACTCATTCTCATAAGCCTTACATTGGCTCGGTTTATTACCCTGTCAAAATAAGTCATTTGGATAAAGGTTTCTATAGATATTCTGTCCTTGCCGGAAAGATTGCCGGAAGCTGTATCAGACAAAAGCTTTACCATCTGATATTTTTTCTCGGATTTTTCCAGTTCTCCGGTATATTTCTTTATGTTATCAACCGCAGTTTTATTGGAAGAAAGACGCAGATTGTATTCTTTCTGATGTTTTTGAAGCTCCTCTTTTTCTTTCAACAGCTCTGATTTTTTATTGTTAAGCTCCGTAAAGTCAAAGCTTGCCATATTTTCAAGCTGATTTTTCAGCGTTGAATGAGATGCTTTTTTCTCATCCAGTTTATTTTTAAATTCCTGATATTCTTTAAAAGCTTTCTCATGTGCAAAAGTTATATCATCCTTTTGTTTTTGCAGCTTCTCTATATGAAGCTTTGCGTCATTTTCGCTTTTAAAGGTAAGCCTTTCTTTTTTCTCCTTTAATTCCTTTTCAAGATTTTTTATCTCTTCATTTATTCTTGCCAGTTCAATTTCACTTCTGTGCTTTTCCTCTATTGCCTTATTCAAAGAGCTTTCAAAAATCGGTATATCTTTTTGAGCTTTCGCCTTTATTCTTCCGTTTTGTTCCTCTTTCTTTATTTGCAGGTCAAGAGATTTTATTTCTTCGGACAATTTTTCGCTTTCTGAATTTATAATTTCAACAGCCTTTTTTCTGTCCTTTTCTCCGGTAAACTCTTCCATTTTACCGTAAATGTTATCTCTTGCTATTTCAAAAGTGGATTTTGCCTGATTCAACAACGTAAGTGTATCCAAAACAGTGTTTCTATATTTTTCAACTTGACTTTTTTCTTTTTCAAGCTGTTCTCTTGAAACTGTTTCCTTTGAAACCTTAGCAGGGTTTGGGTGTGAAAGTGAACCGCAGACAGGACATGGACAGTTTTCCTTTAATTTTTCTGCCAAAAAGCCTGCCTGCTCATCAAAAAAGTTTCTTTCCTGCTGTTCATATACAGCTTTTTTAGTTTCGTAATCTGTTTTTTCTTTTTCGTATTTTACTGCTAACCTTTTGTAATCCTCATTCAGCTTTCTTACATTTGGCATAAGGGAAATAATTTCATCTGTCTGACCTTTTCTCTGCATAAGGTCGGATTTTTTGTTTTTCAGCTTTTCAACCTGAACCTCTGCATCGCCTAATTTTTCACAGATATCCTTTGCCTCTTTAAGCTTTTCAGAAAAAGTTCTTTCCGACTTTTCTGAATTTTGATAATTTCTCTCTGTGAAATCCGCTCTTTCTGCGGATTTTTTCCTTTTGCTTTCCAGTTCGTCCAGTTCCTTATATAAAGGAAGCTTTTCTTTTTCTTCTCGTATATTTTCAGTCAGTGCTTCTGACAAAGGAAGCTTGCTTTCCGCATCTTTTAACTCAGTTTCTGACTTTTGAACTTTCATTTCAAAGCTTTCTATTTCTCTTTTTGTCAGATTTATCTGCTCCTGTGTTTTTTTGTAAAGCTCTGCCTGTCCTAAGTTTTGGTTTATCTTTTCAAGCTCTTTTTCCGTACTTGAAATTTTTTCTTCCGACTCCTTTAAAAATATTTCGTCAGCATCCATCTGACTTTTAAAAAATTCAAGAACTTCATTAGAATATGCGGCATTTTTAGACTTTCTTATTTCTTCAAATCTTTCTTTGTTTTCTCCGTAATACTGACCGCTTTCAACAAATCGGAGAATATTTTTCTGAGTGTCCTCACAGTCCCTTTTACTTTCTGAAACATTTTCTTTTAGGCGCTCCTGCAATTTTCTGTATGGCTCTGTTCTGAAAATATCACGGAAAATTTTGCTTCGCTCCTCCGTATCAGCAAAAAGCAGCTTTAAAAAATCCCCCTGGGCAATCATGACTATTCTGGTAAACTTACCCCTGTCAAGACCTGTTATCTCCTTTATGGCTTCGTTTACCTCTTTTATTTTTGTGACCGTTGTTCTTCCGTCTGAAAATGTAAGCTCTGCGTCGGCTGTTTCCTTTGTAAATCCGTCACCCTTGAGCTTTTTTCTTTTGTACTCTGGATTTCTTTTTACCGTGTAAATTTTATCCTTATAGGAAAACTCCAGCTCAACATATGTTTTCACGTTTTCATCGGCATACTTGCTTCTCAGCATATCTGATTTTCTGTTATCTCCGCTTGGTTCTCCGAAAAGCGCAAAGGTTATTGCGTCAAAGATAGTTGTTTTTCCTGCTCCGGTGTTTCCGGTTATGAGATAAAGTCCACTGCTTCCCAGCTTTGTAAAATCCACAACAACTTTATCGGGATAGGGACCGAATGCGCTTATTGTAAGTTTTAAAGGTTTCACAGCTCTTCCTCCCAAACTTCTTCCATAATATTTTTTATAAAACTTTTTTCTTCATCATCCATAGAAATATTATTTTGAAGCTTATAAAGCTCTTCAAACATTTCAAACGGAGATTTATCCTCAGCCGGCTGTACTGCGTCCACACCGTTGTTATTCATCGTCCTTGTGTTTTTGTAATCAAGGATCATAATATTTTTATATACAGCTCTGAGCTTATTTATAGCATCAGGAATATCTTTTTCGTCTGTCAAAATTATTTTATAGTAATCGTCGAGATTAAGTCCCTTGTAAAACTCTCTGTCCGTCACTTCCATGTAGCTGCCCTCTATTATTTTCATATCACGGAGAGGTTTAAGCTCACGGGTTTTTATTGAAATTTCGCCTTTCTTTCCTGTTTCCACAATAGTTACTGACTTTTTGTGGTTAGCTTCTGAAAAGGAATATTTTAAAGGTGTTCCGCAGTAACGCAATGTTTCCGTGGAAATATTTTGAGGTCTGTGTATATGTCCCAAAGCCACATAATCAAACCTTTCAAACACGTCAGCATTTACATTATCAATACCGCCCACTGATACCTCCTCAGAGTCACTTTTTAATGCGCCTGTGACAAACTGATGGGCAAGCAGTATATTTATTTCATCTTCTTTTGTTTCAGCCTTTTCCAATGCAAGCTTCACACAGTCGTTGTAGGTTTCTATTGTTTTATTCTCAAAAAAAGGCCTTACCGTAGAGGGCTTCACAAAAGGAAGCATAAATATATTAACTGTTTCATCCTTTTCTTTAAGGGTTACTTTTTCCGGTGCACCTTTAAAAACCGATGCTATATAGATATCCCTGTCCTTGACTATTCTTGAGCCAAACTCCAGTCGCTCTGCCGAATCGTGATTACCGCTTATTATAAAAACCTTAACTCCTGTATTTGAAAGCTCTGTGAGAAAATCGTCGAATATTCCCACAGCCTCACCGGAAGGAATTGTCTTATCGTAAACATCGCCGGAGATAAAAACTCCCTGACAATGTTCTTCATTTATAATTTTAAGTATTTCCTTCAATATATATTTCTGGTCTTCCGCCATATTAAATTCGTTAACCTTTTTTCCTATATGTAAATCGGAAAGATGAACAAACTTCATTTCAATCCGCCTTTCTTCTGTATTATCAAGCAATTAAATTATATCACAAAGAAAATTCCGCCTCAATATAAAAAATTTTTCAATTCCATAAAATACCTATTGACATTATCGAAAATTAGTTCTATAATTATATCAAACAAATTTTCGTCAAGGAAGGCGATTGTTCATGAGGTATATTCTCCACAGTGATTGCAACAGCTTTTATGCGTCGGTGGAATGTCTTTACCGACCCGAAATCCGAAACAAACCGGTAGCCGTAAGCGGAAACGCCGACGACCGACACGGAATTATTCTGACCAAAAATCAAATCGCCAAAAATTTCGGCGTAAAAACAGGCGAAGCCATATGGCAGGCAAGACAAAAGTGTCCCGAACTTGTTACTGTTCCTCCTAATTTTCCATTGTATAAAAGATTTTCAAAAATGACAAGGGAAATATATGGAGAATACAGCGAAAAAGTGGAGCCTTTCGGTCTTGACGAAGCTTGGCTTGATATAAGTGGAAGGGATATGAATTTCCAAAAAGCCAAAGCAATAGCCGAGGAAATACGTGGAAGAATTAAATATGAGCTTGGCATAACTGTGAGCATCGGAGTAAGCTTTAATAAAATATTTGCAAAGCTTGGAAGCGACTACAAAAAGCCTGATGCAGTTACTGTTATAACTGATAAAAATTATAAATATATAGTTTGGCCTTTGCCTGTTGAAAATCTTCTTTTTGTAGGGCCTGCCACAAAGAAAAAACTTAACAACATGGGCATATACACCATAGGAAATCTGGCAAACTGCCCCCTGGATACACTCGTTTCAGTTTTCGGAAAAAACGGAAATCTTCTCAATCAATTCGCAAACGGCAGTGACAAGGCCTCTGTGGCATTTTCTATAAGTCATCAGGATGTTAAGAGTATAGGAAACTCAACAACCACCTACCGAGATTTAAAAACAGTTGAGGACATAAAGATTGTAGCTTTTGTTCTTTCCGACAGTGTAGCAAGAAGACTTAGAGAACAAAACCTAAAAGCTTGGGTTGTAGGTGTTTCAATAAGGGAAAATAACCTTAACTCCTTTACACGCCAGCGCAAGCTAAGTATTCCCACCGATATAACGGAAGAAATCGCCGAAAACGCTATAGACCTGTTTTTGAAAAACAAAGGAGAAACCCCTTTGAGAAGCATAGGAATAAGTTTAAGCGAGCTTATCCCCTCTGACACACCTGTGCAGATGAGTTTCTTCTGTAATGCCAAAAACAATAACAGGCTTCACAATTTAGACTGCGCTGTTGACAGTTTAAAAAAACGATTTGGCTCATACTGTGTTCAGCCGGCAGTTATGCTAAATGACAGACGTCTTTCCAGATTTAATCCAAAGGATGACCATACTATACACCCTGTTGGATATTTTACAAAGTATATTTAATCCAAATAATCTGTATGAAACCACATTTACTGAGGTGATAACATGAAACAATATGTATGTGTTACGGCGCAGTTTGACTGTGACGGAAGAATTATGCCTATGAAGGTTCACTGGGAAGACGGCAGAACCTTTGAAATCGACAGGATAACAGATATAAGAAGAGCCGCCTCTTTAAAAGCCGGCGGCGCAGGAATAAGATATACTTGTCTTTTATTAGGTAAACAAAGATATCTTTTTCTTGAAGATGACAGATGGTTTGTAGAAATTTAAAGGGCAGGCGCTTAAAGCGTCTACCCTGTTTTTAATTATTCGTAGTCGATATAATCGTTGATATATTTACTGTTTTTTCTTGAAGAAGAACTGTAAATATCCCTGTCGGATGAGGAGAAAGAACTTATATCTTCATAACCCGGAGTTTTTCTCGGCTGAGAAGATTTTCTTGTATAAGTCTTTACATCATCGTCTGCAAACTGACTTTGCTGTGATGCAGAACGTCCGTAACCGTCATCGTAAAAATCCTGAGATGGCTGTGAATTGGTACGTCTTACACCGCCGTCAACATATCTGCTGCCCTTAATAGAATTGTAAGAATTATACTTTCCGCTTTCATCATAGGCTCTTCTTGTACTGCCGGATGATGAAGCAGGTCTTCTCTGACCTTGCTGAGGTTTAGCAGTTGAAGCCTGCTTTGTTCTTCCCCTGCTTTGCTGTGTTGAATTTACTCTTTTTCTGTTGGCGGCCTTGGCATTTCTAATGTATGCGTCTCTGCGTTTTTTTGCAATAGCTCTCTGTCTTTTTGATGACAAAACAGCATATGTTATTCCCAAAAGACCCACAACAACAAGACCTATTCCAACGTATAAAATCCATTCGCCGTCGTCACTTTTTCCGTTATTCTCCTTGATAAAGTTAAAATCTTCTCCGGACTGTTCCCCGCCCTGCTGAAGATTAAGAGAAATTTCCTCCCAATCATCGCTGGACAGCTCATCTGCGCTTACGGTAAAAATTGATGAAAAAGAAAAACACATAATCAATGCAAGGAAAAAAGATATTGTGATTCTTTTCATTTTCGCCATATACTCCTCATTCTCCTTCTGCACTTTGGCAAATCCCTAAAGTAATAAGTTAAATCCGGCAGAGCAAATAACTATATTACTCGAACATTGATGGTTTATAAGAATTAACTACGCTTGTATTCTCCTGAATTCCCAGCTCTTCTGCCTTTGCTGTAAGCATATCCTGGAATTCTTCTGACTTCATTGCGCTGAGTACGTTGAAGCTGTTTGTTTCGTCTTCAATATAATCAGCAACTGAATCAGCTATAGGAGCTTTATAAATAAGGTAGTAATAAGCATTTTCTGCTTCGCCTATTTTTACAAGAGAAGCTTTTCCCTCTTCAAGTTCATTCAACGCAGCAATAACATCTTCGTTGAGTGATGACTCGTCAAGATTTTCAACTGCGCTTGTTGATGGGTCTGACTCAAGCTCTTTTAAAGCTGTATACTCTACCATCTGTTCTGCAAAGGTTCCTGCGCCGTTGTTGATGTTGTCAGCGTATCCCTGAAGTGTGGATTCGATTTCTGCAATATCCTCATCGGACATAGCTGTGTATGTTGTTGAGCCTGAGTCATCTGTTGCAGAATCTGCAAGACGAACGCTCAAATAGCTGTAGCTTGTGTAATTCTCTGTAAAATAATTTGTAAGGTCTTCTGTGCTTACTGCTGTTTCCTCATCATTGATGTAGATTTCTTCAAACAAAGCTGTCTGTTTTGCAGAAGCCATGTAGCTTGCTCTTTCAAAGCTTTCGTAAGATACACCGTAAGGCTCAAGTATATCCTTATAAGGAGTTGGCATCATGCCGTATGCAAGGTACATATCGTAGTATGGTCCAAGGTTCCAGTCATTGTCAGCTGATTCCTTAGCTGCTGCCTCATCCTCTGCTGTGAGTGTAAGGCCTCTTGCTTCAAACTCTTCTTCGATTGTAAGAATATTCTTTGTGAGTTCCTTTGCTGTGTCAACAATCCAATCCTTAGCAACTGCTGTTTCTCCGTCGTCATCAGTGATTGTAAGGTTAAGGAAAGACTTTTCCGCATCGTAACCTTCTGCGGATGAAGCATATGTTGCTGCCTGATTGTATGCAGTATAGAGAGCATAAATATAAACACCTATCTGCATCTCATTGTCATCAACCTTGTATGACCATTCCGGTTTTGTACTGCATCCTGAGATTGACATAATCATAAGCACCGCCAAAAAAGCAGCGGTGATTTTTTTGATTGCTTTCATAAAAAATTACCGTCCTTAAATAAAATTCATCATCGTTTAACGATGACAGCATATATCGGTAATTATACACCAAATATTCACTGTTGTCTATAAAAATCTATAATTTTACAAATTTTCATAAAACATTCACCATTTAACTGGCTGATTTGCACTTATAGGCATTTTTTATTTTTTTAGGTTTGTAAAAACCTCAAGCAAAAACTCAAGAGGTTTTTCACTTTTTGAAGCCTTAATAAGTATATAAGGCTTCTTTCCTGCATTTAAAAATGCTTTTCCGGCATTTTTTACCACTATATCCATAGCTTCTTCAGACTTTATATTTCTCAGGTAAAGCAAAAATCCGCTGTCATTCTGTCTTATTTCATAAACGCCAAAAGCGTTCGCCATATTTCTTATCAGAGCAATATCAATAAGTCCCACAACACTTTGAGGCGGCTCACCGAAACGGTCTATAAACTCATCGGTAACATCATGGGCGTCCTCATCGTTTCTGATATCTGCAATTCTTCTGTATGCGTCAAGCCTTGTGGAAAGGTCGGAAATATAGCTTTCCGGAATATGCGCCTGAACCGCAACGTCGATAAGACAGTCAATCTCCGGATTTGTGGTTTTCTCTCCCTTTTCCTCTTTTACCGCATCGCCCAAAAGCTTCAGATACATATCGTATCCTACATCCTCCATATGGCCGTGCTGTTTTGCACCCAAGATATTTCCAGCTCCTCTAAGCTCCAAATCTCTCATGGCAATTTTAAATCCTGAACCGAACTCGGTAAATTCTCTTATTGCATTGAGCCTTTTTTGAGAAATATCGCTTAACACCTTGCTTCTGTTGAATGTAAGATAAGCATATGCACGTCTGCTGGAACGTCCTACACGACCTCTGAGCTGATGAAGCTGTGAAAGTCCCATACAGTCAGCGTTTTCTATTATCAATGTATTTGCGTTGGGCAGGTCAACACCGGTTTCTATTATTGTAGTGCATACAAGAACATTTATCTTTTGTTCCAGCATTTCCTCCCAAACCTTAGAAAGCTGATGTTCTGACATTTTTCCGTGTCCCACACCAACGGAGGCTTCCGGTATCCTTTTTGCAATGGACGCCGCAAGGCTGTCTATTGAATCAACTCTGTTGTGCAGATAGAAAACCTGTCCTCCTCGCCTAAGCTCTCTTCTTATGGCTTCGTTTATGACAGCTTCATCATGTTCCAGTACATAAGTCTGAACAGGCTGTCTGTCCTGGGGAGCTTCCTCTATTACAGACATGTCCCTTATTCCGCTCATTGCCATATTAAGTGTTCTTGGAATAGGTGTTGCGGACAATGTAAGTACGTCGATATTTTTATACCATTCCTTGAATTTTTCCTTTTGAGCAACTCCGAAACGCTGTTCCTCATCTATTATCACAAGTCCCGGGTCACGGAATTTAACATCCTTTTGAACAAGCCTATGGGTTCCGATAATTATATCTATCTCCCCTCTTTCAAGCTTTTCAAGAATATCCTTCTGCTGTTTTGCAGTCCTGAATCTTGAAAGAAGCTCTATTCTGATAGGATATCCGTCAAATCTTTTTAAAGCGGTTTGATAATGCTGCCAAGCCAAAATCGTAGTAGGACAAAGCAAAGCGCACTGCTTGCTGTCGCATACACATTTAAAAGCGGCACGCAGGGCAACCTCCGTCTTTCCAAAGCCTACATCTCCGCAAAGCAGTCTGTCCATAGGAGCTGTTTTCTCCATATCGCCCTTAATCTCGTCAATACATCTGAGCTGGTCAGGAGTTTCCTCATATTCAAAACAAGCTTCAAAATCCTTCTGCCATTCGGTATCGGCTGAAAAAGCATAACCCTTTGCGCTCATTCTGGCAGAATACAAGGCAATAAGCTCCTTTGCCATATCCTTAACGGCGGCTTTAACCCTTGTTTTTGCTTTCTGCCATTCCGTACCTCCGAGACGGCTTATCTTGACTGTGGAATTTTCCTTAGGCCCTATATATTTTGAAACCAGGTCAAGCTGAGTAACCGGCACATAAAGCACGTCACCCTTTGCATAGCTTATCTTTATATAGTCCTTTACAATTCCCTGGGTATCAATTTTGTGAATACCTCCGAAAATACCGATACCATGGGTTGAATGAACCACATAATCACCGGGCGTCAGCTCTGAAAGGCTGTATATAGCCTCTCCGCTTTTTATGGTCTTTCTCTTTTTAGAGGGCTTTGCCGGAATAAGGCTGTGGGTAATAAGCATAAAATTCAGGCTGGGATATTCAAAACCCGAAGAAAGGCTTCCGCCCGTAACGTATATTATCCCCTTTTCCGCCTCTTCCAAATTTGTGGAATAAACCGCATTGTAATTTCTGTCACGAAGCAGAGAAGCCACGTTTGCGGCGGCTTTTTCTGTTCCTGCCAAAATCACAACAGCTTTATTTTTAAGGGTTATACCCTCCAAATCATCACAGAGAGCCGTCACTGAGCCGTTCCAGGGAGAAAGCTGTTTAGCTGTAAAGGGAACCAATGCGTCAAGCCTGATATCATATCCTCCCCTTGAAAAATTGTCAAGGTAGATACATGTATTTTCACTTAAAATTTCATCAAATGTTCCGTGGCTTATGCTGTAGGTTTCAAAACCTCTGCAAAGTATTCCGTCGGAAAAATATTCTTTCAAGTCCTCTGAAAATCTAAACTCACTGCCTTTGATTCTCTCACGGACATTTATAAGCTCCGACACAAAAAACACCGTATTATCATCGGCATAATCCAAAAGTGTGGCGGTTTTTTCATATACAAGACCTATAAATTTATCCATTGAACCTATTTTTATATTATTTTCAATATCATCGGCTTCACGGTATAGTCTTTCCTTAGCAAGAGCGCTGTTTTTACCTTTAAGCAAATCGGCTTTATGCCTTATTTTACCGGCAAGCTCCTGATTATCCGAAACCAATATTTCAGTGGATGGAGCTAAAAGAATATTTTCACAGCTCTCTGTACGCCTTTGAGTTTCTATATCAAAGAAATTAAGGGTATCTATTTCATCGCCCCAAAATTCCGCTCTTACAGGGCAATCGCTTTCGGGAGGGAAAAAGTCTAAAATTCCTCCACGTCTTGAAAACTGTCCCTTACCTTCAACATTGGCGCAGTTTTCATATCCCAAAGTGCTTAAAATTTTACAGCATTTATCCGGAGAAATTTCCTTTCCCGGCATCAGGCTCAGAACTGAAGCCTCAAGGTTTTCCATAGGGATTGTAAACTGCATTGCGGCGTCTGCACAGGCAACTACAACTTCGCACTGAGATGTTATAATACTCAGAAGTATTTCTATTCTTTTATGCTCATACTCTCTTGATTTTCCGCTTACATCGGCAAATATAAAATCTCTCACCGGATAAAAATAGGCTTTTATTCCCATAGAACAAAGGTCGTTTGTGAGCTGCTGTCCTTCCCTTTCATTGGAGACAATACAAAAACACTTTTTTCTGTCTTTTCTGCATAATGTCCCGATAATATTTGCCTTATGTATCTCTGTTACGCCTGTCACCAGCACAGAGTTTTTGCCATAAGCAAAGCTTTCTATTTTTTGAAATTCCGGGGACTGTTCCATTACTTTGTCCAGAAAATTCATCATCTATATCATCTCCCTTTCTAAATCTGCTTTTATACCGATTTATCAGTTGTATTTATTCATAGCTTCCGCTATTTTCCCGTTAATAATAAGTCTTGCCGCATCGGCAGCATCCTTGGTCTTTTCTTCAAGTATTTTCTGTTCATTGGCTGAAAAGCTTGAAAGCACCCAGTCAGCCAAGTCCCAGTTTGGATTAGGTTTTGCTCCTATTCCCATCTTTATTCTCGGGAATGTATCAACACCGCTTAAATAAATTATGCTTCTCATTCCCTTTTGACCGCCGTCGCTTCCCTTTCTTCTTATTCTCATTTTGCCTACATCAAGGGAAATATCATCAAAAATTACAAGAACATTTTCAGCAGGCACTTTATAAAACTGCATAGCCTCTACAACCGCCTGTCCGCTGTTGTTCATATATGTCTGAGGCTTCATTAAAAGCACTTTTTTTCCGTCTATTGTACAGCTTCCTATAAGTGACTTGTATTTCAGTTTGTTTATTTTGCAGTCATAGATTTCTGCAATTTTATCTATAGCTATAAATCCCATATTATGGCGAGTATTTTCATATTCTCTACCGGGATTTCCAAGTCCCACTATTATAAATTCACAGCCTGAACCAAAATTTTTATTTTTTCCGAACATCAAATCATTCCTTTTCAACAGGGTGATATCAAATTATATTATTGAAAAATTATTTAACAAACACCAAAAAGGAGTGCGCAGCTACGCACCCCTTATTATATCTCATAAATATTGAGTTATTTGGCGAAATTAACCGAAAATCTGAGAAACAGGTCTGTCGGCATAAATTCTCTCGATAGCCTCTGCAAATACAGGAGCAACAGGGAGAACTGTGAACTTGTCCAGCATTCTTTCCTTTGTGAAAGGAATTGTATCAAGGAGAACAAGCTCTTTGATAACGCTGTTCTTAATTCTGTCAAGAGCAGGACCTGAAAGAACTGCGTGAGTTGCACATGCATAAACCTCAGTAGCTCCTGCTTTCTCAACGAGAGCAGCTGCAGCGTTGCAAAGTGTACCGGCTGTATCGATCATATCGTCAACAAGGATAACCTTCTTGCCCTTAACCTCACCGATGATATTCATAACCTCTGATACGTTTGCTTTCTGTCTGCGCTTGTCAACAATAGCAAGCGGGCAGCCGATTTTTGCTGCAAAGTTTCTTGCTCTTGTAACTGAACCCAAGTCAGGAGAAACAACAACATAATCATCTGTAGCAGAACCGATTTTCTCTTTCATATGGCGAGCAAGAATAGGTGCGCCAACAAGGTGGTCAACAGGAATATTGAAGAAGCCCTGAATCTGATTAGCATGAAGATCCATGGTAAGGACTCTGTCTGCTCCTGCTGCTGTAATAAGGTCTGCGCAAAGCTTTGCGGAAATCGGATCTCTTGCTTTTGCCTTTCTGTCCTGACGAGCATAACCGAAATAAGGCATAACTGCTGTGATACGTCCGGCAGAAGCACGCTTCATAGCGTCAATCATGATTAACATTTCCATGAGATGATCATTAACAGGAGTGCATGTAGACTGAACAATAAAGCACTCGCTTCCTCTTACAGACTCGTGAAGAGAAACAGCAATCTCTCCGTCACTGAAAGTTGTACAGTCGCTCTTACCCAAAGGAAGTCCAAGTATACCTGCTATACCCTGAGCAACATCTCTGTTGGAACTGCCGGAAAAGATCTTAATATCCTTGCCGTGAAAATTCATATAAAATCCCCCTGTAGTTAGTAGTAAAACATCGGCACACCGGACGTCTTTATTTTCTTCATTGTCAAGGTTTGCTTGCCTGTCCAATTTTTAAGATATGCAAATTATTATGTAATATACATAATTAGTGATATCCCTATAGCGATTATGTCTTTAAAACATTTCACACACACAAAAAAGACAACAACAAAAAACCATCGAAGGCATAAAAAACAATCGACAGCATGCACCATAAAGTTCTGTTGAAACATAACTATACAATCCAATTATCTCATAAAATTTGATTTTTTCAAGGGGGAAAAGTATTTTTGTTAGAATTAAACTACATTTTTATCGAATTATACAAGATAACTGTCAAAAGTTGGGTAGATTTTTTCAAAAAAACTCAGAAAAATTTGTAAAAACATATAGCTATTTTTGCAAAAGTTTGTTATAATACTAAATAGGCTTAGGGATGTACGTGCGCTTTTGTCGTACAAGTACATTCAAGCGGAATTTATTAAGGAGGTTTTTACAATGGGCCACAAGTATGTTTACTTATTCTCAGAGGGCGACGGCTCTATGAGAGAGCTTCTCGGCGGTAAAGGTGCTAACCTTGCTGAGATGACAAAACTCGGTCTTCCTGTTCCACAGGGCTTTACTATTTCAACAGAGGCTTGTACTCAGTATTATGAGGACGGCAGAAAGATTAATGATGAAATCCAGGCAGAGATCATGGAGAACATCGTTAAGATGGAAGAGATCACAGGTATGAAATTCGGTGATAAGGAGAATCCTCTCCTCGTTTCCGTTCGTTCAGGTGCAAGAGCTTCCATGCCCGGTATGATGGACACAATCCTCAACCTTGGTCTTAATGAAGAAGTTGTAGAAGTACTCGCTGCTAAATCAGGCAATCCTCGTTGGGCTTGGGACTGCTACAGAAGATTTATCCAGATGTATTCCGACGTTGTTATGGAAGTCGGCAAGAAATATT
>ERZ779866.2608-NODE-2608-length-15870-cov-3.535441_pt1 | contig 15870 bp, 15 predicted proteins | sample MGYA00511248_ERZ779866 | MGnify/ENA primary metagenome ERZ779866 (study PRJEB29588, sample SAMEA2155758) | human gut metagenome | biome: human gut; feature: human-associated habitat; material: faeces | place: Denmark | collected 2008/2010 ... | reverse complement strand
ACTAATAATGATGATGGTGAAGATGTAAGGATTATAAAAAGCAAGACGCATTATCCTTTTTTTGCTTTTTATATACAAGAACGACAAAAAACAAATACGAAGGGACCGTCCACTGAAGAAGAGCAGTGCATAAAAGAAACTTACGAATACCTTTATAATAGTTTAAGTGAAGATAAGCTTAGAGCATTTTTAAAGAAAAAATACGGCGATGACAATATTGATGAATTAAATTATGTTGATATTCTCAAAGCAGTGAGAGATCAGGTTTTGAACACCACTTTTGTATCAATATCTACAAAAGAGCGCAAGCAAGCAAATATGATTTTTGAAATCCTCAATGCTAAAGGTAAAAATTTATCAGGCGTTGATCTAATAAAAAATAGAATTTTTGAAATAGTAAATGATATAGAACCAGCAGATTATGCCGAAGAAAAGTGGAAATCAATAAAGAATATTTTAAATGCACGCAATGTTGATGCAGGTTTCGTGCAATTTTATCGCTATTTTTGGATTTCTAAATATAAGAAATCTAATGTAAATAAGTTGTATGATGATTTTAAATCCACTATTAAACCGGCAAACAAAGATCGATATAAGAAATTTTTAACAGAAATAGAAGATACCGCAAAAATATATGTTCAAACTGTTTCTCCTCAGAGAAGTGACTTCCAAAATAAGAAAGAGTATTTTGGTCTTGTTCAAAGTGTTAAAGTTATGTCTGATTACTTTAATATAACGCAAGTACGAATAGCTTTAATTGCGTTAATTGAAGCTAAAGAAAAAGGAATTATAACTTTGACACAACTAAAATCAATGGTTTATGAACTCGAGAATTTCCATTTTTCTTATAATGCGATTTGCTCTAAACCCACAAACAAACTCGAAAAGATTTATTCTGCTTTTTCTATTTCTTTAAGAAATTGCAATGATAAAATTGAAGCAAGAAATATTATAAAAGACTTAACTAATCAGTTGAATGAAATTTATGTTTCATATCAAGAATTTGAAAGTGAATTTATCAATTTGACATATACCAAAAAAAGCAATAATTCTGATAATGTAATAACTAAGTATGTTGTTAATAAAATTGCTTCTTATTATGAAGGTAAAGAAATTTTTGAAGATGATGGAAGTATTGAACATATACTTCCTGAATCAAACGATACAAAAAACAATAATATAGGAAATTTGATTTTGTTAGAACAAGTTTTAAATAGAGAAGCGGATTGTTTGGAATATATAGACAAAATTACAGTGTACAAAAAATCATCGTATAAATGGATAAAAGAGTTTGTAAGTAGTAATACAGAATGGTCAGATGATAAGATACAAGAACGATCAAAAAAATTATCTAAATTTTACTACACGAAGATTTTAGCAAAAGATATATCATTAAATGCTTTGAAACGATAATTCGTGACAACAAAATGACAACAGAAATTTGGAGAGTCCATATTTTATGGATATTTCAGATAACTAAAATAACTCGTGCTAAATCACCAATACAAAATTGTTTAAGTGGTGGTTTTCAGGAGCGAGTGGGAATAATACAACAGACTTAACAACTTCAGGCTATTCATATCTTCCAAACAAAACACAATATTTTAAAACTAAAAGGCATTGCTGATCTTTTCGGTCGACAATGCCTTTTTATCTCGGATTCCGGCATATAAATTGTACTATATAAATAAAAACACTATTGTTTTTTCTTTTTAATTGTGATAATATAATAATAGATGCAGAATGCTTATTAACATGTGCGTCCATCCACATATGTCATATGCAGCAATCCGCATAATTTTATATTATTTGGAGGTATCATTATGTCAAAGTCTACCTTTTCCGCCTGCGTAACCGCAAAGGACGGTCTGACAATGGAGTGTGTATCCCGCGGATTTAAAATCAACATGGACGAACCTCAGGCTTTGGGCGGAAACAACACGGGCATGAATCCCGTTGAAGCCATGCTCAACGCTCTCGGCGCCTGCAAGGCCATTGTCGCCCGCTGCTTTGCGAAGGCTCACAATGTGCATTTCACCAATCTCCGCATCGAGCTTACGGGTACTCTGGACCCCGACGGTTTCAGAGGCGTAAATCCCGACGCCAAAATCGGCCTTTCGGAGATACATACAAAATACTATTTCGAATCTGACGAGCCCGACGAAAAGCTTGAGGAGTTTGTCAAGTTCATGGAGAAAACCTGTCCCGTCATGGACACCATCGTGAACACTCCCAAATTTGTCGACGAGATCATACGCATGTAATAATTTGATTAAAACACAAAAAAGGCGTCCCGAAGGACGCCTTTTATCTTTGCTTTTAGCCTATGGCTATCGATGTGCTTTCGGGCAGCTTCTTCTGATCGACCTTGGGAAGAGATATTTTCAGTATGCCGTCCTCATATTTTGCCGCAACATCGCTCGGCTTCATGTCGCCTACATAAAAGCTTCTGCTGCACGAGCCTGTGTAACGCTCCTGACGGATATATCTGCCGTTCTTGTCCTGTTCGTCCTTGTCGAGACCCTTCTGGGCGCTGACGGTGAGATAACCGTTTTCCAAATTGAGCTTTATGTCCTCTTTCTTGAATCCGGGGAGATCTATGTCGACTTCATAGGAGCTCTCTGTCTCCCTGACATCGGTCTTCATAAGGTTTTTGGCGTGTTTGCCGTAAAGGGGATTTCTCTTGCCCCATGCGGGGAACATCGAAAAGTCATCGTCGAAAAATTCATCAAATAAGTTTTCACTGAAAATGCTGGGCAACATAAGTCATTCCTCCAATCATAGCACTTTTTTTGCCCTGCGGGGAGTTCCTTTTGGCACTTCCCTCTTGGAACAGCTTAATAGTAACACTTATTTTTATCAATGTCAAGTGCCGAGTGCTAAAATTCACAAGATCAGTGATTTTTGTTCACAAGTTATGTTATTTTGGGCATTTTTTATGTCCTCCTGCATTTTTTATCAAACCTTGTTGCGCGGCGGAAAGTTTTTTGATATAATTTATTTGTGGGAGTTTGGATTTTCCCCTCCCCTTCATTTTGAGACTTATTTTATAATATATGGAGGAATAACTATGGCAAACGATGTCCGTCCCGAAAATATGGAACGCATTACCAACGAAAAGCTGGCCGCCGCCTTTATCAACGAGCAGGTCGATATAATCCGCCGTGAGGTGGGAGACAAGAAGGTTCTCCTGGCTCTGTCGGGCGGTGTGGACTCTTCCGTCGTGGCAGCTCTTCTCATCAAGGCCATCGGACAGCAGCTGGTCTGCGTCCATGTCAACCACGGTCTGCTCCGCAAAGGCGAGCCCGAGCAGGTAGTCGAGGTCTTCCGCAATCAGATGAACGCAAACCTTGTATATGTCGACGCTGTCGACCGCTTTTTGGACAAGCTCAAGGGTGTTGCCGACCCCGAGACAAAGCGCAAGATCATAGGCGCAGAGTTTATCCGCGTATTTGAGGAAGAGGCAAGAAAGCTGGAGGACATTTCCTTCCTCGCTCAGGGCACAATCTACCCCGACATCATCGAAAGCCATGGTGTAAAAGCCCACCACAATGTGGGCGGTCTGCCCGAAGATATGAAATTCGAGCTGGTTGAACCCCTCAAGCTGCTCTACAAGGACGAAGTCAGAGTGGTCGGTAAGGCCCTCGGTCTGCCTGACAACATGGTCTTCCGTCAGCCCTTCCCCGGACCCGGTCTCGGTGTCCGCTGCCTCGGCGCCATCACCCGTGACCGCCTTGAGGCTGTAAGAGAGTCCGACGCAATACTCCGTGAGGAGTTTGACAAAAACGGTCTCGCAGGCAAGGTATGGCAGTATTTCACAGCCATTCCCGACATGAAGACCGTCGGCGTAAGAGACGGCAAGCGTGCAGACGAGTGGTTTGTCATAATCCGCGCCGTCAACACAGTAGACGCCATGAGCGCCACAATCGAAGAGATTCCCTACGAGCTTCTTCACCACATCACAAAGCGCATAGTGAACGAAGTCCCCGGCGTCTGCCGCGTCCTCTACGACCTCACAACAAAACCCACAGGCACGATAGAATGGGAATAAGAAATTAACTATGTCGGGCGGTTTAGTATATATAATGACTAATCCCTGCCTTGATGGCTGGGTAAAAATAGGCATGACCGAACGCAACGATATCGATCAGCGCTTGAATGAGCTCAACAGCCCCAGCAACATACCGCTGTCATACCGTTGCTATGCAGTCTACGAAGTTGAAAACCCCCTTGAGGTTGAAAAACGCATACACAACATCATCGATCTTATTGACAGTTCTCTGCACGCCAGAGAGGTGCTCACCAACGGGCGCATAAGAGAGAGAGAATTTTTCAAAATTTCTCCCGAAACGGCGTACAGCGTTTTCAGAAATATAGCCGTGCTGCGCGGCGACACGGACAAATTAAAGCTCCATGTCCCCACCGTTCAGCAAGCGCAGGAGGAAGAAATCGCGGACAGCAAAAGCAAGCGTTCGAGATCTTCCTTTAAGATGCTCAATATTCCTGTGGGAGAGACAATAAGCTTTCTGTACAATGAGAATATTGTCGCAAAAGTGCTGGACGACAAAAACCGTGTGGAATTTGAAGGTGAAGACTATTCCCTCTCCTCCCTTGCCCGCAAAATACTCATAGAAAAACACGGCTGGGCGGACAGCGCCAGCGTAAACGGCTGGAAATATTTTACCAAGGACGGTATAATCTTAAATGATCTACGCGATCGGCTGGAGAACACAGGCGACGAAAATTAACCCAATCACAGGCGGCTCTTTGAACCGCCTGTGTCATAAGGAGGTATATCATGTTTCGTGAAATGCGCAGGAAAAGGCAGGCTCTCTCCGGAGAGCTTTGCAAAGAAATACTGAAAAACGGCAGCTGCGGCACCCTTGCCCTTTCGGGCGACAACGGCTATCCCTATGCTGTGCCTATGAGCTATGTCTTTGACGGAGACAAAATATATTTTCACTGCGCCCGTGAGGGTCACAAGCTCGACTGCATAAACCGCTGCGACAAGGCGTCCTTCTGCGTCATCGATGCTGACAGAGTGGTTCCCCTTGAATACACAACATACTTTTCGAGCGTTATAGTCTTCGGCCGTCTGCGTACTGTCGAAGATGACGGCGAAAAACGCCGAGCCATAAACAAGCTGTCCCTGAAGTATGCCCCTTCAGACAGCGAGGAAAACCGCGCCGCCGCCATTGAAAAAGACTTCAAACCCCTCTGTATTCTCGAACTGACCATAGAGCACATGTCGGGTAAGGAGGCCATAGAGCTGACAAAAGCCCGTAAAAACATATGACATAAAAGCCCCTCAGATTCGCGGGGCTTTTATTATGCCTCCTTTGTCAAATACAAAACAATTGTTGCATTTTTTCAAAAGAAGGTCTATAATAAAAAGTACCGTTTTTTGAAAAGTGAGGTAATTACATTGAAACGCTCTTATGAAATTGATATGTGCAACGGGCCGCTTTTAGGCAAGATACTGCGGTTTGCCATTCCGCTCATGCTGTCGGGTGTGCTGCAGCTTTTGTTCAACGCCGCCGACATCGTGGTTGTGGGTCAGTTTTCAGGCAGCACAGCCCTTGCCGCCGTCGGCTCCACAGGCGCACTTAACAACCTTATCATAAATGTTTTCCTCGGCCTTTCCATAGGCACAAGTGTCCTTGTGTCGAGGTATTACGGCGCCAAGAACTGGCCCGCCGTAAAAGATGTGGTACATACATCCATGCTGGTCAGCGCGCTTTCCGGCGTGTTCCTGATATTCTTCGGCATCTTCCTTTCCCGTCCCCTGCTTGAGCTGATGGGAACTCCCGACGATGTTCTCAATCAGGCCGTTCTCTACATGCGAATTATCTTTGTGGGAATGCCCGCCTCCATGATATACAACTTCGGCGCGGCAATCCTGCGCGCCGTAGGCGACACGCGCCGTCCGCTGTTCTTCCTTTTGGCATCGGGCATTATCAATGTCATATTAAACCTGTTTTTTGTCATAGCCTTTAATATGGACGTTGCAGGCGTGGCTCTGGCCACCATCATCTCCCAGGCCATTTCGGCACTTCTTGTCGTGGCCTGCCTGATGAAAAGCGAGGGCAGCTACCGCCTATATCTGAATGAGCTCCGCATCTCCAAGGACAAGCTCATCCAAATTGCAAAGGTGGGACTTCCCGCGGGAATTCAGGGAGCCGTCTTTTCCATCTCCAATGTTTTGATTCAGTCGTCAGTCAATACCTTCGGCTCCATTGCCATGGCGGGAAATACGGCGGCCTCCAACATCGAAGGCTTTGTCTACACCTCCATGAACTCCCTCTATCAGGCCTCTCTGAGCTTTACCAGCCAGAATGTGGGAGCCCAGAAAACAGAGCGTATCGTGCCCATCTTCCTCCGCTGCCTCGGCATCGTCATGGCGATAGGCGGAGGTCTGAGCCTCTTTGTAATGACCTTTGCGCATCCCCTTTTGGGAATATATTCCTCCGACCCCACCGTCATTGAATACGGAATCAGCCGTCTGAGCGTGGTGTGCGCCACCTATCTGCTGTGCGGAATGATGGATGTGGCCTGCGGCTCCATAAGGGGTCTCGGATATTCGGTAACCCCCACCATCGTCTCTCTTACAGGCGCCTGCGGTCTGCGCGTCCTATGGATATACACCTTCTTCCAGATGGAGCACACTCTGTTCTGCCTCTATCTGTCCTACCCCGTCAGCTGGATAATCACATTTTTGGTTCATCTCGTCTGCTTTATCGTCTTCTTCCGCCGCTGGAAAGACCGCGTGACGAATGTTCCGGCAGACAACCTCCGCACCAAATAATAATACATATAAATTATCCCCCGTATATTACGGGGGATTTTTATTTTGTGCCGCCTGTGCGGCGGAGATTCTCTTTAAGGGCTCTCATCGTGCCTGTAATCACCTTTAATTCCCAGTGGGTGCAGTCCGCCAGAAGCTCTGCCATCTCTCTTTCAAAGGCGGCATTTGACTTTTCAAGACTGTCGCACAGCAGGTCGTCGACGGTGACTTCCAATGCGTTGGCAATGCTGACAATGGTGGGCAGACCGAGCTTGGTGGCGCCTCGTTCGATATGTGATATGTTGGATGGCTCCTGACCCGACATCTCGGCCAGCACCTGCTGGGTTATGCCCCTCTCCTTTCTGAATCTTCGAATTCTTATGCCTATGGCCGTGTAGTCAAGCTCCATTTTACCACCTCATTCAAAAAATTCATATAATATTATTGTATATCCGATTCGGATGTGATAAAATAAAGTAAATATCCGAAAAGGACTTGTAATAATATTATTGTCAAATTAACACTGATATATGATTGAGAGGTAATAGCTCATGCGTTTTCAAATGTCCCTGCTGGAATTTCTGTCCTACTGCTCTAAATCCTGCAAACTTTCCGATCTGCACACCCTTGACAGCCACGAAAAAAGCAGGGTGCTCCGTGCTCTGCAAAAAATCTCTCCCGAGGATGCCTCTTTAACGGAGTGGAACGACGCCCTCGATTATCTCACGGGTCAGCCGCCTCAGCCCACCGCCCGCGCCGCCCGTGAGCGCCTTATAAGCTGTCTCGGCAGATCTTTGGAATGAGCATAAAAAAACAGACCTTAAAAAGGTCTGTTTTTTACTCCGCCGGCTCCGACATGACCAATATATCGTCTGTCCTTATGACGGTGGCTCCCTTGGGTATTATGACCCTTCGGTTGCGGTAGATTATGACTACCAGCTCGTCTTTGAGCCCCAGCTCCGATATGGCTCTGTCTGCCCAGGGGTGGTTTTCCTCTATCTTCTTTTCGTATAGCTCTATCTGGTGCTCTCTCGCGGCGGTTCTGCCCATGAGGACAACGGTGTCGTTTTCCATTATCTCGGTGCTGCCCGAGGGCACTATCTTTTCGCCGTTTCTCACCACCAGCACGACTATCGTGTCGGGAGGGAAAACTATATCCCTTATCCTTTTTCCCGCCCAGGAATTGCCCTCGTTCACCGAAAGCTGGATAAACTCAACGGGGGTCTTTTCCGAATAGTCGTTAAAGGTTCTCATGACATCGTATCTGTCGTCGTTCATATTGAGAAGCCTCGACACATATGGTACCAGAGTGCCCTGAAACAGTATCGAAAAGATGACGATAAAGAACACCATGTGGAAGATGTCGTTGTCGGTGACGGCGGGATTTATCGTGGCCATTATGGCAAAAACGATGGAGGCCGCCCCCCTGAGTCCCGCCCATGACACCAGAAGCTTTTGCTCAAGTGTGCTCTTAAAGGGTGTCAGCAAGGCGAAAACCGCCATGGGTCTTGCCGCAAAGGTGAGGAAAAGCCACACGGCAAAGGCCTTGAATGCCACCGAAGGCAGCTGGGACGGAAAAGACAGCAGTCCCAAAAGAAAAAATAGCAGCATCTGCATAAGGCCCGTAATCGCGTCGAAAAAGTTGACCAATGCTTTTTTGTTCCTTATCCTTAGGTTGCCGAGAATTATTCCCGTTATGTAGGCGGCGAGATAGCCGTTTCCGCCGAAATAGGCGGGGGCGGCATAAGCGATGAGGGCTGTGCCCACTATGCACGCCGTGTCAAATCCCGGCACGAGGAACTTGAAATTATTGAGAAACTTCCACGCCAAAAAGGCGATGCCTACGCCGAAAACAGCGCCGAATACCAGCTGTTTCAAAAGCAGCAGCCAAAACTCTCCCCCTGCCGAGCTGCCGTTCATTACGGACAGCACGAGGACGGTGAGCATATATGAAAAGGGGTCGTTGCTTCCGCTCTCCACCTCCAAAAGGGAGGCTGTGCCGTATTTGAGGTTGAGCCTTTTTGATCGCAGCACCGAGAACACCGAGGCGGCGTCGGTGGAGCTTATGACAGAGCCTATGAGAAAGCTCTCCCAAAAGGTGATTTTAAGGACAAAATAACAGAAAAGCCCCACGAGAAAGGCGGTCAGCACTGTGCCCATAGAGGACAGCCACACGGCCTTGACGGCGGTAGGCCTTGCCTCGCTCCACTTTGTGCCGAAGCCGCCGTAGAAGATTATGAATATCAGAGCCACCGAGCAGACCTGCTCGGCTATCACATAGTTGTCAAAGGGTATTTTCACAATGCCGTCCGATCCGAACAGCATGCCCAAAACTATAAAGGCCAGCAGCATGGGTATGCCCAGCTTTGCCGACACCCTGTTGAATATTATGCAGGCGAAAATTACCGCCGCCGTAATTATCAGAAATAAAGCCATACTTCCCCCTGTTCCGTATTTGAAATGTCTATCGTCAAACCACGCTGTATATTATGGTGTATATATCAATATTATACCACATTTTGTAGTTTTTGTCAAAAAACATACATAAAAAAACTCATGCCGAGAGGCATGAGCCTTTGTATTTCAGAGATTTTCTCCTATAAATCCGTCTATGTACTCCAAAAAGTCTCCCGACAGATAGGCTTTGAGCTTTTTCGTCGTCGTCTCGTTGAGTATAGCCCTTTCCCCGCTGTATTCCACGGTTGCCATGGCGCACCAGGTTATCCCCCTTAAACATGTGACGGGGATATAGAGCATGGTCTGCTCCTCTATGCCGCAGGTGTCGAATCTGCCGATAGACGCCGAAATATACCTTTTTATAAAGTCCTTTGTCTGCTCTTTTGTCAGTATGACATCGGTCTTCCAAAAGGTGGTTGTAGGGGCGAGAAAATGTCCCAAATCCTGGGCGGGAGTGCTGCAAACAGGCTTTTCCCAGTCGACGAGATAGTTTTTCCTGCCCTCGCCGTTTATCAGGAAATTGGTGGAGTTGAGCTCGGTGTTTACGCAGCATTTGTAAAGGCCGTCAAGATTTCTGTCTGCCGCCCTCATGCCTTTTTCCAGCATTTCCGATATCATTTTTTCGGTTTTGCCGTCGGCCTTTTCCCACTTTCTGTACTTTTCGAACATCTCAAGGCACTCGTCCAGAATGGCTTTAACGGGGTTTTCGGGGGTTATCAGCGAGTGATTTTTAGGCAGAGCCACGCTGTGTATGTCGGCAAGGCAGTCTGCCGCAAGCATGAGCTCCGATTTATAATCAAGATGGTGACCCTCCAAAAACTCCATGACCATCACGCCGTTTTCAAGCTCTTTTCCCTCGGCAAAATATGCCCTCGGCGTCCTGCCCGAGCTTTCCAAAAGCTTTAAGGCGGAAAACTCATATTCTATCTGATTTTCAAGATGCATCTGACTGCCGAAATTTACCCTGAGCAAAAGCTTCTGCCCCGTCACGGGGTGGGTAAAGACATAGTTTCGGTTGTACTCCCCCTGGGCCAAAAGACGGTATTCCTCGGTCTTTTCTTTGGGCAGGCCCAGCCTTTCCCTGTATTTTTCGCTTTTTATATACTTTTCAAGTCCCGGTATGTCCCTCATAATTCACCTTATATCCCTGTAAGCCTCGGCTATTCGGCCTATGTCCTCTCCGTCTCTGTACCTTTTTCTCAGCCTGTTCATGAGCCACATGACCCTGATCCTGCCGAAAAATGTCGGCGGGAACCGCCTTGCCGAGGTGATTATCCTGTCCTTTGTCATGGCTGTTTTTACGCCCTTTTCCCTTAAAGTCAAGGAAAAGCGGTAGTCCTCCATTATCGGTATCTCGGGGAACATGCCCGCCTCGAAAAACAGCTCACGCTTTATAAATATGCCCTGATCGCCGAACATAATGCCCCTTTTTGCCCTCATATTGGATATAAAGCGGCATATGCCCATGAGCAGGCTCTGTGTGTCAAAGGCTATGCCGAAACAGCCTGCGTCGTGCCTTTCCAGAGCCTTTTCTGTCTGCTTTATAAAATCTTTCGGCGGCAGGCTGTCGCAGTGGAGGAAAAAGAGACGGTTTCCCGATGAGGCGAGAGCCCCCTCGTTCATCTGTCTCGCCCTGCCCTTTTTGGCGTTTATCAGCCTGAAATGGGGCCTTATGAGACTTTGCGTGCCGTCGGAGCTTCCGCCGTCGGCAAAGATTATCTGACATTTATGCCGAAACGGCTCTAAAAAGTCCTGAAGCCTTTCTATGGTCTTTGCCTCGTTATAGGTGGGTATTATCACCGAAAGTCTGGGGATTTTGCTCAAAAACTCCGCCGTATGGCTGCGCGCAAGCTCCCTGTCGCGGTACATTCTGAATCTGTATCCGTCTAAATCCTCCACCTCGTCCATGTCCTCAAGGGTTTCGGTAAAGCCTGTCGAAAGGCCGTTTCTCCTGAGATTTTCCAATGTGTTTTTCCACACATCGCTGTGGCCGTAAGAGCCTATCTCAAAGGGGGCTTTGAGGGGCTTTTTCATGCCGACGAGATAATATCCGCCGTCGGCGGTGCGGCCGAAAACCACATCGTTTTTCAAAAGCTCGCCGAAAGCCCTTTCGATGTGTTCGGCTTTTACCTCGGGAATATCGCTGCCCGTCAGAAGGCACATGTCGTATCCCTTTTCCAAAACCGTCTTTAAGGCGCAGTACATCTTGTCTCCCAAAGACCCGTCGGTCTGGGGAAAATACTCGGCCTCTCCCAGTATATTTCTTATCTTTTCCTGTCCGTCTGCGGGAGTAAAGCACACAAAAATATCACAGTCTGTCTTTTCATACTGCGCTTTTATGTCCTTTAAAAATGCCGTATGCAGATTTTCGCACTGCTCGGCCGTAAGGCTCGGCATCATTCTCGTCTTGGTACAGCCCGCTGCGGGCACTCTGGTAAAGATTATAATGGCTTTTCTCATTTGGCGGCTGTTTTCTTCTTCCTGTCTGTGTATACTTTTTTGAATGTGACCACGAGGGCCGACAGGGCGAACAGTATCATAAGGCCTGTAACCATAACTTTTGCCCCTCCTGTCAGCATGCTTCCCACATAGGAGTAAATGAGGGTGGCAGGCAGCTGTCCTATGCCTGTGGCCACCATAAAGGAGCCGAAAGACATTGATGTGAGCCCTGCCGCAAAGCTGACATAGTCGAAGGACACAAAGGGCAGCAGACGGCATATGAGAATGGCGTTTTTGCCGTATTTCTCAAAAAACTCGTCTATCTGCTCCACTCCCGCCTTGCTGGTGATTTTGGCCACAACATCTCTGCCCAGCACTCTGGCTATGCAGAAGCACATGGCGGCTCCCGCCATGGCGCTCGTCCACGAGAGTATCGCCCCCTGCCACCAGCCGAAAAGGTTGGCGTTTGCAAAGGTCAGCAAAAAGGCGGGCAGAGGAGCCGCCACCGACTGAAGTATCATGAGGGCGAAGGATACCAGGGCGGCATACACGCCGTAGGACGCCACAAACTCCTTGACTACGGTGAAATCTCCGCCGGCGAACATTTTGAAAACGGTGTTCATGGTGGTGTTTACAGGCTCCACGAAAAAATATACCGCCGTCAAAAGGACGATTATCCCCAGCAGAACTATTTTTCCTCTGTATTTCTTTATATATTCCATAACTTCTCCTAAATAAATTTGGCCTTGGCGCGGTTGAAAAATCCGCCGTTTAAAGCCGCTTTTTCCCCTGTCTCCAGTATTTCGGACAGAATATGGACGGTTTCTCCGCCGTTTCGGCCGATATATCCCGCGCAGGAGGCGCAGTAGGTGTATATCTCACCGCCCGCCTTTGAGATTATCTTATTGCACATTCCTCTCGAAAGCTCCTTTTCGGTTATAAAGGCACAGCCGCCGAGACCGCAGCACTGTACTCCCTCTATCACCGAAAGATTGGGGGCAAAGGGGGCGATATGGCTCAAAATGACCTGTTCATGCCTGTCGGGACAGGGCAGAAACATCTTTATGTCCTTTTCTGCCGTCTTTCCCAGACCCAGCTCATATAGCTTTTCATATATGCTTACAACCCTTATGTCAAGTCTCGGCTTGAGGTAATGGTAGCAGTTGGGGCAGACCATTATGAGCTCCTTCACGCCGTCCTCCTTTAGCTTTGCCGATATTCTTTTTGTTATCTCCTTTTCCTTTTTGGTAAGTCCCAGCTCGGAAATCGGCTTGCCGCAGCAGTCGAAAACCACCCCTATATCGGCCTTTTCCGCCAAAAGGTCTATGAGCCTTTTTGTGGTTTTCGGATAAAAGGAGGGAAAATTGCAGCCGGGAAAGAGGACGCTCTTCTTTTTGCCGTGCCTGTAATTTTTAAAAATATAGTCTGCCTTTTCAAAAATCACGGCGCCGAAGCCCTTGGCGGGCGGCTTTCCGCCGTTTTTTTCCACCTGATTTATCCTCATATCGAGCATGATCTTCCTGCCGTCTATGCCCTTGGGGCAGACGGCGGTGCACTCTCCGCACAGAAAGCAGCCGTATGCCAGATCGGAGAGTTTTTCCTCATCGCCTATATCTGCCTGATATTTTTTGAGAAAATCACATTTCGCGGTGCACAGTCCGCAGTGGACGCAGTCTTTGGCCATATCATTCCTCATTTTTTATATAGCGTTTTTTGAATATTATACCCAATGCCGTCACCGATACCGCAAGGACGGCAGCCGTCGCCAGATAGAGCCATCTGTTCTCGCTGTCGGCGATTCCCGCCGTGCCTATGGTATACATGGCGGTGCCCGGCAGCATAAACACGAGAGAGCCTATGGTGAATACCGAAAGCTTTATGTCGGTGACGCCGTAGGCGAAGTTCTGAAGATTATAGGGGAAGAGAGGTATCAGCCTTGTGAGCATGAGGATAAAGAGCTGATTTTTGCCCCCCTCGTCAAAAAGCCACTTTTTGATGTATTTGTTTTTCATGGCCATGGGCTTTACGCTGTCCTTGAGAAAATACCTTGCGGCGGCAAAGGCCAGCACGGCTCCTATGGTAGTTGCCAGAGAGCACAGCACAGTGCCCCAAATGGGCCCGAAAATAAGCCCCGCAAACACAGCGAAAGTGACCCCCGGCAGAGCGAGAGCCACGCAGCCCACAACGGTGACGGCCACATACACGGCCGACGCCAGAAGGATATTTTCCTTTGCGGTGTTTTTCAAAAGCTCAAGGCCGTCCCCCGTGATATAGTCCGACCATCCGAATATGCTGTTGAGCACCAAAACGGCGGCGGCCGCCGCCGCGAATATCAGGATCTTTCTATGCTTTTTCATTTTTTCCCGTAAGCAGCACCGCCATAGTCTTTACAATCTGAATGACCGAGACAAGGGCGAATATCATAGCGAGAAAGTTGAATATCTTCAAAGTCTCCACCGAATATATCAAGGCGAAGATTATTGTAAACAGTGTAAAGCCTGCGGCGATAACTCCGTCCGCTGCCTTTAATACGGTGATATTCTTTCTCTTTTTCCACAAGATCAGCAAAAGAGCCGCAAGCATGAGGGCCAGAATTATAATTCCCACAGTCTCAATGGTTTCCATGGGATATTTTTTTGCCCACTGCTGATTTTCGTACACTATAAAGCGGTTTACGCCCATTATCTTTTTGGACAGCTTGTTGAGTACATACGCCCCTATGAGAAGCAGTACCTCCAGCACCGAAACCGTCCAATAGGCTATTGTTTTTATTTTTCCGTTGTTCTTCATTTTCCTTTACCACAAGAATAAGCGTCGCCGTAAAACGGCAGCGCTTATTCTCAAATGTCTTTCTTTAATTATTCGGCCTTGTCTGTGCTCATCTCGCCGACAGTCATATACTGGCAGTCGTCTGTTCTGGGATCGCCGACCTGTACGGGACGGCTCTCGTCCATGACCCACTGATGCCAGCCGCCGTCATAGAGGTGAATGTTTGTGTAGCCCTCTTCATAGAGAATGAGGAAGGGAGTTGTAGCTCTCCAGCCTGTGCCGCAGTAGAAGGCCAGGTCGTTGTCGAGTGTTGCGTCGAACTCTGCGAGATATTTTGCAACTGTGTCGCTCTCGACGGCTATGCCGTTTTCGTCCTCATAGTCGCCGGAATCCTTGCCCCAGATAGCGCCCTTGGGCTCGCCTGCCTGAGGAATGTAGCTGTAGCCGCTTGTCTCGCCGATGAACTCCTCCCAGGAGCGGATGCTGACCAGTCTGAAGTTGTCGTCGTTTTCAAGCTTGTCCTGTACCTCGTCGATGGAGTATACATACTCGGGATGTGCGGGGATTTCTACGCCGAAATCCTCCTCTGTGGGAGTGGGCTCAATTATGCCGCTCTCTGTCTCAAAGCCTGCCTTCTCCCATGCCTCAAAGTTGCCGTCGAGAAGCTTTACATTCTCAACGCCTGCCCAGAGGCACACGAAAGCGACGCGGTTGTGACCTGAACCGTAGCAGATGACTGTGGTATCCTTTGTGATGCCGTAGTCCTTCATGACCTGAGTGATTTCCTCACCTGTACGGATATTCCAGTATACTTCTTCTTCAATATAGTCTGTGTTCATGTGAACTGCGCCGGGAATGTGGCTCTTTGCGTAGTCGGAGCTGTCGTCGACCTCACCCCATGCGGTGTGGATGATGACATAGTTCTCAGACTCGGGCTGCTCGCCCTGGATGACGCTGTTGACCCACTCGGGAGTTACATATACCTTTGTCTTTTCGACAGCCTCGACCTTTCCCTCTGTGGAGGCCTCTGTGGAAGCAGTCGTTGTATCTGCCGTTGTAGTGTCGGCAGCAGTGGTTTCTTCGTTGGAACTGCAGCCTGCCAGCATAGCGAGGGCCATAATAAGGCAGAGAGCAAGACTTACCAATCTCTTCATTTCCTTTTCTCCTTTATCATACTTTATTTGCTGTTTTTCGAGCAATACTATTATATTGCCTATGTTAACATATGTCCAATAGAAATATTTAATATTGCAAAGTTATTTATTGATAAAATCGATAGGTAATTTCTGCATATCTGTCTGATTTGCATAAAATTTATATTTACATATTGACATTTTGTTCAATATCAGTATAAAAAAACCGCCTGCTTGGCGGTTTTTCAACCATTTGCACAGGTGGCAAATTATATTAAGATTTTGTTA
>ERZ779866.2607-NODE-2607-length-15870-cov-4.457351_pt1 | contig 15870 bp, 12 predicted proteins | sample MGYA00511248_ERZ779866 | MGnify/ENA primary metagenome ERZ779866 (study PRJEB29588, sample SAMEA2155758) | human gut metagenome | biome: human gut; feature: human-associated habitat; material: faeces | place: Denmark | collected 2008/2010 ... | reverse complement strand
AGGGGACAGGTCAAAAAGCTGGCGCAGACGGTCAAAAATACCATCCCGGCGCTTGCCGAGGCCATGGAGAACCTGCGTAAAAATCTGCTGCTATTCTGCTATCAGATGGGGTATCTCCGCAAAGGCAAAGAACGCCTGAACGCTTCGCTGAATACGCTGCGTCCTGCCCTCACACAGTACAATCAGCTTGCAAAAGACATCCGGAATAAGGCGAAAGAGCGCCGCAGCCTGCTTACCGAGAAAAAGGCGCTCTCTGCTGTCCATGTATTTCGACACCGGGAGCTGGCGGCTAAGATAGCGGTTCTGACAGAGGATTTGGAGGAACTGCGTTCGGAGAAAAATATGCTTTTGGCATCGCTGGCATATACCGAGGAAGATGCCGCCGATAAATTTCCTAAAGACATTGCCGCCATGGAGCAGAGCCTGAAACGGCTGGAAGAACAGGAACAGAAATATTCTGCCGAGCTGGACGCTGCCCTGACTGAGTATGCCGGGCTGCGGGAGCAGGCGCAGGGCTTCGATCCGGTGCAACTGTATGAAGCAAGACAGGCCATTCGCCCCGGTAAGGAGCAGGAAGCGGAGAACCGGGCACAAGAGGTCTACGGCGAGAAGTATAGCCCGCTGCTGATGTTTGACAGCAAAAAGGCGGTTTCCCGGATGCTGCATGAGGATATGGAGCGACAGGCAGTACGGAGAATGGTGTGGCAGGCACAGAAGGAGCAGCAGACTTTTCAAAAGAAAAAGAGCAAAGAGAGGGAACGGTAAATCGTATGCCGTTCCCTCTCTATAATATAATGGCAACTCTTAAGTGGATCTCTACGCATTCCCGAGCTGTTTTCAACGATAGTCCTTGCGGATTAATTCTCATTTTGTTTTTTGGCACGGAAAAGGATCATCAAAAGGGCTCCCCCAGACACCGGCAGGAGTGCCCACCATACCAACGGCTGTCTGTCATCTCCTGTCTGGGGAGACGAACCGCCGGGCTGGGACGTGTCACCGGGTTGAGACGTGTCGCCGGGCTGGGATGTGTCCCCGTCAGAGGGCTGGCCGGAGCCATCCTCGTCCGGGTCATCCGGCTCTACAGGCGTATTGATCCCTTCTGTTTCCGCCAGCACATAATAGCTGTTGTGATTGGTGGTAAATGTAATCGCTTTGCCTTCTGCCTGAGATTCCATCTCTGTGACAGCTCCGGTCTCAGCCAGATAGAACACCGCCGGGGTCTGATAGTCACCCGTGTAGGTCACAGTAACGGTAATAGCGGACTGGACTTCTACCCGGTCGCCCTGGCTGTCCATAAAAAACAGATCCAGGGGGTACAGATTGGTCCCGTATTTCTCCATGCAGGATTCCATCCACGCCCAGGCCAGTTCATCGCTGCGGGGGATCTGGTACACCACAAGGGTCAATCCATCCGGTGCCTGGCCGCTCACCGTAACCTGTACGCCATCCTCCAGCTGGACGCTGGCCTGACCATCTACGACAGGGGCTTCTGCCCATGCTGTCTCCTGAACAGATTGCACCACCACCGGAATTTCCTCTGGCTCCGGTGCAACGGCAAATGCCGGCACCGTAAACAATAGGATTGACAGCGCCGACACAAAAATAGTCTGAAACAGTTTCTTCATCTCAACCTCCTGATTGTATCGTGGTATTCAGAGTGACAGCACCAGCGGAATGGTATGTCTCCGGCTCATAGGCCATCAGCTTCATGGAAATCGCCGTGCCGGGCGCCGGGACCGTGTCAAAGGTGACGGACTGCACATATTCCCCGGGCCGGATCAGTCCGGTCTCACCCAGAACATCCCCATCTTCATCCAGAATCCGCAGCTTGAGCCAAACGTTATTTCCTTCCGGGTTGGTGAGCCACACGTCGGCCTGGCTGCCTTCCAGTACGACAGCCCCGCATACCCCCACCTGGAATGCCTGGGCGTCCAGCTCCTGCCAGCCCAGTTCTTCCGGTACTTCTGGGGTACCGCTCACAGCTGACGCCTCGAAAGGCGGCGGGGTAAATTCCCCCTGTGCGGGGCTTTGTGTATATACCAGAGCTGCGGCCATCATCGCCAGACACAGCAGGCAGACTATCACCAAAACGGGTATAGCCCAATTTTTTCTATGTTTTTGCTGCGCCAAAACGACACCACACTCCTTTCCCTCATGTCCGGACACTGGCTGAGCCAATGCCCGGACATCAGAGGTCAAGGGACGGATTTTTCCTGCCCCTTGACAACTGAAGCTGTTGATTACTCCGCAGCAGCGATGCTTACGGTGATGGTACCAATCTTGCCGCCATCGGCGCTTTCGGCAAGGGTTCCGCCGGGGGTAACGGTGATGGTGGCGCTGGGAGCCGAAGCAACTTCTGTACCCACGGCGGTAGCTACCGTGGCCCCGTTGTTGCCGAAGGTCATGGTGGTGCTCTCATAGCCGGTTTCGGCCTGATAGGAAGCAGTGGCCTTGACTGCGGCGTTAGAGTGGTTGGTCACGGTGATGGAGTCATTGCTGGCAGTCCAGGCCCCCTCAGAGCTTCCGCTATACTGGTGGGTCTCCGGGTTCCAGGTACCTTCACCGGCGCCGGTATAAGTAAAGCTCATGTCGGTCCAGGCGATGTCCACGCTGTATACAACAGCGCCGGAACTGCCGGGTTGATAGGTGCCCTTGACCTCAGCGCTATAGCTGCCCGTGCCGTCCCCGCTTTGTTCGCTTTGAATGGTAAACGAGGTCGCCGGGATGGGGCCGGTTTCATCGGTTCCGGCTTCGATGACCATGCCGACCGCTCCCGAAGTCTCATTGAAAATATCCGCCTCTTCATTCAGCGAATACCCCTCCGCAAGCGCGAGGGAGCCGTCGTAGATCAGCAGCGCTCCTGCGGAACCTTCGCAGTCGAGGGAGCCGGTGCCCTTCAGCGTCAGGCTGCTTCCCACACAGTAAATTCCCATATCATATTCTTCAACGCTCAAGCCATTCATGACGTTTTCGCCCTTCAGCACCAGCGTAATGGCCCGGCCTTCGGCTTGGATTCCAATGCCGCCTTCCGCTTCCGTGTCATACGTCCGGGCAAAGCCGTCCAGCGTCAGCGTGCAGGTGTCTCTATCCCAGGTATATCCCTCGCCGGACGCCGAAGCACCGGAGGTCAGTATGAGCATTGCCGTGCCCTGCTCGTTTCCCGCTGTATCATAGGCCATATCGCCGATCTGGACCGTTCCCGCGCCGGAGAAGTTGCTCCAATCCGGCTCGGTTCCCGCCGGCAGGTTCAGTGTGCTGTTTGCGTTTACGGTGACCTTGCCGCTGCAGTTCCACTTGGTGGTAACGGTAAGTGTGGCGATGCCCAATACAGTAACCTTCGAACAGGAAAGGGTCCCGACGGTCGCAGACGAAGAAACTTGCAGCTCTTTTGCGCTCAGTTCACCGGAGCAGATCAAATAGGCGCTGCCGGACACCTCCACCATTCCATCCACGGTGATGGAAGGCGCTGTCAGAGTTGCATTGCTGTCGATCAGAATGGGGTTCTCCGAACGGAGCGGCTGATCATAGGTTTTTTTCGCCACCAAAAACCAGGTGCCATCACTTAGCTGCGTCCACCCGTCCTCCTCGCTGGGGGTGGCGTAGTCGGTCTCGCCCTCCCCGTTCAGCAGTGTGGGCGTGCCCGTCTCCAGGCCGTCCGCCAGGGCCGCCGCCGGCAGCAAACTCAGGCACAGGGCCAGGGCACAGAAAATGCTCAAAAGTCGTCTTTTCATACGTTTCCTCCTTTTTTTCAGCAAAAACAGTTCTTCCCCATGACAGGGATGGGCCAGAGCCGCCGGAAATGGTTTTTTCATCCATCTTCCACCTGCACGACCGTATTCAGAGTAACAGCACCGCCGGAGTGGTATGTCTCCGGCTCATAGGCCATCAGCTTCATGGAAATCGTTGCACCGGACGCAGGGACCGTGTCGAAGGTTACGGACTGCACATATTCCCCGGGACGGATCAGCCCGGTCTCACCCAGAACATCCCCATCTTCATCCAGAATCCGCAGCTTGAGCCAAACGTTATTTCCTTCCGGGTTGGTGAGCCACACGTCGGCCTGGCTGCCTTCCAGTACGACAGCCCCGCATACCCCCACCTGGAATGCCTGGGCGTCCAGCTCCTGCCAGCCCAGTTCTTCCGGTACTTCTGGGGTACCGCTCACAGCTGACGCCTCGAAAGGCGGCGGGGTAAATTCCCCCTGTGCGGGGCTTTGTGTATATACCAGAGCTGCGGCCATCATCGCCAGACACAGCAGGCAGACTATCACCAAAACGGGTATAGCCCAATTTTTTCTATGTTTTTGCTGCGCCAAAACGACACCACACTCCTTTCCCTCATGTCCGGACACTGGCTGAGCCAATGCCCGGACATCAGAGGTCAAGGGACGGATTTTTCCTGCCCCTTGACAACTGAAGCTGTTGATTACTCCGCAGCAGCGATGCTTACGGTGATGGTACCAATCTTGCCGCCATCGGCGCTTTCGGCAAGGGTTCCGCCGGGGGTAACGGTGATGGTGGCGCTGGGAGCCGAAGCAACTTCTGTACCCACGGCGGTAGCTACCGTGGCCCCGTTGTTGCCGAAGGTCATGGTGGTGCTCTCATAGCCGGAATCCGCCTCAAATTTGGCAGTGGCCTTTACCGCAGCATTGGAGTGGTTGGTCACGGTGATGGAGTCGTCGCTGGCCGTCCAGGCTCCCTCAGAGCTTCCGCTATACTGGTGGGTCTCCGGGTCCCAGGTACCTTCACCGGCGCCGGTATAAGTAAAGCTCATGTCGGTCCAGGCGATATCCACGCTGTATACAACAGCGCCGGAGCCGCCGGCCTGATAGGTACCTTTGACGTCTGCAGTATAGTCGCCGGTCTTCACGCCGTCCTGATCTGCCGCAAAAGCGGTAGTACCCATGGCGCAGGTCAGAGCAGCCACAGCCAGCATGGAAACCAATTTTTTCATGTTCATGATATTCTCTCCTTTATGATAGCTTTGCTGTTACTCGATGGTGACCGTGATGGTGCCGATGGTGACGCCCTCTGCGGTAACGCTGTTGTTGGGCGTGCCGGTAATCATCAGATTGGAGCTGTCCGTGGCAGCTTCGTTGGGCTTGTTTTCCACACCGGCAGCCAATTTGAAGCTGTCCTTGCTCATGGAGGCGTTCACGCCGGTAGCGCCCTGCGGGGTATAATCGAATTTGACCGTAACCTGGGCGTTGGAGTGGTTGGTGGCCGTAACCGCAGCGGTGATCTTATCCCAACCGGCAGAGGTGGTATCCGTATAGGTGTGGGTGTCCGGATCCCAGGTTCTGGTGCCGGATTCGTTGTAAGTAAAGGTCATATCCTCCCATGTGAGATCCACGCTGTACACGGTAGGCTCCGTGGCACCGTCGTTGTATTTGGCGGTGACATCAATGGGATCCTGTGAACCTACGCCGGCGCCGTCCACATTGCCGGCGGCCAGAGCGGTGGTGCTCAGGCTCAGGGTCATCGTCAGAGCGAGCGCAGCTGCAATTATTTTTTTCATTGGGGTTTCCTCCTCGTAAATTCATTTATTCCTGCACCGTAACGGTGATGGGAATCTCGGTGTTGACCACGGCTTTTTCGCCGGTGTCGGGGTCATAGTAGAAAACGACAAACTTTCCGTCGTACCCGCCGGGTTGGAGCTGTTTTTCCGCCCCGTCCAGCAGGTTCAGGGTGGTGATCTGGTTGCCCGGCTTTAAGGTTCCGGACTGGACGATCACCGTATCGTCGATGACGATCTGCACCACCATATCCTGCACCGACTTGCCGGGATTGGCAAACACAAGGCTGGCCGCTTTATCGGACAGGTCGATGGTGACCTCATTGGAATAGGTGAGGCTTACCGCCCCGCCGCCTTCTTCAGCCTCCAGCTTTTCACCGCTGTCGTCCTCAATGGCCTGGGCATTGGATTCCGCCTCCACCGGGGCGTAATCCGGAGCCAGGACCGGGGCCGTGTCCCGGAAGCACAAGGCCCAGATGGTCACGCCGATGGCAATCAACGTAATCAGAAGCAGCACAGGAATCAAAATTTTCTTTCCCTTCATTCACTCTCACCTCCAATCGTCACGGTCACGCTGCCGATGGTGGCTTTCTCCAATTCTTGTTCCGGTTTGCCGGCCAGAATTAGATAAACGGCGCTGCTGTTATTTGCAGGCAGGGCCACGGGGGCGGAAACCGGGGTCTCCCCATCGGTGAAGCTGCCGGTGATGCCGTCCACGGTGGCAGTGTATGTAAAGGAAACGCTGACAGCCGTGTTGCCGTTGTTTTCCACCTTCACCGTGTTGCCGTCTTCCTTGTCCACCGTCCAGCCCTCGCCGTCATATTCGTGGGTGTCCGGATTCCAGGTGCCGTCGCTGTAAGTAAAGCGTAATTCTCCCCAGGTGATGTCCACGCTGATCTGGGCAGGATTGCCGTTTGGGTCATTGCTGTAACGGACGGGGTCCTCCTCAATGCAGTAGACGGTGCCGTGGCTGCTGTCCAGCACGGGATAGGAGTCAACCGTCTGGCCGTTGTCCAGGTTCTGGTGCCAGGTCAGATCGCCTTCGCTGGTGGAGCCGTTCAGCAGCCAGGCCACCGCGCCGGAGGCGAACTCCTCAGCGGTTTTCTGTTCCACATTCTCTGCGGTACCGCCTTTATCGGCGTAGCCGGTACTGCAGCTCCCCTGCAGCCAGTAGCAGTTCCGGATGGTGCATTCGGATCTCAACCACCCGCTGATGGCGCCCTCATATGTACTATCGCTATCAACCTTGCCGCTGTTGTAGCAAAATTCGATGGTGCTGTTATCACCCTGGGATCCGCAGATGCCGCCCGTGGCTCCTGTCGAACCATAGATATCCACGGAAGCGTTGTAGCAAAATTTGATGGTGCTGTTACCATCCTGGGATCCGCAGATGCCGCCGACGAGGTCTCTTCCGCTGACCTCGGCATAGTTGGCACAGTTTTGGATGGTGCCGCCCGATTGCCGACCGCAGATGCCGCCCAGATAATTACTGCCGTAACCGCTGCTTTTGACCGAGCAAGTAGCGTCCAGCGTCAGGTTTTGGATGACGCCGCCGTCGCCCAGGCGCCCTACAAAGCCTTGGTAGCTCTCACCGTTGTTCACAAGGTTGCTGATGGTCTTGCCATTGCCGTCAAAGGTGCCGCAATAAGAGATGTCCCTGTTGCCGATGGGGACCCAGGTTGCCTCGCCGTCTATGGTGTGATTCAGTGCAAGGTCATTCATCAGCATCGCATCGGCGGAGGGATCGCTCGTTTCATATTGGGCGTGGGCGGCGTCCTTGTTGATGAATGCCGCAAACCAGAGCAGCTGACCGTTGTTGTAAATCTGGTAAACACCGTTCACTTCGACTGCCGGCTGGTAGTAAGAGCATCCCGGTTCGGTACAGAAGCCGTCCTCATCAAATGTATGTTCGGGCTTCGTGTTTGTATAGTTTGCCCCATTGATATAGACAATGCTGTGGGTGGAATCCAGTACGGGATAAGGATCCGAGGGTTGCCCGTTGTCCAGATTCTGCCGCCAGACAGTCCCCTCCCCGGAGGAAGATTTGTTGAGCAGGAAGCACACCTTGCCGGAAGCAAACTCCTCCTCCCTCCACGAATAGAGTCCGTCGGTTGTTATTGTGATCGCGGGAGCCGTATAGCCGATGGCGCTCCCACAGGAGCTGCTTAGCCAATGGCAATTGAAGATGGACCCATCACTCAGACGTCCGCAGATGCCGCCTGCTTCACCCCCACTCTCACTGATAGCAACAACCGTACCGATGTTGCTGCAATTCTGAATGGTGCCGGCCATCTGTTGTCCGCAGATGCCGCCTGCGATCCTAGACCCGGTAACGTTGCCAAGGTTGATGCAGTTTTCAATGGTGCCGGTGGTATCATAGATTTGGCCGCAAATGCCGCCGGTGTATATGATACGACCACTGTTCGTAACGTCGGCTTTGTTGGTGCAGTTCTGGATGGTACCGTTTTCGGATAAAGAGCCGCAAATGCTGCCATCTCCTGTAACCCTGCAAGTTGCATCCAGCGTCAGGTTTTTGATGGTACCGCCGGCCAATTGAGACACAAAGCCCTGGGGGATGGTTAGGTTGGAGATGGTATGGCCCGCGCCGTCAAAGGTGCCGCGGTATCTCAAGAGAGTTGGCCAGATTTCGCCCTCCATATCGATGTCGGCGGTCAGGGTGGCCCAGATCGAGTAGTAGCGATCGGCGACTTGCTGGCCGAACCAGAGCAGTTCCGCCGCGGTGCCAATCTGGTAGGGGTTTTGCTCGGTGCCGCTGCCAGTGGGTCGTACGGGGGTAATGGCCAGGGTCTGGGCGCCGCCCAGCACCACGGCCACGGTGGGGGCGGCCGTCTCTTCGCCCAGGGTGTAGCCTTCGGGCAGGGCAGCCGTAAAGGTGTATTCACCGGCGGAGGCCGTCTCCGGGAAGTCCCCGCAGGACCAGGTCAGGGCCAGCTCCACCGGATCGGCGCTGCCGTCCACCGTGGCGGTGATGCCGGTGGGCAGCATAGAAACCACCGCGTCAAGATCCACGGGGTTTTCTGCGCTGACGCCGGGCAGGGGCAGCACGCCCTCGTTGAGGTTGTCCGCCCCGATCCACTCCCAGGAGAGGATGGTCTGTTCCGCCGGGTTCTGGGCGGGATCCGTTTCCTCCGCAGCGTCTCCTTCCTCCACGGTTCCGGCGCAGGCGGCCAGGTCCGCGCCCTCCGCGCCGCACACCGGGCAGTCAGGATTGACACTGTCCGCCGTGCAAAGGGTCTCACAGATACATTCCGCCGGCGCTTCCGGTTCGCCGCTGTCCGTCGGGTTGCAGAGTTCGCAGTCCGACGGGTCAAAGGTGCAGGGACTTCCCTCGGAATAGCCGCAGGTCTCATCGTGGACGTGCGGACAGTTCAATTCTTTTGTGATGCAGCCGCTTTCCTCGCTGCACACATGGGTACAGGCGTCGGCTGCTTTTTCTTCGCCCTCGGCAGGGAGCATCCCGTCGCTGTAACACTCCGCCGTATGCTCATGGACACACTGGGTCACGAGGGTGTAACAATCGTCGGTGTGTTCGTGGGTGCAAGGCGTACCCTCGGAATAACCGCAGGTCTCATCGTGCACATGATGGGGGCATACAGCGGAAGCCCCTGTTTCCATATCCGCAGCGTACACAGGTGTACCGGACATGGAAAACATCATGGCCACTGACAAGAGCAGCGCCAGTGGCCGCTTCCATTTTTGTTCCAATCTTCCTTCCTCCTTAAAGCAGTAGGGCATTCCTGCGTCAGACAGGAACCTGTCTCACGCAAGGGGGCGCCCCCTTGTGATGGTGTCTTATTTTCTTCATATCGGGCGCAGACCGCCGCAATCAGCGGCAGGCTCTTTGCCCCGATTGATCGGATTTCCAACAACTTTTCCGGTCCTGCCCGCTGTATGGCGCAAAGCTGCTCCATGCGCTCCACGCCGCCCCGACGCAGCGCCAGGGAGAGCCGCCGCAGCTGGGTCCGCTGGGCCGGGAACGCCTGCTCACAGGCGGTAAAGTATGCTTTGACCATGATCTCTCCTTTCTCCGGCGGCGTTCTCGTTGCGCTATTAGAAATATTTTATGGGATTTTTGTGCCTCTTTCCAGTACGAGAGATGCCGCAACCCGCGGCAAAACTGGTACTTGACAAATTGACATTTTTGTGCATCGGGTGTAAAATAGGAAATCAGGAGGAAGAAAAACCATGGAACCACTACGACTTGCCATTTGCGACGATCTGCCGGAGGAACGGGAAGCCCTGCTCGCCCTGCTGGCGCAGGCCCCCATCGCCACCGTTTGCGCCCAGTTCGCCAGCAGTGAGGAACTGCTGGAAGCGTTCCGCCCCGGCGGTTTCGATCTGCTGCTGATGGATATTTATATGGACGGCATGACCGGCGTGGAGGCAGTACGGAAAATAAGGGAGATGGACGAAACAATCCCCATCGCCTTTACCACCACCAGCACCGAGCATACCCTGGAGAGCTACCGCCTTTCGGTGCTGAAATACCTGGAAAAACCCGTGCGCCAAAAAGACATCAACGACCTGCTGCATCTGGTGAAGCTGCAACGGGACAGTGTTCCCCGGCTGACCATCCGGCAAGGCGGCGAGACGCAAAAAATCCCCCTTTCCGAGCTTTTCTATCTGGAGCAGAAGGCCCATCATGTGTTTCTGTATCGCAGGGACGGCGGCACGCTCCAGCTCTACGGCAAGCTGTCCGACCTGCTGCCCCAGCTGGAGGAACAGCCCTTTTTCTGCCCCCACAAAAGCTACTGCGTCAATCTGGCCTTTGTCCGGGGGATCAACGAGGAATATCAGAGTTATGACATGGTGGACGGGAAAAAGGTCCCCATCAGCCGTTCCAACCGGACCAAGGCCAAGCGGGCCTATGAGGACTTTCTGTTTGCCCGGACAAGGGGGGCGAGATGATGGGGCAGTTATTTTATATCTTCTGTACCACCCTGCCCAGCCACATCATTCCGTTTGTCCTGTTTTGGAACTTCCAATGGCGTTCCCGCAGGCTGGCTCTGGCGCTGGTGACGGTCAATGTGCTGTGCAAAATGGCGGTTGCCGCCTACTTCCTGGCCAACGGACTGTATTTCCGCAATCTGGAGCTGGCGTTTGCGGTGGTGGGGTTTTTGATCTACTGCTGCTTCCTGCGCCTGAGCCCCTTCAAAATGCTGTTCACCTATCTGCTGATTGTGGACTATCTTCTGATTATCCGGGGGATCGTGTCGGTGCTGGCCGTGCAGCTTTTTTATATCCCCATCCAGGGGTGGGGCAGCAGCTTTGTCTGCATCCTGCTCTACGGTGTCACCCTGCCGCTGCTGCTGCGGTTTTTCCGGCAGGGGGCCCATCTGGTCTACAGGACCGACGCGCCCCGGCTGTGGCGGATCATCTGGCTGGTACCGGCGTTTGTGACCATTCTGGCGCTGATCTTTACCGATTCCTATCTGGAGAGCAGCGTGGACAGCGGTTTTTTCCTCTTCTGCCGGATTGGTCTGCTGGTCTGCGTCTTTGCCATCTACTATGTGCTGCTGCAATCCCTGGAGGGTCTGGAACAGCAGGCCGCCCTGCGTCAGCGGCTGGTTTTTGAATCCCGCCTGCTGGAGATGCAAATGGAGGAGGAGGAAAAGCGCAGCCTGCTCCTGATGGAGACCGTCGAGCAGACCCGGCAGATGCGCCACGACCTGCGCCACCATCTGACGGCAATCCAGGCCATGGCCGGAGACGAAAACCCCAATCTGACCGCCTATCTCTCCGAACTGATTCGGGACATCCCCGCCGCCGTCCGGGATTATTGCGAAAACCCCACCGTCAATGCAGTGGTGTCCCACTATGCCGCCCGCTGCCGGCAGGAGGGTATCGCCTTTACCGCCCGGCTGACGGTTCCTGCACAGAACGAAAATCTGGATGACCGCGCATTGTGCGTCGTGTTCGCCAATTTGCTGGAAAACGGGGTGGAAGCCTGCGGACGCATGGCCGGGGGCAAGAAATTTATCCGGCTAAACAGCTCCCTGGAGTACGGCGTCCTGACTATCACCATGGACAACAGCTTTGACGGGCAGGCGCGGCAGGAGAACGGGAAATTTCTCTCCAGCAAGCGTATGGGTGCGCCCGGCGTGGGCCTCAGCTCCATCCGGGCCGTGGCAAAAGCCCACCAGGGGGATGCCCGGTTCGAGGCAAAAGGAACTACGTTTCTGTCCTCGGTATATTGCAGATTGTAGATGGAACATTCGTGTTACTCGCCTCGTTGTCTCACACATGTTTTTTGGTAAAAACACCCTTGACAAATTGCTTTCCAGAAAAAAATCCTGGAGAAGTATGCTCTTGAACACGGATATACCAACTTCAAATTCTATGTTGATGATGGCATTTCCGGTACGACCTTTAACCGCCCTGGCTTTCAACAGATGATTGCAGATATTGAGGCAGGCCTTGTCAAGCGTGTTATCATCAAAGATATGTCGCGTTTCGGGCGTGATTATCTGCAAGTCGGTATGTATACCGAGATCATGTTTCCCGAACATGATATTCACTTTATTGCGGTGAATGACGGTGTAGACAGTACCCATGGCGACAACGAGTTCACACCCTTCCGCAATATCATCAATGAATGGTACGCCAAAGACACCAGCAAAAAAATCCGTGCTGTTATGAAAGTAAAAGGCAATGCGGGAGAACATTTGGCTACCCTGCCTCCGTATGGATACATGAAATCGTCTGACGATAAAAAGCAATGGGTGAAGGATGAAGAAGCGGCCCAGGTAGTTTATGAAATTGGTCTTTATATCATGGACGGTCTGGGACCCTCGCAGATCGCAAGAAAGCTGACGGAAAGAAAAATCCTCACCCCGGCTGCTTATTACGCAAGCAAAGGTAGGACAACCAATGTCACGAAGAAAGGGTCGCCTTATGCTTGGGATTCTTCTACAATCGCTGACATTATGGATCGCTGGCGCGAATACCTGGGGCATACGGTTAATTTCAAAACCCGCAAAAAATCCTACAAGAGCAAAAAGACCCTTCTCAATCCAGAAAGCGAATGGAAGATTTTTGAGAATACCCACGAAGCCATCTGGACGGAGGCGATTGCCGATGCAGCAAGGCTCGCAAGGCAGACACGGCGCCGTCCTACAAAGATGGGTGAAATGGGGATGTTCTCTGGCATGATGTTCTGTGCCGATTGCGGCTCCATCATGTACCAATGCAGGGCGACCAATTTCCGGCGCGATCAGGAATACTACTTGTGTTCCGGCTACCGGAAAAGCCGTGATGTATGTGGGCAGACACACTCCATCCGAACTGTTATCCTGGAAGAATTGGTTCTGCAAAATCTGCGCGAGATCGTTTCCTTTGCTTCGCAGCGCAAAGACGATTTTATGAAGATGGTTATGGATGCAGATATGCGCCAACGCAACCGAGGCTTGGCAAAACGGAAGAAAACATTGGCCGACGCTGAAAAGCGGATCGCAGAACTGGACACCATCTTCAAGCGTCTTTATGAAGATACCATTTCGGGAAAACTTTCTGACGAGCGTTTTCAAAAGCTCTCCGCCGACTACGAGAAAGAGCAGCATCAGCTTCAAGAGGTAGCGGCTACCCTCCGTGATGAAATCGAAGCGGAGGAACGCAAAAGCGCAAATGTAGAAAGATTCCTCTCCGTTGTAGAACGGTATACGGAAATTCCCGAATTGACTCCGTGTATCTTGCATGAGTTCATCGAGAAGATTGTTGTCCATGCTGCCAGCGATCCGAAGGGCAAGAACCGTACCCAGGAATTGACATCTACTATAAGGGCATTGGAGCCCTGGAAATATCCAAAGTAACTTCATCAAAGCAAGAATAAGAAAAACGGCATAGCCGAAGCTATACCGTTTCTCTCTTGCCCCACGATGTTTTCTTATCGGGAAGCACCTTGCGGGGAGCCTTTTTGCATTGGCGTTTTGGGGTTAGCCCATGACGACCTGGACCTCGTGCACGGCCTTGTCGCCGTAGACGGGCAGGACGTTGCCCGCAAGGGGCTTGCCGTCGACGGTGATGGACTTGACGCCCTTCATCACGTGATCGGGATTCGTCACGGTGATGTTGTAGGTGTCGCCGCGGAACTTGCGGGTGACGGTGAAGCCGTCCCACTTGTCCGAGATGCAGGGGTCGATCATCAGGCCGTCGTACTGCGGGCGGATGCCCAGGATGTACTGGGTGACGGAGTAGAGCGTCCAGCTCGCGGTGCCGGTGAGCCAGCTGTTCTTGGCCTCGCCCTGGCGCGGCGCATCCACGGAGGCGATCATCTGCGGGTAGACGTAGGGCTCGGTGCGGTGCCGCTCCGAGATGTCCTCGGTGTAGGCGGGGCAGATGTGCTGGTAGGTGGACAGCGCGCGGTCGCCGCGGCCGATCATCGTCTCGGCGATGGTGATCCAGGGGTTGTTGTGGCAGAAGATGCCGCCGTTCTCCTTGTAGGACGGGGGATAGGACGTGATCTCGCCCAGCTCCACATGGTACTCCTTGTACGTCGGGTAGAGCAGGGAGACGCCGTAGGGGGTGTCGAGCAGGTCGCGCACGGAGTTGAGCGCCTTCTCGGCCAGGCCCTCCTTGATGCCGATGCCGGCCATGACGCAGAAGCCCTGCGGCTCGATGTAGATCTGGCCGTCCTTGTTCTCGCGGGAGCCGACCTTGTTGCCGAAGGCGTCGTAGGCGCGCAGGAACCACTCGCCGTCCCAGCCGTCCTTCATCACGCGCTCGTACATCTTGGCGCACTCGTCCTTGGCAAAGGCCGCTTCCTCGTTGAGGCCGCGCATCTTGCACAGCGCCTGGTAGTCCTCGCCCACCGCAACGAACATGCCGGCGATGAACACGGACTCCGCCACGCCGCTCTCGAAGTTGGCGGTGGTCTGGAAGGACTCGCCCGGCGTCTTGGAGAAGCAGTTGAGGTTCAGGCAGTCGTTCCAGTCGGCGCGGCCGATCAGCGGCAGGCCGTGCGGGCCGAGGTTGTCGGTCACATGGCGGAAGGAGCGGATCAGGTGGTCGGACAAAGGCTTTGCCTTGGAGACGTCGCAGTCGTAGGCCACCATCTCGTCTAGGATCGACTCGTCGCCCGTCTCCTTGATGTAGGCCGCCACGCCGAAGATCAGCCACAACGGGTCGTCGTTGAAGCCGGAGCCGATGTCGTTGTTGCCCTTCTTGGTAAGGGGCTGGTACTGGTGGTAGGCGGAGCCATCCTCCATCTGGGTGGCGGCGATGTCAAGGATGCGCTCGCGCGCCAGCTCCGGGATGATGTGCACAAAGCCCAGCAGGTCCTGCGTGGAGTCGCGGAAGCCCATGCCGCGGCCGATGCCGCTCTCGAAGTAGGAGGCGGAGCGGGACATGTGGTAGGTCACCGTGCACTGGTACTGGTTCCAGGTGTTGACCATGCGGTTCATCTTCTCGTCCGGGGTGACCGCCTGGTAGTTGGAGAGCTGCTCGGCAAAGTAGTCGTGGATGCCCTGGAGGGCGGCCTCAAACTGCTCGTCGGTCTGGAAGGCGTCCAGCAGCTTCTTGGCCGGCGCCTTGTTGATGACGCCGGGGCACTCCCACTTCTCCTCCTCCGGGTTCTCGCAGTAGCCCAGGACGAAGAGGAAGCTCTTTTCCTCGCCGGGCTCGAGCTCGACGTGGATGCAGTGGGAGCCGATGGGCGCCCAGCCGGAGGCGATGGAGTTGCGCGCCTTGCCCGCCTTGGGCACGTCCGGCTCGTTAAAGCCGTTGTACAGGCCGATGAAGGTCTCGCGGTCCGTGTCAAAGCCGTCGATGTTCGCATTGACGGAGAAGACGGCGTAGTGGTTGCGGCGCTCGCGGTACTCCGTCTTGTGGTAGATGGTCGAGCCGATGACCTCCACCTCGCCGATGGAGAAGTTGCGCTGGAAGTTCGTCATGTCGTCGTAGGCGTTCCAGAGGCAGAACTCCACAAAGGAGAAGAAGGTGAACTTCTTTTTCTTGTCCGTCTCGTTGCGGAACTTGACGCGCGTGACCTCGGCGGTGTAGCCCAGGGGCACCACGGCCGTCTGCTCGCACAGCAGGCCGTTGCGCTTGCCGGTGATGACCGTGTAGCCCAGGCCGTGGCGGCACTCGTACTTCTCCAGGTCCGCCTTGACGGGCATCCAGCCGGGGGTCCAGAGGTCTCCGCCCTCGTTGATGTAGTAGTACTTTCCGCCCGCGTCTGTGGGCACGTTGTTATAGCGGTAGCGGGTCAGGCGCAGCATGCGCGCATCCTTATAGAAGGAATACCCGCCCGAGGTGTTGGACATCAGGGAAAAGAAGTCCTCCTCGCCCAGGTAATTGATCCAGGGATAGGGCGTATCCGGTCGGGTGATGACGTACTCT
>ERZ779866.2606-NODE-2606-length-15873-cov-3.442850_pt1 | contig 15873 bp, 22 predicted proteins | sample MGYA00511248_ERZ779866 | MGnify/ENA primary metagenome ERZ779866 (study PRJEB29588, sample SAMEA2155758) | human gut metagenome | biome: human gut; feature: human-associated habitat; material: faeces | place: Denmark | collected 2008/2010 ... | reverse complement strand
CCGGCGTGTGGCCCGGCGTCAGCACGCACCGCAGCATACGGCCGCCGTAATGGAGCGCCGCGCCGTCCTGCAGCTCCGTATAGAGCCCTTCCCGCCAGGGCGGGGCCGCCGTCTGGGCCGGATTGTCTCCCCACAGGGCCTCCATCTCCGCCCAGGTGAAGCCGTCCCGCACATAGCAGTAGTGGGTCAGCTCAATGACCTCACCGGAGGCGGTGACGCAGTCGTAGCTCTCCGGAGTGACGGTGTAGCTGTCCGCACCCTTGGCGATGGTGGTGGAGCCGTCGGCGGCATTCCAGGTGACGGTATAGCCGCGGCTCTCCGCCCACTGGCGCAGGGGTACGTCGGCCAGGAACCCCGCCACCCGGTCGGCGGTACGGCCAGTGTTGTGCATGACGCCGGTGTACAGCTTGGCGAACAGGTTGTCGGACAGGGTCATCGCATACTCAGCCATCTGGATGCCCAGCTGGGTCACATAGGCATCGCCGGCCTCGCTGCTCTCAGCGTACTTCTCCAGCATGACAGGGGCGGCGTCCAGCATCTGCTGGTACATATCCTCTTCCTGGAACTTCCAGAACTTGCGCACGCTCTCGCTGTACAGGGAGCGGTCCAGCTCCGCCAGGGTGTCGATGCGCTTGAACTTCCAGTAGGCGCCGGAGGCATCGTAGGTGTCGCCGTCCACCTTATAGGCGTCGGCGGTATCAGTGATGCCGGAGAAGAAGGGGATAAACACGGAGTGCTCCGTGTTGCCCAGGCAGATCCAGTTGATGGCGGCGCTTTCGGCGGGGCGCTCGTTCGAGCCGCTGTGCCTCAGCGCGTTTTCGAGTTATGCCCACATCGCCCCGCTTTGTCAAACACTTTTTTGCAGTTTTTTCATTCTTTTTTCATTTTTATTTGCAACATCCTGATAAAACATAATAAAAAAGATCAGGCGAGGTACCCGCCCCGCCCGATCTTTCGAAGTATCCGCTCTTTTCTTGTCACGAGCTGCGCTTTACCGTCTTTCCCACCGCGAAGGCACGAGCCACAAAGTCTCCGGCCCCGTAGTATTCCTTGGTCAGCGGAGCAAAGGACAGGGCGTCTATGCGGGAGGCGTCCGGCAGACCTTCCGAAGTAAGGCAGTCCTTGCGCACCTTCATGTCCATAATTTCTCCCACAAACTGAATATGGGAGCCGAGCTCAAGAGTATGCCGGAGCAGCAGCTCCAGCACGACGGGACATTCCGCCACGAACGGAGCATCCACATGCTCGCCGGGCAGAGGCGTAAGACCGAGCGTCTGAAACTTGTTTTCCTGACAGCCGGAAACAAGTCCGGCAAAATCCGCCTGTCCGACCATGGACCGGTCGGGCAGGCTTACCGTAAACGCATTGCGCTGCTGCAGAGCGCGACAGGTCCACGTGGACCTGCGGAGGGAAACCGACAGACAGGGCGGCTGGGAACAGCAAACCCCGCCCCACGTGGCCGTCATGATGTTGGGCCGCCCCTGTTCGTCATACGTTCCCACAAGCATGACGGGGGCGGGAGAAATAAAGGCCTGCGGCCCGAGAGAAATCAACATGAAACGCCTCAACCATTAAAGGGGCTGGAAGGCCCACACGGCTCTTCCGTAATACACGTCCGGCCAGTCGTCTTTCAGAACCGGCCGGATGCCGCTGTCGGCATGCAGTTCATAGCCTTCCTGCACCAGAAACACCCGGCAGAACTGCAGCCCGCTGCCGCCGCGCACCGCCACCAGAGCGCCGTCATCCACCGTTCCGCCACGCAGAACGGCCACAAGAGCTCCGGCATTGAGCGACGGGGCTGCTTCCAGCACACGAAAAATCTCTACGCCTTCCCTGGTGAACTCCAGAGGAAAAACCTGACGCCCGATTTCGGGAAACACGCCCTCTCTGGAAACAACGGTGCTGTGCACCGCCATCTCGCCGGGCCTCTCCCCCTCCAGATGGGGCGGAGGCGGCTGCCGAAATCCGGCGACCGATCCCTCCCGCGGTTCATAATCCTGACGGGCGGCATTCATGAACACCGGAGGCTCGCCGAAACGCAGCCAGTCCATACGAACATTGAACAGGTCGGACACCTTCACGCACCAGGCCAGCGGAATGATACCCCGCTTCTTGGCCTCCGATATGCTTCCCTGCTTCAGATTGAGCAGTTCGGCCAGCTCCGCCTGCGTCCTTCGCCGGGAAACAAAGAGCATTCTGGCATAGACAGCATCGAACTGATCCATATCCAGTCGTTCCATGCATCCCCCGGCTACTTGATGGGCTGAAGCAGAGGACTGTCCGGCGTGAGCACCATACGGGTATTTTCACCAAGCGACTTGCGGAGCGCTTCCAGGCCGCGCTGGAAGGAATAAAATTCCGGCGAACGGGAGAAGGCCTCCGCATAGATGCGGGCCGCCTCGGCATCCCCCTGACCTCTGAGCACCTGCGCCTTCTTGCCGGCTTCGGCCAGAATGACGGCCCGTTCCTTGTCGGCGCCGGAGCGTATCTTGGTGGACTCCTCCGCGCCTTCCGAACGGTACTGCGTGGCCTGCCGTTCGCGTTCCGCACGCATACGGTCGAAAATGGCGCGCTGGTTCTCCGCAGGCAGGTCGGTGCGCTTGATGCGCACGTCCACGATCTCGATGCCGAATTCCTTCATCTGCTGAGAAGCCTTTTCCGTCACCGAATCCATGATGGACGTTCTTTCATCGGCCACCACCTGCGTGAGCGTATGGCGACCGATATGCGCGCGGATCTGCGAATAGATGACGGCGTCGAGACGGGCCTGGGCATTATGCTCCGTGCGCATGGTACGGTAAAAGCGCAGCGGATCGACGATTTTCCAGCGGGCGTAGTTGTCGAGCACGATGGACTTGAGGTCGCTTGTCAGCGCCTCGGCGGGACGGGCGTCGTAGTCGAGAATGCGGGCCTCGAAATACACCACCTTCTGAACGAAGGGCAGCTTGATGTGCAGACCTGGACGATACACCTTGTCCAGAGGATGGCCCAGCTGGATGACCAGCGCCTGCTGCGTCTGATCCACAATGAACAGGCTCTGCTGAAGCCCCACGACCACAATCAGGAAAAGCACCACAAAAATGACGGGCTTCATTCCTTTCATTTCTGCGCTCCTCCCTTCGTCATGTCGCCCTTCCAGCTGTCGAGCGGAAGCACGGGAAGCACGCGGCCGCCCGTATCGGACGGAAGCACCAGCTTTTCCATGCCGGGCTTGCTCAAAATATCTTCAAACGTTTCGTAGAGCATACGTTTCTTGGTCACATCCTCGGCCTTTTCGTACTCGGCAAGTACGGCAAGGAAGCGCTCGGCCTCGCCTTCGGCCTCGCGAACGCGCGTTTCCTTGTAGGCTTCGGCCTTGTTGATCATTTCCTGCGCCTGCCCCTGAGCCTTGGGCAGAATATCGCGACGATAGGCTTCCGCCTCGTTGATGCTGCGCTGCTTGTCCTCACGGGCGCTCGCCACGTCCTTGAAGGAGTCGCTCACTTCTCGGGGGGGCTGCACGTCCTGCATCTGCACGGCCACGACCTGCACGCCCACCTGATAGCGGTCGAGAATTTTCTGAAGCAGATCGGCCACATCGTTCTGAATCTGCACTCGACCGTCGGTCAGGGCGGAATCCAGCGTGGTCTTGCCTATGACTTCGCGCATGGAGGCCTCGGCCGCACGCTTCACCACCTGATCGGGCTGGATGACGTTGAACAGATAGTCCACCGCACCGTCGGGCTTGATCTGATACTGAATGTTGAACTGCACGTTGATGATGTTCTCATCACCCGTGAGCATGGCCGATTCCTCATTGACCGCCTGGACGCGTCCCTGCTGGAACACGCCGCCCACGGACTGGGCACGATAGCCGACGGCCGTCTGACGAACCTGCGAAACCTTGGGCTTGTACACGGTTTCTATGGGATACGGCAGATGAATATGCGGTCCGGGATTCTCTGTCCGCACATAGCGGCCGAAGCGGAGCACGACGCCGGATTCATCGGGCTGAACGATATAGATGCCGGAAAGCATCCAGACCACCAGCGCCGCAAGAATCCACCAGCGAAGCTTCGGCACGCCGTCCATCTGCGGAAGTTTGGGCCATGAAAACGAAGGACGCCCGCCGCTGGGAGAGCCGCCCTGTCTGTTCCGGTTGTCATCGCCGTTCTGAGGATCGTCGCGATCGTCATCGCTCTTTCCCCATTTGCCCCTGCCCGCGGAACCCCAGCCGTTTTTCTGCTGTTGCTGCCGCTTTTCCTGTAATTTATCCCAGTCCCAGTTCATAGTGAGAATAAATTATGACACGTTTTCTGCATGGTCAAGGCGGAACTCGGGATTACGGCACAAGAGCGGGCAGGCAAAGCCTTCCGGCGGGCTCCTCTCTGCACGGACTGCCGAAAAAAAAACGGACAGGCAAAAAAAAACGCTTGACGGTCACCGGCGTTTTGCCTATGTTGGCAGTTGTCGGGCGCTCGTGGCTCAGCTGGATAGAGCAACAGGCTACGAACCTGTGGGTCGGGAGTTCGAATCTCTCCGGGCGCACCACACCATGACAGTCGGAAGGCTTGCCGCAAAAGGCAGGCCTTTTTCTTCGGAAAAGGCAAAAAAATGCTTGACGTTTTTCCGAAGCGCGACTAATGTCCATTTTCACAAAGCGCTCGTAGCTCAGCTGGATAGAGCAACAGGCTACGAACCTGTAGGTCGGGAGTTCGAATCCCTCCGGGCGCACCATTCGAGAGCAAAGGCTTATGAGAATATCTCATAAGCCTTTTTTCTTGCCCTTTTTCCGGGTTTTCCGAGAGCTTTCCGCTGCGCATGCTCCGGCCGTCCGTCATGCCGCACGGACCTGATATCTTCCCCCTCCCGTGCCCGTACCGCGGACAAAAAAAGCCGCCCCGGCCCGGAAGCACCGGACAGAGGCGGCAAAAGATCAGATGATCAGGGCCGAAAGCCCTGCACGGGTCAGTTCAAACGGACGGGCAGTCCTGCGGTCAGATCGCCTATGCGCATGATGAGCTGCAGGGTTTCCCCGCTTTTGGGCATGAACTGGGGAAATTCCAGCACGTTGTCGCCCTTGCGGCCCTCACGGGTGAACTGCCCGACGACCTTGCCGGACGCGTCCTTGAGCGTGAAGAAGACCATGCCGTCCTTTTCGCAGCTGTAGGGCAGCGTATAAAGTCCGGTGTCGGGATGACGGCGCAGATCGAGCGCGTCCAGTTCGTAGCCGGATTCCGTCTTCTTCAGCGGCACCACCACCTGCGGGAATCCGTTGGCGGCGGGAAGGGGCTGCACGCCCATGCGGGCAAGACCTTCCTGAATCTCGGGAATGTTCATGAACAGCGACCAGAGCAGTCCGCTGCGGTAGTTCTCCACCATGCTCACGATGGGCAGCTGGTCGATGGCAAGATAGCTGTTGTCGAACCAGGCGTCCTTCAGGCTGAAGGCGTCGTACGGACCGAAGGGTCCCCACATTTTATCCTTGTAATTATTGTAAATATTCCAGAGCACCCGCATGGAATACTCGGGCGTATACGGCATGGACGAAAGCGCTGCCGTAGGAGCCACCGTGCCTATCTCATTGTAGGCGGACTGATAGCGATACCCGCCCTTCACGTCGCAGGCGGTCAGTCCCCAGAATCCCTCGCTGAACTGATGCTCGGCAGGCGCCGATTCCAGCGCATAGGAGCGGCTCATGAGCGTGTGCGTGATGTTGCGCACCATGTAGCCGCGGCGGACATGCTCATCGGCCATGCGGCGGGGATCCAGTCCTATGAAGGAATAATGGGAAAGGCACCCGCCGTAGGCATTGGCGGCTTCAATGGTGTAGCCGTTGCCGGTCTTGGGTTCATATTCCTCCGTGGAATACCAGAACTTGGCGGCCTCGCGGGAAATGGGATGCGTGGGAGAACCGAGCGCCAGCACATAGGCCACCATGGCTTCGTTGAAGCCGGAAATCTTCATGCCCATGCCGAAATCGGCCGTGGGACTCCAGTGCCAGTACAGACCGTTGTTCTCGGACCGGGTGAACCAGTGCCAGTCCACATCGTGCCAGAGTTCGGTAATGCAGTCCCGCAGGGCCTTTTCCTGCTCCGTATCCGCCGAGAAATACGACCGGGCGATGAGCAGTCCCTGCATCATGAAGGCCGTTTCCACGAGATCGGCGCCGTTGTCCTGTTCGCCGAAGGAAATGGTCTTGCCCGTCCGGCCGTCCAGCCAGTGCGGAAAGGCGCCGTGAAGATTTTTTCTGTCCGTCTTGTCGCGCAGGAACGTGGCGATCTTGAGCACTCTCTCGACCGCGTCCTGCCGGGAAATCCAGCCGTGTTCCGCAGCTACGACAATGGCCGCGACACCGAAGCCGGAACCGCCTATGGTGGCCTGTCCGGTTTCCTTATTCCGGCTGTCCTCGTAGGCAAGACCGGACTCGGGGAAGGTATGTTCCCAGATATAGCGGAAAGCATCGTACTGCAGCCTGTCGAGCAGACGACGATCCTTCAGGAAGTCGTCATCAGGCTGAAACTCGTTCAGGGCAGCCGTCCCGGTCTGAACGGTTCCGGGATTCTGAACGGCGGCCTGCTTCTGCCCCTGAGCCGCAAGCACGGAGCAGGGAAACAGCAGGATGGCGACAGCCATAGCCAGAAAAACACGTTTTTTCAGATTCATAACATCCACCGGGGTTGAAGGCGTCTTGGAGACGGCATTTCCGCAAACGGCTTCGAAAGCCTGAGGAAATGAACGTTCCCGCCGAATATAAGTAGCCGCAAACCTTCCGCTGTGCAAGCATCCTGCCGGTCGGATTCCTGCGGGCATACGCTCCCGCTCTTCGCCGCGGCGAGGTTCCCCGCCTTCCGCATGAGGCTCTTTCAGCGCAGACTCTCCCGCCGTCGCCGTTTCCGCAAGCTTTCCCGCCGTCGCCTCTGGCGCGCAAACGCCTTTTCAGCGGAATCAGGGAAGCATGCCGGGACCAGGCTCCGAAAAGCGGTGCGGCAGCGCACGGTGAGAAATGTCGGCGCCCCTTCATCCGTTGCCCGAATCCGCCGAGGGCATAAAAAAAGAGGAACCACAACGTGGTTCCCCCTTGTGCGCAATGCAGAAAAGCTTACGCCTGAGCTTCGGCAGGAGCTTCAGCAGCCTGCTTGGTCAGTTCGATGATAGCCATCGGGGCGCAGTCGCCGCGACGGGGCATCGCCAGCTTCACCACACGGGTGTAACCGCCGGGCACACCGGCAAAGCGGGGAGCGATTTCGTCGAACAGCTTCTGCACGAGCTGATGGCTGCCCAGTTCGCGATAGGCAAGGCGACGGGCGGCCACGTCGTTGCGACGGGCAAGAGTAATGAGAGATTCGACCACACCGCGCAGCTCCTTGGCCTTGATCTCGGTGGTACGAATCCGGCCGTGCGTGAGCAGGGCCTTGGACATATTGCGAAGCAGAGCCTTGCGATGAGAAGGATTTCTGCTCAGTTTCTTACCAGAGTTGCTATGCCTCATGGTGCTGCTTCCTCTTCCATTCCTGGTATTTCTTATCGAACGAGTCGACCTTCATGCCGAAATCAAGACCCATGTCGAGAAGAACGTTCTTGATTTCGTCCAAGGACTTCTTGCCGAAGTTCTTGGTCTTGAGCATTTCGTTTTCGGAACGCTGCACCAGTTCGCCGACCAGCGCGATGTTGGCGCTGCGCAGGCAGTTGGTGGCGCGCACGGAAAGCTCAAGATCGTCGATGCTCTTGAAGAGATTTTCGTTGAATTCCCCGTTGTCGCAGGCGCCGAGACCGCTCTCGTCAGAAATGTGCTCGTCGAAGTTGATGAACACGGAAATCTGATCCTTGATGATCTTCGCGCTGTAGGCAATGGCGTCTTCAGGGGTGACGGAACCGTCCGTCCAGACCTCGAGGATCAACTTGTCGTAGTTGGTCATCTGGCCCACGCGGGCGGCTTCGATGGTATAGGCGACCTTGCGCACGGGAGAGAAGCTGGAATCGAGCTTGATGATGCCGATTTCATCGGAGAGGCCTTCATGCATGTCGGCGGGGACATAGCCCTTGCCCATGCGGACCTCGAATTCAAGATTGAATTCCACGTCTTCCGTAAGCGTGGCGATATGCAGTTCAGGGTTGAGCACGGTCACGTGCTGGTTGCCCTGAATGTCGCCGGCGGTCACCTCACCCTTCTTGTTGACGTTGAGGGTGACCGTCTGAGGAACGTCTGTATCCATCGCGAGACGCACCTGCTTGATGTTCAGGATGATGTCCGTCACATCTTCAAGCACGCCGGGGATGGTGGTAAACTCATGCTGTACGCCCGCAATTTTGACGGACACAAACGCTGCGCCCTGAAGGGATGCCAAAAGCACTCTGCGCAACGCATTGCCGATGGTGGTGCCGTAGCCGCGTTCCAGAGGTTCGCACACGAACTTGCCGTACATGGTGTCGGCAGGGTCGTTCTCGCGGACGATCTGTTCGGGCTTGACGAGCACCGCCCAGTTGCGGGCGTTGATGAGCCTGTTGGCTTGTTTGCTGAGCATGGGAGTTCCTGCTTATTTCGAGTAAAGTTCGACGATAAGGGATTCTTCGATGGGAGTCTGAATATCGTCGCGCTGGGGAAGGGCCTTGATCACACCCTTGAAGGACGCGCCGTCAACTTCCACCCAGGCGGGGCAGCCGCGGCGGGCGAGCACGTCCTGAGCGGCGGCGATCACGGGGATGTTGCGGTTCTTTTCCGGAACGGCGATTTCGTCGCCCACGCGGACCTGAAGGGACGGAATGGTCACCTTGTGGCCGTTGAGGGTGAAGATGCCGTGACGGACGAGCTGACGGGCCTGGCTGCGGGAGTTGGCGAAGCCCATGCGGTACACGACGTTGTCGAGACGGCGTTCGAGAATGACGAGCAGGTTGGCGCCCGTCACGCCCTTGGCCATTTCGGCGTCTTCAAAATAACCATGGAACTGCTTTTCCAGCACGCCGTAAATACGGCGGACCTTCATCTTTTCACGCAGCTGCACAGCGTATTCGCTGAGCTTCTTGCGGGCACGGCCGTGCTGGCCGGGGGCGTAGGGGCGGCGGTCCTGAGCGCACTTGTCAGTGAAGCAACGGTCGCCCTTCAGAAACAGCTTGGTGCCTTCACGACGGCAAAGCCGGCATTTGGCGTCATTATATTTTGCCAAGGCTAGTTCTCCTTGTCTTCAAGGCGTTAGACGCGGCGCCGCTTGGGAGGACGGCAACCGTTGTGGGGAATGGGAGTCACGTCACGAATGAACGCAACCTTGAAACCGGCGGCGTTGATAGCGCGCAGAGCGGATTCACGACCCGCGCCGGGACCCTTCACATACACACCCACAGTACGCATGCCGTTGTCCTGAGCACGACGGGCGGCGTTTTCGGCCGCGACCTGAGCCGCGAAAGGAGTGGACTTGCGGGAACCCTTGAAACCGCTCTGGCCGGCGGAGGACCAGCTCACGGTATTGCCGCGAGTATCGGTGAAGGTAACGATAGTATTATTGAAAGAAGCCGCAATGTGGGCGATGCCCAGCGGAATATTCTTCTTTTCCTTCTTTTTGACTGCACGTTTGGCTCTTGCCATCTTGCACTTCCTTGGAGCTATGGTGTCTCGATCAGCCGAAGAGGGGCTGCATCAGATACAGCTTCCTACTTCTTTTTACCCACATTGCCACGACGCGGACCCTTGCGGGTACGAGCGTTCGTGTGAGTGCGCTGACCATGGACGGGCAGACCACGGCGGTGGCGCAGGCCACGGTAGCAGCCAATATCCATCAGACGCTTGATATTCGAAGCCACTTCACGGCGGAGGTCGCCTTCCACCTTGTGGTTCGTTTCGATTTCCTTACGGACTTCGTTCACTTCATCGGCGCTGAGATCGTCGATGCTGCGGTTCCAGTCGACGCCGGAAGCAGCAAGGATTTCAAGGGCAGTAGCCCGGCCGATGCCATAAATATAGGTAAGTGCGATATCCGCTCTTTTACCACGGGGCAGTTCAATGCCTGCAATTCTGGCCACGTTAAGACTCCTGCAAGGTTAGCCCTGGCGCTGTTTATGCCGGGGGTTTTCGCAGATCACTCTCAAAACACCCTTGCGCCGGATAACCTTGCACTTAGGGCAGATTTTTTTGACGGACGGCCTGACTTTCATCGCTCACTCCGTTAGTTACTTTTCGATACACGATTACGGCGAAAAAATCGCCTGGAACCGTTTCTCTTATCTTGTTATCATCACCCTGTCAAGGACAGTGTTTCACGACGCGAAAATCACGGCCGGTAGTTCTCGGCCAGACTGAGTATTTCCGCTCCGTCCGGCCGTATGACCACGGTGTGTTCCCAATGGGCGGACAGACTCCGATCCTTCATCTTCGTCGTCCAGCCATCGGACATGATTTCCACCTCATGGGTGCCGATTGCCAACATGGGCTCAATGGCCAAAACCATGCCAGGTTTCAGCGGAGTTCCGCCCGGAACGCCGTCCACCATGCCGCCGCGTGGCACGAAGTTCGGCACTTCCGGCTTTTCGTGAAGGCTGGCACCTATGCCGTGCCCGACGAAATCCCGGATCACATGGAGCCCTTCCATTTCGGCATGACGCTGCACCGCCGCCGAAATCGCATAGAGATTGTTGCCGGGGTGAGCCGCAGCAATTCCGAGTTCGAGGCAGCGCTTCGTCACGTCGGAAAGATGTCTGGCTTCGTCCGACACTTCGCCGCAGAACGCGGTGCGTGCGGAATCCCCGTTGAAACCCTTGTAATTCACGCCCATGTCAAAACTGACAATGTCCCCTTCCTTCAAAATGATGTCCTTTGAAGGAAAACCGTGAATAATGGTCTCGTTGACGGAACAGCACAGCGCAAAAGGATAGCCGCAGTAGTTGAGGAAATTGGGCACTACGCCCATGTCGCGGCACATTTTGCGGGCCAGTTCGTCGAAAAATATGGTGGGAACGCCGGGACGCACGTTGGCCACCAGTTCGTCAAGAATGGTCGCCGTCATGCCGTTGGCAACGCGCATGAGTTCGATCTCATGCTCATTCTTGATAAAAATGCCCCGAAACTTTTTCATGCCTATCCCTTCCTGGCTTTGCTCATGAGGCCTTCATACTGCTGGGAAATAAGGTGGGATTCCACCTGGCTCATGAAGTCGATGGCCACGCCGACGAGAATCAGAAGGCTGGTTCCGCCGAAGTAGAAAGGCACATTGAACTGAGCAATCAGCAGCATGGGCAGCACGGAGATGATGGAAATGTAGATGCCGCCCCACAAGGTAAGACGAGTAAGCACGTTGTCGATGTATTCGCGGGTCTTGTCGCCGGGACGAATGCCGGGAACAAAGCCGCCCGCCTTCTTCAGATTCTCCGCGATGTCCTTCGGATCGAAGATGATGGCAGTATAGAAGAAGCAGAAGAAGAAGATCAGCGCCACAAAGATGATGTTGTACACGATGGACGTGGGACGGAACCACGACACCACGGTCTGCAGCCACTCGGCGGTGGAAAAGCCCGCCACGGTCGCCGGGAAGAGCAGAAGGCTCTGGGCGAAGATGGGGGGAATAACACCGGCGGTGTTGATGCGCAGAGGCAGATGCGTGGTCTGACCGCCGTACATCTTGCGGCCGATCTGACGCTTGGCGTACTGAATGGGAATTCTGCGCTGAGCACGCTCAACGAAAACGATGCCCACGGTAACGGCCAGCATCATGATGAGAATGAAAATGGCAAACAGCACATTCATGTCGCCGGCCTTGATCAGCTGATAGGAGCGCATGAGCGCGCTCGGTATGCCGACCACGATACCGGAGAAGATGATGAGCGATATGCCGTTTCCTATGCCTTTGGCGGTAATCTGCTCGCCAAGCCACATGATGAGGATGGTACCTGCCGTCAGCGTGACTATGGTCACCAGACGGAATTCCCAGCCGGGATTCATGACGACGGGAGCATTCTCAGGGCTGACCATGCCTTCCAGAAGAGCGGCAATGCCGAAGCCCTGTATAAGGGTGATCGCGACAGTGAGATATCGCGTGTACTGCGTGATCTTGCGTCTGCCGGCCTGCCCTTCTTCCTTGGCCATGCGCTTGATGTCGGGGCTCACCACCTGCAGAAGCTGCAGAATGATGGACGCCGAAATGTAAGGCATGATGCCGAGGGCGAACACAGAAACGTTTCTGAGGCCGCCGCCGGAGAACATGTCGAGCAGAGCAAAGACCGAACCCTGCATACTGGCGAAAAAGTGAGACAGCGCGCCGGCATCAATGCCAGGCACCGGAACATGGACCCCCACCCTGTACATGCACAGGATGAAAAGGGTCCATGCCAGCTTTTTACGCAGCTCAGGCATTTGCGCCATTTTGTCCACGCCGTTCGCCACGTCTTATTCCTCGGAGGTAGCGGGTTCTTCAGCGTCGGCGAGAAGTTCCTTCACTTCGCCGCCGGCGGCAAGAATCTTGTCCTTGGCAGACTGGCTGAAGCGGAAGGCTTCAATGCTGACGGGGCGGGTCACTTCGCCTTCGCCCAGGATCTTCACGAGGGCGCTCTTGACGAGACCGCGGCTGTAGATGTCTTCCAGCGTGATTTCCTTCTGATCGGGGAAGGCCGCCAGCAGACGATCGAGGTTAATGACTTCGTAGGTCACCTTGAACAGATAGTTCTTGAAGCCACGCTTGGGCAGACGGCGCTGCAGGGGCATCTGACCACCTTCAAAACCGGGGCGGACACCGCCGCCGGAACGGGCGTTCTGGCCCTTGTGGCCCTTGCCGGAAGTGCCGCCGAGACCGGAACCGGCACCACGGCCGACGCGCTTGCGGCTCTTGCGTTCTTCAGGGAAAGGATACAGATCGTTAAGTCTCATTATGCAATGACCTCAACCAGGTGGGACACGCTGGCGATCATGCCGCGGGTGGCGGCGTTATCCTTAAGGGTTTTTACCATCTCACGACGGCGCAGGCCCATGGCGTCCAGAACCTTCTTCTGGGCAGGGGTCGTGCCGATACGGCTTTTGATGAGCTTCACCTTGATTTCAGACATGGTACTCTACCTTATAACCCTTACTTGCGGGGGGCTTCCAGTTTCTTGCCGCGCACTTCGGAAACTTCCTCGGCGCTGCGCAGGGAGCTGAGTCCGGCCACGGCGGCGCGAAGCACGTTGTGCGGGTTGTTGGTACCGATAGCCTTGGCGAGCACGTCGGTCACACCGGCGGCTTCCATGACGGCACGCACGGCACCGCCGGCGATGATGCCGGTACCGCGGGAGGCGGGCTTCAGAAGAACGCGACCGGCACCGAAGCGGCCGAGCACTTCATAAGGCAGAGTGCCTTCCACCAGGGGAACCCGAACCATGGACTTGCGGGCACGCTCGGTGGCCTTGCGAAGGGCTTCAGGCACTTCCTGAGCCTTGCCGAGGCCGTAGCCCACATTGCCCTTGCCGTCGCCAACGACGATGAGGGCGCTGAAGCTGAAACGACGGCCACCCTTCACGACCTTGGCAACACGGTTCAGACTAACGATCTTTTCAATGTAGCCGGAATCCTGCTGCGTTTGCTGCTGCTGTTCCATATTTATCCTGCTCTTGTTGTCCTTGCGGACCACTAGAATTCGAGGCCGCCTTCACGGGCGCCTTCGGCCACAGCCTTCACGCGACCGTGATACAGATAGCCGTTACGATCGAAGACAACCTTGTGGATGTCCTTCTCCAGGGCCAGGCGGGCAATTTCCTTGCCCACGAGTTCTGCACCGGCCTTGTTGCAGGAAGCCTTCTCGCCGCCCTTGGACAGGGCGAGGGTGGAGGTGGCTACCAGCGTGTTGCCGGAGGCATCATCCACAACCTGGGCGTAGATATGCAGGTTGGAACGGTACACAACCAGACGGGGTCTTTCGACCGTGCCGGAAATCTTCTTCCGGATATGCACCTTGCGGCGCTTCCGGCTTTCATTCTTAGAAAGAATCATGTCCGTTACCCCTATTTGCCCTTGCCGCCGGACTTACCGGCCTTGCGACGGATGATTTCATTTTCATACTTGATGCCCTTGCCCTTGTAGGGTTCGGGCTCGCGCACACGGCGCACGCGGGCGGCAAACTCGCCCACCAGTTCCTTGTCAATACCGGAAATGGTAAGCTTGGTGCCCTCCGCCTTGGCTTCCAGACCCTTGGGAAGCTCAAGCAGCACGGGGTGGGAGTAACCGACGGAAAGGTCAATGATGTTGCCCTTCACGGCCACCTTGAAGCCCACGCCGATGACTTCGAGAGTCTTGGAGAATCCCTTGCTCACGCCCTCAACGCAGTTGGCGATGAGGGTACGGCGCAGACCGTGCTGAGCATTGCTCTCGCGGGTGTCATCCTTGCGGGTGATGGTAAGGTGACCATCGGCGATTTCGTAGTTCAGCAGGCTGCAAATCGGAGTCTGCAGGGTCCCCTTGGGGCCTTTCACTTCGACCATATCTTCACCCAACTTAACTTCCACACCCTTGGGAAGCTCGATGGGCTGTTTACCTATTCTCGACATATGTTTTCTACCTTGGCTGAAGGTCAACGGCTGTTACGCCGCGATCACCAGACTTCACAAAGAAGTTCGCCGCCAGTCTTGTCTGCATGGGCGGTCATGCCGTCCAGAACGCCACGGGAGGTGGACAGAATGCAGATGCCAAGACCATTCTGAACGCGGGTAATCTGATGAGCGCCCACATAGACACGGCGACCAGGCTTGCTGATACGCTTGAGGCCCGTTATGGCCGGACGCCCCTTCACATACTTCAGCGCAATGGTGATGTTGCGGTCATCAACCGTAACATCTTCCACATAGCCTTCCTGCTTGAGGATGGACGCCATGGCTTCCTTCATCTTCGAGCGCGGCACACTTACTTCCTTGTGAAGGGCCAGGTGTGCGTTGCGGATACGCGTAAGCATATCGGCAATGGGATCGGTCAACATGGTATATCTCCTGAAAGTTAGCCGGAATTACCAGCTGGATTTGCGGACGCCGGGCAGTTCGCCGTTCAGCGCCTTTTTGCGGAAGCAGATACGGCACAGGCCGAACTGACGCATGAAAGCATGGGGACGACCGCACACAGGGCAGCGATTGTAAGCGCGAACAGCAAACTTGGGCTTGCGGGCGGCTTTTACTTTAAGAGCAGTACGAGCCATTGCTCACTCCTTACTTGCGGAAAGGCATGCCGAGCTGCTCGAGCATCAGCTTGCTTTCCTTGTCCGTGGTTGCGGAGGTCACGATGGTGATGTTCATACCCACGGGGTTTTCCACACGGTCGGATTCCATTTCGGGGAAAATGGTGTGTTCCTTGATGCCGAGGGTGAAGTTGCCACGACCATCGAAGCCACGATCCGGGATACCGCGGAAGTCGCGGACGCGGGGCATGGCGAAGTTCATGAGTTTGTCAAGGAAGTCCCACATGGCGTCCTTGCGAAGGGTGACGCGCACGCCGATGGGCATGCCTTCACGCAGCTTGAACGCGGCAATGGACTTCTTGGCGCGGGTGACTACGGCCTTCTGACCGGCAATGGCGGTCAGGTCGGCCACGCAGTCGTCGATCAGCTTCTGGTTCTGGTTGGCAGAACCGAGACCGATATTCAGGGAGATCTTCTCGATCCCAGGGATCTGCATAGGAGACTTGTAAGCGAACTCCTTCTGCAATGCCGGGACCACCTTCTCACGGTATATCGTTTCCAGACGGGTCATCGTCGTTCACCTTCTAGAGGGTTTCGTTGCACTTCTTGCAGAAACGGACTTTCTTCCCGTCTTCGGTCACCCGATAACCAACGCGGGTGGGCTTTGCACAGTGCGGGCAAACCACCATCAGGTTGGAGACGTGGATAGGCATTTCCTTTTCAACGATGCCGCCGGCTTCGCGCTTGTAGGGATTGGGACGAACGTTGCGCTTCACAACGT
>ERZ779866.2603-NODE-2603-length-15894-cov-3.467264_pt1 | contig 15894 bp, 15 predicted proteins | sample MGYA00511248_ERZ779866 | MGnify/ENA primary metagenome ERZ779866 (study PRJEB29588, sample SAMEA2155758) | human gut metagenome | biome: human gut; feature: human-associated habitat; material: faeces | place: Denmark | collected 2008/2010 ... | reverse complement strand
ACCGCGTGTCGTTCCGCTCGGCGGCGAGTGCCGCCGCATTATTTTCCTGTTTTTCAAAAATCTGTCCCCTTTCGGCCGCTTTGTTTGTCTATAAGGCAAAGGGGGGATAAAGATGAAAAGTTTTATATATAAAATTGACAGATTTATCGGCATCGCCGCCCTTTTGACTGTTATATTTGTAATTGCGCATATATCGGCTTTGAGCATAAAACCCCCATATCTCGGCAATTTTCCCTGTGAAAGCATACATGAAGGCATGGAAAATGTCAACACTGTGGTTTTGGCCGAGATGAAAAGCACCTACGGTCAGAAGACAAAGTTTGAAATGTCGGAAATCCTGCGGGGAGACATGAGGGAAAAGACCTTTTGGGTGAGATTTTACAGCGAATACCTTGAAAAGGGCAAGACCTATCTGCTGTTTCTCCAAAAGGAAGACAGAGTGACCGAGGACGGCGAAACATATCTTATTTTCAATAAAAACGCCATATTCGAGGTGAAAGAGGACGGAACTTTAGAGGGAATTACACAGCTTGGGGATAAATATCTGGAGCCGGTGGGCAATACCGTGGAGGACATCGAGGTCTTTCTCAAGAACTATACCTTCTCCCCGGTGCCCCCCATATATGACACAATGAACTCTCTCGAAGAGCTGTGGGAAAATGCCGACAATGTGTCTGTGGTGCAGTACCGCGACGATATGTATGGCCGTTATTACGACATAACGGTGCTCAATGAGCTTACCCTCAAAGGCGAGAGCGGCGAGGCTTCGCCGAGGGTGACGGGCAGGCGCGACCTCGACCTTAAAGATAAAGAAATCTATATAATGTTTTTCAAAAACAGGGGTACAGACACCGACGACTGGCAGCTTTTGACGAGATACGATTCGGTATATCCCATAGACAGCCAAGAGGCGCAAGAGATTCTCGAAATGGCAGGCTGTGAGGATTTTTACAAAGGGTGAGATTTTTATGAAAAAGCTTCTCCGCAAAACCGACAGATTTTTGGGCGGCTTTCTCGGCGCGGCCATTTTGGCGGCGATTGTTTTCGCCTACTTAAAGATATTCATATGGGGCGATCTCCCTCAGAGCGGCGAGCTCAAATGGTCTCTCGGCAGCCTTGAACAGGTGACAAAGGAGTGCAACACGGTTCTTTTGGCAAAAGCCCTGTACAGCGACGGCGAAGGGGTGAAATTTGAAGTAAAAGAACTCCTTGCAGGGTCGCTTTTAGAGGAGGAAATCACCGTTTACAGAGGGGGCGTCTCGGTAAAAACAGGCAGGGATTACCTGATGTTTTTGAGAAAAGAGGATAACTCCTCCATGAGCGAAGGAGAGTTCCGCATTATGGATTACAACGCCGTATACGAGGTGAAATCTGACGGCAGCCTGAAAGGCGTCAGCCGCAAGGGCGACGAATATCTCAATGACATAGGCAATACCCTTGAGGACATGAAAAAATATTTAAAGCTCAGCGAAATGCAATGGGTCGAGCCTGTGTATAATAGTTGCGGCACCCTTTCCGAGCTGTGGGAAAAGGCTGACAATGTGTCGGTGGCGTGGATTTATGACGGTAAAGGCGTCGTCAGGGGCAGCGCAAAGCTCCATGTGGGAGCCCTCGCCACCTTGAAGGGCAGAGAAAGGGAGCTGTCCCAAATGGTGTGGGGCACGGCAGGGCAGCAGCCCGAAAAGGACAGGATATATGTGATATTTTTCGAAAACCGAGGCACATATCTTCCCGACTGGCAGCTTCTTACGAGATACGACTCGATTTATCCCATCGAGAGCGAGGAGACGCAAGCGATTCTCAAAATGGCGGGCTATGAGGGAAAGGCAGAGGATTTTATCCCATAGCAAATATAAAAAAGGGCGGGTTTATCCGCCCTTTTTTCGTCTGTTTTACAGAAAGTGTAAACAATTTTTCCTCTTTAAAAAATCAGTTGACACGCCCTCTCTATGATAATATAATATATCTTGTGCATAAAAAGGGGGTAGATAAAACATGACAGAAACCAAAAAACCGAACCTTTTCGCCCTTACCTGGCCGATATTCATAGAGCTTGTCCTTCAGATGCTCATGGGCAACATCGACCAGATAATGATATCGAAATACAGTCAGACCGGCGTGGCGGCGGTAGGCAACGCCAACCAGATACTCAATTTTCTTGTGCTTGCCTTCAATGTGCTGTGCGTGGCGTCGATAATCCTCATCACCCAGCATAAGGGCGCCCATCAGGAGGGCGAGGTCGAAAAGATATATTCCCTGTCCATAATGACAAATCTCGTGGTCAGCGGAGCCATAAGCCTTATAATCTTCGTATTCGGCAGGACATTTTTCCGTATGATGTCGGTGCCCGCCGATGTCTTGGACGAAGCCACCATATATATGATGCTGACAGGCGGCTTTATATTTTTGCAGTCGCTGTCGCTGACATATTCGGCGCTGCTTCGAAGCAACCACCGCATGAAGGAGAGCATGGTGGCCGCCGTCACCATGAATATTCTCAACATCATAGGCAACGCCGCCCTTATAAACGGCATAGGCCCCATACCGCCCCTCGGCGTGGCGGGCGTCGCCATATCTACAACGGTCAGCCGTGTCATCGGCGTGCTTCTCATGGCGAGAATGTTCAAGAAATATGTGGGAGTGCCTATTTCCTTTAAAAAGCTCAAACCCTTCCCTACCACACTTTTCAAAAAGCTTCTCGGCATAGGTCTGCCGTCGGCGGGTGAAAACTTCGCTTACAGCCTTTCGCAGATAGTGATAATGAGCTTTATAAACCTCTTCGGCACGACGACCATAACGGTAAAGGTCTATTCCTCCATGCTCGCCATGGTGACATACATACTGACTTCGGCCATCGCCCAGGCCACACAGGTGATCATCGGACATATGCTGGGGGCAAGGCAGGTGGAGGAGACCGACAAGAGGGTGTGGAAAACCCTCAGAATATCCATGCTTTCCTCGTTTGTGGCGTCCCTCATTCTGCTGCTGTTTTCCGACTTTTTCTTCTCCCTCTTCACAAGCTCTCCCGAGGTGCTCAAAATGGGCAAGACGATACTGTTTATCGACCTGTTTTTGGAGCAGGGCAGAGCGGTCAATATCTGCTTTGTCAGATGTCTCCAGACGGCGGGCGATATTAAATTCCCCGTCACACTGGGCATTTTCTCCACATGGATAATCGCCGTCGGACTGGCGTATATCCTTGGCGTCGTCATGAATCTGGGACTTGCCGGAATATGGCTTGCCATGATGACCGACGAGCTGTTCCGCGGCGTGGTGTTCATACTGCGCTGGCGCAAAGGCGGCTGGAAAAAGATAAATCTCGTGGACTGATGATATGAGAAACAAAAACAACAAGCATCTGGGCATCGAGGTCGACCCCGAGCTTCACAGAAAGCTCCACTACATAGCGAAATACGAGGGCAGGTCTGCAAACGGTCAGATACTGTGGCTCATACGCAGATGTATCCGCGAGTTTGAGGAGCAGAACGGCCCGATAGAAAATCAGGACAGCGATAAATAAAAAAAACCTCCCTCGGGAGGCTTTTTTAGTATTACCTGCGGTAATGCCAAAGTATAGAATATAAGTATTAGACATAGCTGAATATTAGCGCTATACTGTAAACAGAGAAAAACTGCCGACGGCTTTACTGAAAAGGAGAGAAAACATGAACAAGCTTGGCTTTGGATTTTTGAGACTGCCCCTTGATGAAAACGCCGAGCCCCAGTGGCCGCTGATTGAGAGCATGGTGGACGAGTTTATCGCAGGCGGCGGCACATATTTCGACACCGCCTATACATATCTTGACGGAAAGAGCGAACAGGCCGTAAAAAAGGCTGTGGTAGAGAGACACCCCAGATCGTCGTTCAGGCTCGCCGACAAGATGCCCTCGTGGAAGGTGACCTGCCTTGAGGACAGGTATTTCAAAGAGCAGTGCGAGCGCTGCGGAGTGGACTTTTTCGATGTCTATCTTCTGCACTGGCTCAACAGGGAAAATTACGCCGTCGCCGAGAGGTTTGACGAGTTCGGCTACCTTGAAAAGCTGAAAAAACAGGGAAAGATAGGGAAAAGCGGATTTTCCTACTACGGCGACGCCGCAATGCTGGAGGAGATTTTGTCGGCTCATCCCGAGGTGGATATAGTTCAGCTTCAGATAAACTATCTCGACTGGGAAGACCCCGCCATGGAGGCAAAAAAATGCTATGACATCGCCGCCCGTTTCGGTAAAACCGTGGTGGTCATGGAGCCTGTCAAGGGCGGAACGCTGGCCGATCTGCCGCCGAAAGCCGCCGAAATGCTCCGTGAAAAGGCTCCCCACAACAGCCTTGCCTCGTGGGCAATTCGTTTTGCCCAGTCACTCGACAAGGTGGAGACGGTGCTCAGCGGAATGAACACCATGGAGCAGCTGAGGGACAACATGAGAGACACGGAGCCCGTGACAAAAGAGGAATGTGAGCTTTTGAAAAAGGCGGCCGCCGTAATAGCCGCAGACACCGCCATACCCTGCACAGCCTGCCGCTACTGCGTGAAAAACTGTCCTAAAAACATCGCCATACCGGAATATTTCCGCATTTACAACGGGTGCAGCCGATTCCCCAAGGAGGGCTGGAAGATGGAACCGGTATTCGCCGCGGCTGCCGAGAAAAACGGAAAGCCGTCGGACTGCATAAAGTGCAGAGCCTGCGAGAGAAACTGCCCCCAGCAGATACCCATAACCGACTGGCTCAAAAAGGTGTCGGCGGTATTTGAAAAATAACTTTCCGTGAAACAAATAAAAAGCCTCCCGAGGGAGGCTTTTTATTATTTATTGCGGTCATCTGAAATAAATAGGTCTATTATAATTTTTGCGATTGCCTTTGAATCGTGATTTTGGGATAATTTAGTGGGAATCTGAGAAATTTTATCGAGAAATTGATTGGTGAGTTTTGACTGCAGTATTTGTGTAATCCAATCTATGTCGTTTACGCTTTTGTTTCCTAAATAAATTTGCTCAAATATGTAGATGGAACCTTCACCTAAAGCAGCCACTATACTTCCCGCCACGATACTGTTCAAGACCGATACTCCGAGATTTATGCCGGGAATTGCTTTTAATGCCGACAGAGCAGCTTTGGCAGCCAAGCTTACGGCTCCGACATCGACTATTTTGTTGAGCATGTCTTTGGAGGCGTCATTTTGCTTTATTCCGTATATTAAAGAAAGCGATTTGAGGAGAGCCAATTCGGTAGGAACAAGTATGGTTGAGTCCGGTATGGGAATGGGAACAGCGCCTACGACAGCAGCGGTGACAGTAGAGGCGGCTACTATACTGTGAGCAAAGGATTTTTTTCGCGAAAGCTTGAAATTATTTAAATCCTTTTCACCTGCTTTGATACCCTCGGGAAGCCATTTGTTAGTTATATCGATAAGTTCTGCTATTCCGTATGGCGGAGCATAGGCGGTGTCACTGACCACAAATATGGAGGCAACCACAGGTACTATTTCCTTGAAATTTCTGTCTTTCTTGTTTTTATAGAAAGCTTCCTGAATCATTTTGACATTTTTGTCTCTGTCAGGGATAGAAAATGATTTTGTGATAACTGTCACTATGGGAACAGAAGGCCATATTTTTGTAGCCCTGATTAAATTGTCAATGGTTTTAGGGAAAAGCTTTGAAGAAGTTCCGTCTACGCAAAACCATATAACATTTATCTGATTATCTTCCTTTCCATCTTTTGCACATTCTTTAGACCATTTTTGCACCGATCTTATGGCAGAAAGCTCTTTAAAAAATGATGGCTCAAACCCCACTGTGTCTATAAGCCTGAAAGGGATTTGCTCATTTTCATAAATGGCAAGTTCCTTAGTTGTGCCGGTACTGCCGAAGTTTGTAAAGGCACGATCTTCGCCGAGAACGGCATTTATTAGTGTAGATTTTCCTACGCCTGAATTTCCGATAAGCAATACATTTCCTTTTTTCATAAAATTTCCTCTCTTATGTTTTATTAAGGGTGCAATTTTATCCCTCATAAGATGTATTGTTTTTTCTGCGAAGTTTTCCGCTAATCGCTCACCAGTTTCAGCCATTTACGGCCTTTGAAGCGGGCCATGTAAAAGGCGGCGCGGACAACCCAGTCGAGACACATGGCGAGGTATATTCCGTAGACGCCGAAGGGCAGGGCTACGCCCAGAAGATAGGAGCCCAGCACCCTTACCACCCACATGGAGGCGGTGCCTATGATTAGGCAGTACTTTGTGTCTCTCGCACCTCTGAAGCCCTGGGGGGTGTTGAAAGAGGGGGAGAAAAAGGGCATGAACACGCCGTATATCACCATGAGACCCCATGCGATGAACACGACCTCGCGGTCGCGGCTGAATATGTATGCCATGGGATAGGTGAGGGTCATGCAGACAAGCCCCACATAGAGGGACCATGTGAAGGTCTTGCTCTGGAGATAGGAGAGGGTTTTGTATACGGCGTCCTTTCCGCCTGCGCCCGCCCTCTGACCTACGAGGGTCACTATGAGGACATTGGCCGCCATAAGGGGCAGCTGGCATATCTGACACAGGGAGTTGGCCACATTGTAGCCCGAGATTGCGGCGGTGCCCATGGCCGAGACAAAGACCTGGACTATGAGCCTGCCGCCGTGGAACATGAGATTTTCCAAAGCCACGGGGATTCCCACCGAAAAACAGAGCCTTATAAGCTCAAAATCCGGCTTGAAATGAAAAATATCGGGGAGAGAAAGGTGATATGAGGGGGACATGAGCTGCCTTATGCAGACGGCGTTGCCCGCCAGAAGGGACAGCACGAGAGACAGCCCCACATGAAAGGCCGAGCCATTCATAAACACTACGAAGAAAAGGCTGACGGCGAGGTTTACCACATTCATCACTATCGTCGCCCTCATAGGGGTCTTGGTATCTCCCGTCGACCTCATGCCGCCCGATATCTGGTAGTATATGAACCAAAGGGGAGTTGCGAATACCGTTGTGGAAAAATACTCCACGCTGGCGGCCATGACATCGGGCTCCACCTGGCCGTAAAGGCCCGTGAGCAGCGGAGTTTTGAAGAGAATGAGCAGCAGCATGACGATAAGACTTATAAATGTGCCCGACACCAGAGCCTGCTCAAAGCTCCTTTCGGTGCGTTTTCTGTCGCCTGCGCCGACGCTTTGAGCCACTATGACGGCGCCGCCCTGGGACAGGGAGTTAAAGGTCATAAAGACCACGGTGTTGAGCATGTTTATTTGTCCTACCCCTGCAAGGGCCGCCGTAGACACCAGTCCCACCACTATGGTGTTGGCTATGCCCAAAAAGGTGGAGCTGGCCTGCTCCACCAAAATAGAGGGAAAAAGGCTCTTTTCCCTCTCTCTTATGTCGTCAAAGGGGGCTTTGGGAGATACAAAAATATTTCTCATGTCGTCCTCACATGCAAAAAGGCAGAGAAAGCTCTGCTTTTTTATTTTTTTATTTGAATCTGTAAACTATTTTTTTCTCAAGGGGTACTTTGTTTTTTGCGCCTGTGGGGTGTCCGAAATTGCCCGAGGCTTTCTCGGGTATCTGATTGTCGAGAAAAACAGGGACATCGAGGTCGTTTTCTCCCTCTTTTTCCTCTATCTCAATGACGGATTCCTCTTTTTTGCCCTTTTTGGGAGAGATGAGCATGCCGAGGACAAGACCTCCCAAAAATGCTGCGAGCATCAGAAGAGCCTGCTTTACAGAGACGGCGTGGGAGCGGATATAGATGACTTCGGGCAGTTTTTTCATGGTGTTACCTCCAAATATTTTTATATATTTTATAGACGCGTTTCGTCATATAAGCGTTATTTTTCAAGATACAGGATACCTGCGCAGTGGGAAAAGCTTTTGAACTTCATATCGGGGAAAAACTCTCTGATCTCGTCGAACACAAAATAGTATTCGTCGCTGTCCCAGCTGTCTTTCGCCTCTTGGCGGCATTTTTCCAGAAGAGCGCGGTTTTCAAAGGCCACATCGCCTATATAAAGGCAGCCGCCCTCTTGAAGCAGGGAGACAAGCTGCTTTATAAAGCTGACTTTTTCCGTGTCGGTCAGATGGTGGAGAGAATAGGTGGCGACTATGGCGCCGTATTTCCTCACCGTCAGGCGTTCGTCGACGCCCTCTGAAAAATCCTTGCAGAAAAGCTCGGCTTTCGGCATCTTTTCCGCCGCCGCGGCCAGCATTTTCGGGGAGAAATCCTGTCCGAAAACCGAAAGTCCCTGTTCATAGAGCTTTGAGGACAGAACCCCTGTGCCGAGACCTATGTCCAGCACCGTGCCTGAGTGAGAGGACAAGACGGCGCTGTATATCTCGCCCAGTATCTCCTTATATCCCGCAAAGGGATATGTACCCTGCTTATCGGACAGACTGACGCTTTTGTCGTAGCCGTCGGCCCACAGATCAAAACCCTTGCTGCCTAACATATCTTCCTCCGCTCAGCTTTCCAAAAGTTTTTTCGCCATGTCGCGGTTGAGCTTTTCCTTTTTCTGAAGCTGTGCCTTTATGGCGGAAAAATCGGGGGATTCTCCCGTCAGCACCCTGTCGATCTTGTCTTTGAGCCAGTCGGACGAGAGGGACGAAAGAGAGACGCACATGTCGCTGACACCCACAAGGCGGGCGAAACTCTCCACCTTTATGTCGTATGACACGGCGGCGAAGGGAGTACCGGCGCAGAAGGCGAATATCAGCGCGTGGAGACGGACGGCGCACAGAAGCTTCATTCTGCTCAAAAGTCCTATGGTGAGGGAGACATCGTCGGGGGTGTCCACTATCACATAGGGAGTGTCCATCTTCTCGGTTATCTTTACGCAGACCACCTGGTCGTGGGGCTTTCTCATGGGCAGAAAGACGGCGGTCAGACCGTATTTCTCATAGGCGTATTTTGCGGCGTCGGAGTAGACGCTGTAACTTTTGAACTTGCCGCTCTCCCTTATGGAGAAGCAGATGTATTTTCCCGAAGGGTCGAGGCCCTGGCTCTCCATAAACCTGTCTGTCCTGGCTTCTTCCGCCTTTTTGAGGTGGACGGCGGGGTCGGCGGTGAGGGTGTAGCTCTTTTTGGTTATTTTCAGGGAGTCAAGCTCCTCCTTTGAGCCGTCGTCGCGGACGGTTATCACATCGGCGCAGTTGTTGATGATGACCGACGCCAATTTTCTCGGGAAGCTGCCCTTTATCTTGCCTATGCCGCAGCCGTAGAGCATGACCTTCTGACCGAAAATCTTGGCCAGCACTATGGCGAAAAGGTAGAAAACCAAAGAGCGGTTGCTGGTGACATTCTGTATAAGAGTGCCGCCGCCGCTTATAAACAGCTTTCGCTTGAGCATTTGGGGAATGAGGGCGGGGATATTAAAGGTGGAGACCGCCCTTGTAAAATGTGTCACCGCCGCTTTTTTGGGGCTTCGGGACATGACCGTTATCGGCATCAGCGGGTCGATGGAGCGCATGTCGCCTATGATGGCGGTGAGTATGGCCTCGTCGCCCGAGTTGCCCATGCCGTAGGCACCGCAGATGAGCACGCCCTGCCTGCCCTTTCGTTTTTTGAGCATGACGGCCTGTTCATATATCTCGGCCTGCCTTTTTGCCATGTTTTCCGAGGAATAGAGGCTTTCGGCGGTGGCTTTGAGCCTTTGGGCAAAATCAGTTATGAGCTGTCTGTCCTTGGACAGCTCCACAATGTATTTGGCAAAGGTGTCCACATCTCCCGAGCGGAAGACAAAGCCGTTTTCGCCCGACTTTATCATGTCGGTGACACCGCCTACATCGGAGGATATGACGGCGCAGTCGGCCCTTATGCCCTCTAAAATCGAATATGGGAAGGACTCGGAGATGGAGCACAGCACATCAATGTCGCAGGCGGCAAAGAAACGGTTTATGTCTTTTACCCAGCCGCAAAAGCATACAGCGCTGTCTATGCCGAGATCCTTTGACATCTTTTTTAGCTCCTCGGTGCTGTCACCGTCGCCGCCGATGAGCAGGCGGAGCTTTTCATTCTGCTTGTAGGCGGCGGAAAATGCCTTTAAAAGGGTGGGAATGTCCTTGACGGGGGTCAGACGGGCGGCTATGCCCAAAACGCACTGGCTGCCGTCAAAATCGAGACCCAAAGATCGGAGATATTCCCCTCTGTCAAACCGGGGCTTTTTGACCGAAAAATCGAGACCGTTGTATATGGTCATTATTCTGTCGGCCTTAAAACCTCTCTCGATGAGCATTCGCTTGAAATTGTCGGACACCGCCACATGAAAGTCAAAAAACCTCAGGGCCACAGAGTTCAAAAGGCCGAATGTGGCCCTTTTCACGGGGGAGTGCATATAGTCCAGGCGGTAGTCGCTGTGTACCGTCGTTATAATGGGTGTTTTAGGGCAGAAGAGCTTTGTAACAATACCTGTGAGGTTTGCCTTTGCGCCGTGACAGTGTACGGCGTCGGGCTTTATTTTTCTTATCCTCAAGGCGGCTTTTACCATGTCGAAAAGGGCAAAGGAGGAAAAAACCTCGGTCTTTATGCCGATTTTTTTCGCCTCATCGGCGAATTCTCCCTCTCTCATGCTGAAAAGGGTCAGGTCGTGTTTCTCAGCCAGCTTTGAGCAAAGGGTGAATATATGGGTTTTGGCGCCGCCCTTGTCGCCGCCGCCCGAAATGTGTACTATTTTCATATCGTCACCGTAAAATCTTTCTTTGACTTATATTATATAATATAAGTCGCCTTTTGGCAACAAATATTTGTCAGGCGGCACTCGCCGCCGATGCAGAACGGCACATAAAACCAAAGGCGGCGGAAAAATCCGCCGCCCGTAAGAGGTTTTACATCATGCTCTGAGCTTTGTGAGCCGCTTTTGACACGGTCTTTTTCATGCTTTTCATGTCGACAGCGCCTGTCGATACCGCCGCTGCCGCCGCACCCAAAGCCGCAGCTGTGCCCATAAGCATTAAAACATTTCGAGCCTTCATAAAATACCTCCCTCTGCTTTTTTCAAAGCAGATATATTTTGTCCCGATGAGGACAAAATAAACGGCAAAGGCTCAAAATCCATATTTTTTCAAAATTATCTGTTTACAAGGAAAATGTTTGTGTCCGAGGCGAAGTTGTCGCAGCTGTAAAGAACGAGGGCCCTGTCGATGCCGTTTTCCTCGATATATTTGGCCACGCTTGTCTTGTTGAAGCGGAGGTCATACACATGAATCTCGGAAAAATTATGGGTGAGATAGGGCAGAAGGCTGTTGGAATAGGAGTCTTTTATGAGCAGCAGCTTTTCGCCGTCCTTGTTTTCACCGTTTACTATCTTCAAAAGACCGTGGTTGCCCCCCAAAAACACCGAGTATTTGTCCTTTCTGTCTGCGTAGCTGTCGTCGTAGAAGGACATCTCCTTGCCCTCGGCGTCGTAGACCGTGATGTCGGCCGTCTCATAGGTGTCGACAGTGTCGCTCTCTATGAGCCTTGCACCCGAGTTGGAGTAGAGGGTGCCGTAAAAATCCTCGTAGCTTTTTCTGAAAACCCTCTCATAGGGGTTGAGCTCCATGTCCTCGCATATGGCCTTGTAGGCCTCATAGGCGCCGTCAGAGGTCCAGTGGTGGTCGGTGCGGTAGTAGATGTAGCCGTCCTTTGCGTCCAAGAGCGGCTGTGACAGATCGAAATATCCCTTTACGCTTTCGGCCCTGTCCAGCATTGTCTGCTGGTCAAAGCAGACGGCGTTGTCGGGGAGATTCTCCTTATACACATACGCCGACGAGGGTATGAGGGAAAAGCTGACGGGAATGCCTGCATTTTCCGCAAAGCTTTCGACGCTTTGGAAATTCTTTTCCAAAAGCTCTGGGTCGGGAGTTTCAAACACATCGTAGAGGGCGCCGTCCTTGCCGAAAAACACGCCGTTGTTCTCGGTCTTTAAAAGAGCCCTTTCGGAAAAGTATTTGAGCCCAACCCAGCCGTCGCGGAAGGGGAACTGGTCGGTGAGGTATTTGCCTATATCTGCCGTGTACTCTCCCGAGAAAAAGGATTTAAAGGAAAAGGAGGGAAACTGAGCCAGCGTCCTGTTTTCCATCTCGGAAAACTCCCTTTTGGGCATGAATATGCCGAGGACGAAAAACAGCGATATAAAGCCTACAAAGAGAAAGGTTATGAGTTTGCTTTGGTTTTTCATACTGTTCTCCTTTGCTTAAAAGCGGAAGTAGAGGAAGGGGTTATAGCTGGAGTCGACGAGGTATGCCGTCGAGATGACAAGTCCCAAAAGGCACAGCACAAGGGTGACTCCCCCTCTCTTCTTCTCGGGTATCTTGTAGTAGAGATTTCTCATAAGGGGTGTGGAACCTACGACCGCCGCCGCGAGAAGCACGCCGTAATTTCTGAGGTAATACAGAAGGTCGGAGTTTATAAGGTGCACTCCCGAGGGCGGGAAGAACATATTGCGGTAGTAATTTATGGCTTCGCCCGCGCTGTCGTGGGAGAAAAAGACAAATATAATCACCACGAAAAACACGGTGTATATGTGTCCCACAAAGGAGGGCAGCTTTTTAAAGAGCTTTAAGAGCACGCCCTTTTCGATCATGAGCAAGGCCGCAAAAGCCAGACCCCACAGCAGGAAGTTCCATGCGGCGCCGTGCCATATGCCGGTGAGGGCCCACACGGCGAGAATGTTGAGATAGTTCCTCAGTTTGGAGCAGCGGTTGCCGCCAAGGGGAATGTAGACATATTCCCTGAACCAGGAGCCCAATGAAATGTGCCAGCGGCGCCAGAACTCGGTTATGCTTTTTGAGATAAATGGATAATTGAAGTTTATCTTGAACTCAAAGCCCAGCATTCTGCCGAGACCTATTGCCATGTCGGAGTAGCCGGAGAAGTCAAAGTAGAGCTGGAGCAGAAAGGCGGCCGCACCTAAATACGCTCCCAAAACCGAGGGGTTCTGCGTGGACTTCAAAGCGTCGTAGAGAGGGCCTATGCTGTTGGCCAAAAGGACTTTTTTGCAAAGACCTGCCGTAAAGGTGCCGACGCCCTTTGCGAACATCTCAAAGCTCTCGTGTCTCTCTCTCAGCTGGTCGTCCACATCTTTATACTTTACTATGGGACCTGCGATGAGCTGGGGAAAGAGGGTGACAAAGGTGCCGAAGGCAAAGAGATTTTTCTGCACATCGCCGTCTCCCCTGTACACATCTATCGTGTAGGACATGGTCTGGAAGGTGTAGAAGGATATGCCGATGGGCAGCGGTATTCCCAGAGGCTTCAAGGGGAAGGCGGGAATGAGGTAGGCTATGTTTGTAACTATAAAGTCGTAGTATTTGAAGAATATCAGAAGGGAGAGATTGAGTACCACAGACATAACGAGGTATCTCTTGGCCTTTTTCCTGTCACCGTTTCTGAGGTGCTTGTCCACCATTATGCCGTGGGTGTAGTCGATGGCTGTGGACAGCAGCATGATGACTATGTACACAGGCTCGCCCCAGCCGTAGAATATGAGATTTAAAAAGAAAAGAGCCGCGTTGCGGTATTTTTTTGGCAGGGCGAAGTATATGCCCAGGACTATTGTCAGATAGTAAAAGAGAAATTCAATGCTGCTGAAAACCATATTACCCCCGAAAGAATCAGTTTAGCTTTAAAAAGCAGCGGCTTTGTTTGCCGCTGCTTTTGGAAAACGGACGATTGTTATTTTGTTTCGGCGTCAAAAATTTCCGACGCAGTCTCGGCGTTGGGACCTACTGCCAAAAGCACATAGTTGCCGTTTACCGTCACTACTGCGTTCTTGACATACTCATACTGCTCAGGGAGATACTGCTTCCACTGGGCGTCGAGGTCTTCAAGGCGCTTTTCAATGCCTTCCTTTACAGTTTCGGCCTTGCCGTCCTTGGCCTTTACGATGAAGAACTCGTCGGCCTTCACATTGATGGCGGGGAACTTGCCCACATATTCCTCGATGTCATCGAGGCTTACATAGTAGTATGTCGAAACCATCTCATCGTCGGCGTCCATGAACATGGGCATGTTGTCTGCGCCCACTTCCTCTTCGATTTTTGCGTAGATGTCGGATACAGCGGGATTTTTTGCGCTTTCCGACTCGGTGCCCGCCGTAGTGTCATCTTTGGATGTGCAGCCTGCCAGAAGGGCGAGAGCCATTACAAAGACGAGGGCTAAAGCTATTATTTTCTTCATGTTTTGTTTCCTTTCGTGTGTGTTTTTGCCGTTCGTCAGGTTAGACGAAAAAGCGGTCTCTTTGTTCCGTATTATCTGCAATTATTTTTAAAATACCCTTGAAAATCGTTTTTTTTGGTGGTAAAATAAAATTGTTATAATGCATTATCAAGTATAGCAAAAACAAGCGGGTTTGTCCATACTTTTTGTGCTTTAAAACGGGATTTTTAAATTAGATATAATATAAGGAGAGATGTGTTATGATTCCTACCATGATGGACGCTTTGGTAAAGACCGAGCCCGGCAAAGGCCTTAAGCTCATGCAGGTTCCCGTGCCTCAGCCCAAGGCAGGCGAAGTCCTCATCAAAATAAGAAAAACCGCTATCTGCGGCACCGATGTCCATATCTACAACTGGGATCCCTGGAGCCAGAAAACCATTAAAACTCCCATGACCATAGGCCATGAGTATGTCGGCACAATCGCCGCTCTGGGCGAAGGCGTTAAAGACCTTGAGATCGGTCAGAGAGTTTCGGGCGAGGGCCACATCGTCTGCGGAAAATGCCGCAACTGCCGCGCAGGCAACGGCCACTGGTGCGAGCACACCTACGGCGTAGGCGTCAACCGTGACGGCGCTTTTGCCCAGTATCTGTGCATTCCCGCAACAAATGTAATTCCGATAGCCGATGATCTTCCCGACGATATAGTCTCCTTCTTCGACGCTTTCGGCAACGCCACACATACAGCCCTCATGTTTGACCTTGTGGGCGAAGATGTCCTCATCACGGGCGCAGGTCCCATAGGCATCATGGCTGCCGCAATCGCCCGCTATGCAGGCGCAAGAAATGTCGTCGTGACAGACATAAATGACTACCGTCTCGGCTTTGCAAAAGAGATGGGCGCAAACCGCGTCGTAAATACAGCCAAGGAAAACCTCGATGAAAACCTCCTCAAGGAGCTTGGCATGGTAGAGGGCTTCTCCGTCGGTATGGAGATGTCGGGCAGCGGCATCGCTCTCAATCAGCTTCTCGGCGCCATGAGAAACGGCGGCAAGGTATCCCTTCTCGGCATAGCAGGCCCCGGCACAGTCATCGACTGGAACGATGTCATATTCAAGGGTCTCACCCTTCAGGGCATCTACGGCCGCAAGATGTTTGAGACATGGTACAAGATGGGCGCCATGGTTCAGGGCGGTCTCGACCTTTCCAAGATAGTCACTCACAAGTTTAGCTACAAAGACTTTGAAAAAGGCTTCGCCGCCTGCAACGACGGCACAGGCTGCAAGGTCATCCTCGAGTGGGAGTAATACAAACCGTAATAAACACAAGGAAAAATACTAAAAGGAGTAAAAGGCTATGAACAAAGCTACATTGGAGCTTTTCGCAAAACAGCTCGACGAGATCCGCGAAGCCGGAACATACAAAGACGAGAGAATCATCACAACGCCTCAGAGCGCTATAATTGACACCACAAAGGCAAAAAAGGTGCTCAACATGTGCGCCAACAACTATCTCGGCCTTTCCAATAACCCTGAGCTCATCAAGGCAGCAAAAGAGAGCTATGACAAATGGGGCTTCGGTCTGTCCTCCGTCCGTTTTATCTGCGGCACACAGCAGCTCCACAAAGACCTCGAAAAAGCCATCGCAAACTTTTTGGAGATGGACGACTGTATCCTCTACGGCTCCTGCTTCGACGCCAACGGCGGTCTCTTTGAGACTCTGCTGACAGCCGAGGACGCCGTAATTTCCGACGAGCTCAACCACGCTTCGATAATCGACGGTATCCGCCTCT
>ERZ779866.2595-NODE-2595-length-15920-cov-9.349890_pt1 | contig 15920 bp, 17 predicted proteins | sample MGYA00511248_ERZ779866 | MGnify/ENA primary metagenome ERZ779866 (study PRJEB29588, sample SAMEA2155758) | human gut metagenome | biome: human gut; feature: human-associated habitat; material: faeces | place: Denmark | collected 2008/2010 ... | reverse complement strand
GATTTCGGTTGGCAAAATGTTTAAGAATCATCGTAGGAATGTCTAAGATTTCTCACTTGTCATCGGTGATCGTCACGGAAACACGCTTGCCGATGTACTCCGGCGGCGTGCTGTAGCAATGGCCGTCTCCTGAGATGCGAACGCAATGACCATGATCAACGACAAGGACGCGGATATCCAACGGACAGAAAGCTTGGAGCGGCAGACGGCCAAGGTACTCGCGTTCTTCATCCTCAAACATTTGCCTTCGGGAGTCAGACCTTCCTGTGGCAGTAAACGGCGTGTTGTTAAGAGTTTCGCTTTTCCCTGTTCATTGAGGTGATCGAGATCGCGCGCCATCGGGGTGCGCTCCAGCTCCATCGCAGCAATGATCCGTCGCTGTGCGAGCCCTACACCGGCCTCGATCCGGTTTTTCTGCTTGTGGCGACGAGGCTGACACGCCCATGGCTCAAGGTCATAGTAGTTGTACAGGGAACGTACCGTCTGCTGAACTTCGCCCTCGTACCAGCTCGTGTGCTTGACGAGTCCCTTTGCATTGTCCATAACGAGGACCTACGGCGTACCGCCGAAGTATTCGAGTGCGTGAACGATGCCGGAGATCCAGCTCTGTTGCTTCTCATTGGGAAAAACCTCAGCGTAAGTCAGGTTGCTGTACGGTAACACCGCGATAAACAACCGCGCACGTTGTACGTCACAGTTAGGCTCAATCCACTTGAGGTTGTCGCCGGCGAAGTCAATCTCCATACGCTCACCGAGGATGACTTGGACGTTGCCGTTGGGTACGCCAAGGCCGTTGGCTTGCCGCCACTCTACGTAACGGCGACAAAAGGAAGTGTAGGTTTATGCGCGTCTGACGACTTGTGACTTATAGGCGTCGTACAGCAATTTGAGCGTGACATTCCGACTGGCCAGTTTTTTGTGAACTTCTACCCAGTCTGGTTCTTGGTACGCCTTCGTTGTCGGCGGGTAAAAAGTCTCCAATAGCTGCGTGTCGGGCAGTTGGAGCAACTCGGCCACTTTGGCACCGCCTCCGTGCGATAGCGCCGTTTGAGAAAGGAGACTCACAGAGGATTTGGAAATTCCAAACTTTTGAGCAGTGACGCGGATTGAAAGGCCGTCTTGCATGCAGCCGAGCAGCTGCCGCAGAAGGGGTACTGGAAACTTATTCATAAGTCCTCCGGTTGGTAAAATGGAGGACTTTATCTATCACTTCCAGGTGCCCGAAGGTTTAGGATTGTCCCTTAACTGGCTGTCCTAGTGTGTGAAATTTTGGGTGCCCGAATGTTTGAGAAGCATCGTGCGAATGCTCTCAAGATTTCTCATTTGACTTGCGTCAACAGCATAAGGTTATTTCAAACGATATCCGCCAAGGAATTGAAGCAGTTCCTTGCGAGTGAGACGCCTCTGCCGGCAGTCATCTTGGGCACAAAAACGCTCAAACGTACCTTCTTTCAGACGCCGAGTCAGGAGAGATGCTCCGCGCTCATCGGTCCAGATCATCTTGACGATCTCGCGTGGGCGCGAAATAAAGATCACAAAGTCTTTGCCGGCCTCAACATCAATACCAAACAAGCCGCAGCGATCAGCGAAAGTCTCTCTTAACGTGCCCGCTTGTCAACAGGGGCGATGATCAAGGTGATGCGGCCGGTGTGGAAGTTGAAATTCATGTCGACCTCCGTGCAGCCGTTACCATTTGCAAGGCCAGAGTTTCGGGATACTCAGTGTTGAACTCGACCACGATACCGTCAGGCAAACGCATGCGAAACAGTTGCTTTGCACTGTAATGACGAACCTCTGAAGTCAATGAGTCGGATGCTTGCGCTCTTCGTTTTCGATCCAGAAAATCGGAGAGCATCTGCTGGTCGATCTCAGCGAAGCAAATACCGCAGTCCTGCTTATCAATTGTCTGACTATCAACAACCGTAATTCCTTGGTCGATTGTCGGAACTGCAGTCAATCCATCATCGAGAGCGAGATCAACGTCTTCCTTCTCCAGGATGCTGAATTTGCGATACGTGGTGGATTTGGCCGGAAGCGGCTTGTCACTCGGTCATAGGTTTGGCAATACATGCTTGACATGCTTGAAGAAATAGCCCTCTGAGACTGAGCTGGCTTGTCATTGACGGTAAACGCTTTGCCAGAAGCGGATGTCATTGAAAAACATGGTGAGCATCGGAAAGTTAAATTGCGATGCTCGTATTTTTCAACGTCCTTTTGCTCCTGTCGAAAACCTTTGGGGTGCTTACTTTTGGTGATCCAAATGTTTAAGGAACATCGCGCGAACATTCAAGATTTCTCATTTATTGAACCTTGAAAGGCAACGAACGGCTGCTTGCGGCTTTTGATCGCAAGTCAGTATATCGTTGAGAGTCTGCAAGCCAACTTCGGTGAAGCGGATGCCGTCATGCTCATCAAAATTTTGAGCCTCTGCGTCGTAAGCTACTTCGGCGACCGTTGAAACAACAGCCACGGCTTCGTTCATCTTAGTCTCATTTTTGGTTAACAATGTGAAGTTCTGTACAACAGCGACGTTCTGTAGGTACCACCTTATCTTTGAGCCAAAATTCGGGAATTATATGTCAGTAGAAATTACTCTTTGAGTCGGCATTTATCTGCCGCTAGCGTTAAATACTTTGCCATATGCAAATACGACGTATGTGAGCCCCGGAAAAACAAATTTCTATGCTCGTATTTTTCAGAACCTACTCAACCGTGCTAAAAACCATATATTCTTATGATTTCAGCTGTTTTTACTTATACATAATCACCCATCAAAGTTTTTATTCTATTTTTTGGATATACATGTCCGGAATAGGGTCTGCATTTTGCCGTTCAGCCATTTCATTAAAAGCAGCAATAAAATCTTTCAAAAATTTAGTCACCAACAAATCATTAGATTTAATCCAAAACTCCATTAGACTCCGCTCATTATTTAATGACTTTTTCATGAATTTATACCAACTTTTAAAATCTGGCGTTTTATATTCCACAACACCTAAAGGCCAATCACTGAAGCACACATCATAATTAAATTTTTTACTAATTTTATACTTATCTTGGAACTCATAAAACGAATTAGGCCTTTTTAACAAAGAGAAAATATCTCGTTCAACAACCAGTGGCAAAAAAGTTATATTTTTATTATCTTTAACAATTTCCTTTTTATCATCAGAAAAATCTTCCATTGTGGCAACATCACCATCCAAAACAATTATATTATTTACAAATTCTCCCACTCCTTTTTTTACGAGTTGCAAATAATTCGACCAACCCAAGTCAATGTCTTGAATTGACAAATATCTATCCACATCAATATCTAGAATTGTTCGCAAAGTCATTTCCAAAAATAAAGCTGCCACTCGATCTTCGCAATAAACCTTTACCTTGGAAGAATCAGAAACATATCTAAGATTTATGTCATCAATTATTTCAAGCAAATCTTTTCTTGAAAAAACCGACCTTGCATTTATCTTTCTAGACTCGTTAGAATCATATTCTGGTTGCAAATAAATTATAGAATTTTCATATGCCCCTGCAGGCAAATCTTCTCCCTTTTTCTGGACTTCCTTCCTAAGCAAAACATATGCTTTTTCTAATATAATTGGCGAGTGTGTGGTGACTATGATTTGCAGTTTACATTCTAAAGCTATTAGGTTAAGATATTCTATTAATTTACGCTGTGAATACCCAAACAAAGTAGCATCAAGTTCATCGATTAATAAAATTCCGCCAGTATAGTTCTTGCCGTAATCTCGCTGCAATCTTTTGAATGATAGAACTGCAAGAAGTATTCGTGCGACATTACCTTCTCCTGCTGAATTAGTCAACAAGTCATGAACATCATCACAAATTCCTGCAAAAGTACGAGCAGAAGTCCCCTTTTCAATAGAAACATTATATCCACTCGAATCATAGTTAATTGATAAAATTTCTCGATAGCTTTTCACAAAAGCCTTCAACTCGTCTATTGACAGCGAAAAATTTACCGATTTAGTCTTTCCTGATTCTCCTATAGGGAAAAGCCGACTTAAACTCAAATAGTACACTGGTTTTTGAATATACCCAGCTCCTCTAGAACGACTTTTAGCATTCCAAAATCTTAAAGTATCCGGTTTCCCTTTTTGCTTTCTAGCAATACTTTCAACACTATACGAATTTAATCCATCCTGATTGTTAAACAATTCAAGCGTCCACTTGTGCTCTCCAATCTTATCGTACTTTGGTGATATTTTAAATTTCTCCCTAAACTGAGACCTGAAATTATACCCATCGATAGTTCTACACCCATATAGAGGATTGCCTTCAGAAATAGAAAAAGGCTGACTTATCAAGCCCAGTAACGTAGTTTTTTGCGTAGCATTTCTACCCGCAATAATTGTTAGCCTTTTCCCCAAGGGAATTCTTACATTTTCGAATGCTCTAAACTTCTCAATAAAAATTTCTTTAACAATCATAATTGAGATCACCCTCTAAGGTTAATATTTATTTTATTTTTTCTCAATTGACTTTCTGTAGGACAAAATTTTGGATTGGAAAAAATCATTAGCTCCGACGCCCGCCCTTTATTAGCAACACTGTAAGTAAGATCAAATCTCTTTATATTAAAATTGCTATAAAGTTCCTCAATCGCCTCAACATCATCATACGTCATAATCCAAGGAAATTTTATGCTATCGACAACAACATCATGAATCCGTTGATGATCCATTGACGTAAGATAATTAGCGTAAAGTTTCTGTCCTTTATTATAATAAGGAGGATCAAAATAAAAGAATAGATTTCCAGATATTTGATCAATGGTCTTTGTTATGAAATAAATGATTTCCTGATTATATACTTCAAATCGGTTTCTTTTTTTTGCTATTGCATTAATTTTCTCTATTATCACCTCCTTATCAAAACGTACATCTAATTTCCACTCTCCAGACTGTGAATACCCTCCAATAGGACCAGCACTCAATATTCCAGATCTATTTGTTCTATTTAAGAAAAGAGTAGCAAAGGCTAGATCAACCGAGTATGCTGAAGCAGTTAAATAGATTTTCTTTTGCTTTCGCCACTCCTCAATTGTCACCTCCGATGATCGAATTCTCTCAATTAATTCGCGTGAGTCATATTTTATTGCTCGCCAAAATGAATATATTGCCCTGTCAAAATCATTTATAATAATTTTATCGACAACATCATTCAACAAAAGAGAACAAGCTACCCCAGCACCACCAGCGAAAGGCTCCACATAAATACAGTTTTCAATATTTGATTTTTGAATACAAATCTTAAAAAATTCAGCCAAACGACTTTTTCCACCAGGATAGCGCAATGGTGATAAATTTTTCACAATAGCCTCATTTTGTACTTCAAGCGAAAACGAGATAGATATGCAGATCAGAAACAGATAACCACATCTGATTATTGAACTGAGTTTTCCACTTAAGAAATATTAAATTTCAAAAATTGTTTATTCTCTTATTTTAAATTTTTTACACACATTCAACACCATCTGTTGTATCCAAACCATTCCTATTAGAAGTTTGCTTTATCATTAATATTCTTATAGATATCATCTGACAATATCTTTATGAATTTTTGTTCTTTGGTACTTTTCTTGATTTTTTTATTGCAATATAAGTATCACATCAATAACCAAAACAAATCTTATAGAGTCTACCTGGCTAAGTTTCAGCAATTCTCGAGCTTCCAAATGCATTGAAAATATCCCCCTGTCTTGCTCAATCTCATTCTGCTCAAACAAATCTTTACTGCTATTCAGAGATATTACTGCAGGATATCGGATTGAGTCTTTCGACTAATCAATCATCACCCCGCATCAGCTTTCGCTGTCGCAAGCTATCGTTGTGCACCAACACCTCGACATTCTCTGTTGATTATTGATACCACGCAACCTTTAGTTGACAAGATACCCAAAAACCCCGCTGATGCATCAAACACCAACGGGGTTTCTTTTTCTTGCTCAGGATAGAGTACCTCTTACGGCACCATCTCCTGCACCTCATCCTTCTTGATGGGCTTCACAAGGTCTTCTCGCTTCACGCCGAGGTACATGGCAATGGCGGCGGCCACGAACACCGACGAGTACACGCCAAGAAGAATACCGATCGTCAGCGCCAATGCGAAGTAGTGCAGCGCGGGACCACCGAAGAAGAACATCGCAAGCGTCATCGCCAGAGTCGAGCCGTGCGTGATCACCGTACGCGAAATCGTGGCGGTAATGGCCGAGTTGATCACCTCAACCGTGTCCGTACGGCGCATCTTGCGGAAGTGCTCGCGAACACGGTCGAAAATAATCACCGATTCGTTCACGGAATAACCGAGCACTGCCAGCACAGCCGCCAGCACCGGCAACGAGAACTCCCAGTTCATCACGGCAAAGATACCCACCACAATCACGATGTCGTGGAGATTGGCGATGATGGCAGCGATAGCAAACTTCCACTCGAATCGCATCGAGAGATAGATGATGATGCCGGCCACAACGAGCAACAGAGCGGTCAGACCGTCGGTCGCCAATTCTTCACCCACCTGTGGTCCCACGAACTCGTTGTTGAGCATCTTGACACCGGGAGCGGTTTCCTGAAGCGCCTTCAGAAGTTCGCCGGCCATCTGACCAGATGTTTCGCCTTCCTTCATCGGAAGACGAATCATGATGTCACGTGCCGTACCGTAGTTCTGCACGGCAGCTTCAACGCCGAGTTTGCTTTGGATCTGCTCACGGATCTGTTCCGTCTGAACAGCCTCCGGATACTGCACCACAACCTGCGTGCCGCCCGTAAATTCAATGGACAGCGCCAAGCCGTGATAGAAAATCCAGAACACGGCAATGATGAATGAAACCAAAGAGATCGCGTTCAGAATGTGCGAGTAGTGCATGAACGGGATCGTCTTGTGAATTCGGAAAAACTCCATGATTTTCCCCTCTTAATTCTTTACTTCGACTGCGTCTGCGCCGTATCCGGGCGCCAGATCTGACCGATATGCACGCGCGTCAACTTCTTCTGACGACCGTAGATGAAGTTCACCATGCTGCGCGAGACAATCACGGAGGTAAAGAGTGACGTCATGATGCCCAAGCAGTGCACCACGGCAAAGCCTCGCACCGGACCGGAACCGAAAATCAGCAAGGCAATACCGGCGATCAAGCTGGTGACGTTGGAGTCGACAATAGTGGCAAACGCCATACCGTAGCCTTCACTGATGGCCAACTGCGGCGTTCGTCCTATTCGAAGTTCTTCACGAATACGTTCGTTAATGAGCACGTTCGAGTCAACAGCCATACCCAGTGTCAGCGCGATAGCGGCGATACCGGGAAGTGTCAGCGTCGCCTGCAGCATGGAGAGCAACGCCACCAGGCACATCACGTTGCACATCAGACTGATGGCCGTCACGATGCCGAAGACCTGGTAGTAGAGGATCATGAAGACCGCCACAAACCCGAAGCCGTAGAGTGTCGAACGGAAGCCGGCTTCAATGTTGTCGGCACCCAGAGACGGACCGATCAGGCGTTCTTCCACGATTTCCATGGGAGCCGCCAGAGAACCGGCACGCAACAAGAGAGCGGTGTCGGTCGCTTCAATCGTGGTCATGCGGCCTGAAATCTGCACGCGACCACCGGCAATTTCCTGACGGATGACAGGAGCCGTCACCACTTCGCCCTTGCCCTTTTCAAACAGGATGATGGCCATGCGCTTGCCCACGTTGTCACGCGTCACATCGCGGAAGATGCGTGCGCCCTTGTTATCAAGCGTCAGGTTCACCGTGGGTTCCTGCGTCTGGGAATCAAAGCCCGGCTGAGCGTCGTTCAGGTTCTCACCGGTGAGCACCACACGGCGCTTCACAAGAATCGGACGACCTTCACGGTCAAAATACTTTTCATCACCGAAGGGAACATTGCCCTGCGCCATCTGAGTGAGCGCTTCAGGCGAATCGTCAACCATACGCACTTCGAGCGTTGCCGTACGACCCAGAATGTCCTTGGCCTTGGCCGTATCCTGAACACCCGGCAGCTGCACCACGATACGATCGGCACCCTGCTGAGCGATCACGGGTTCTGCAACGCCCAGTTCGTTAATACGATTGTGCAGCGTCGAGATGTTCTGCTTTAAGGCATATTCCTGAACGTTCTGAATCGCCTTTTGCGACAGTTCGGCCGAAAGGGTGAACTTGCCTGCTCGCGTACCTTCCGTCACCACCAGATCAGGCTGAGTGGAACGAAGAAGGTCATTGGCGCGGGCGCGTTCCTGCTCGTCGTTAAAGGCGATCACAACCGTATTGCCCTGACGCGAAATGCCTGCGTGACGGATACGCTTGTCGCGGAACTGCGTACGCAGATCGGCTGCAGTCGATTCGGCGCGCTTCTCAATGGCCGAGTGCATGTCGACCTGCAGCAGGAAGTGAACGCCGCCGCGAAGGTCAAGGCCGAGGTACATCGGCAGCGCATTGATCTTCAGGAGCCACTCGGGCGTATTGGGCACCAGGTTGGGAGCGACAATGTAGGAAGGATCCGTACGGTCGGGGTTAAGAGCGCGTTCGAGCACTTCACGAGCCTGCAGCTGCTTTTCGGCTTCCGTCGGATCAAAGCGCACGCGCACGGTGTTTTGCTGAGCACCCTGCTCATAGAAAACACCGTTGGGCTTTAGCTGTGCATCCTCAAGCGCTTTTTCCACGCGAGCAAGCACCGTCTCGTCGATCTTCACCGTCGACTTGCCGGAACTCACCTGCACTGCGGGCGATTCTCCGTAAAAATTCGGCAAGGTGTACAGCGCCGCAATGAGCAGAACCACTCCGATGACGATGTACTTCCAAAGAGCGTATCGATTCATAACAAAAACTCCGGGTCAGTCCGATGCCCGATTCCGCGCAAGACCGCACACACGGACTCGGACGCCTTTCGTTGCGAAAATGGAATTGGCGAAAAGAGAAATTCCCCTTCAGCCTACAAAACTCTTCCGCTGAGAGTTTCGTGTCCGCAAAAAACGGCCGTTTTGATCAAACAGTTCCATTTTTTGCGCAAGAACCGCAAAAGGCCTAAACCGATTGCGGTGCATCAACTAAACGGCAAAGCGGGCGTCAGCCATATCCTTCAAGTCGGATACAGCCCGCCCGCTGCATGAAAGCCGTCTTTACTTGTCGATCGACTTCAGCGTGCCGCGCGGCAGAACCGTCTGCACAGCGCCGCGCTGCATCGTGATCGTCACGGGATTGTCTTCCACGCGGCTGATTTCGATCACGACGTACTGTTCGCTCACTTCGGCGATACGGCCGGCCAGGCCGCCGATCGTCACGATTTCATCGCCCTTGGTGAGCGCTTCGCACATCTTCTGATGTTCCTTCTGGCGCTTTTGCTGCGGACGGATCAGGAAGAACCAGAACACAACAAAAATCAGAATGATCGGAATGATCTGCATCAGCAGACCGCCGGTACCACCGGCAGCGGCCGCACCTGCGGTCTGAGCCATTGCGTCAGAAATGAAAAACACTTCTTACCTCTTTAGATGTTTTCTCGTTAAAAAATCTTGTCGTGCAACGCCTTGCGGCGTGCATTGCAAAGCCTTCGGATTATACGGAAATTCCTTGCTGAGCCTCGAAAAATTGCATTAGAGATTTACCATGTCAGCTGTCGTTTGCAATTTTTCGTTTGCCGCCGAGACTGACCCTCCGTTCACACGACCTCTCCGTCGGGATTGCTCTTAAACGTCACGGCACCAGCGCAGGCGCATCCAGCCCCGTCTTTTCATCCAATCCGAAGAGAATGTTCATCGCCTGCACCGACTGCCCCGCAGCTCCCTTGACCAGGTTGTCTTCCACCGCCAGCACGATGATCAGGTCGCCATTGCCAGGACGATGAACAGCCAGACGCAGGAAGTTGGAGCCGCGTACGCTTCTCGTTTCAGGCGTTGATCCGGCAGGCATCACGTCGACGAAGTATTCATCCGCAAAGCGATCTTCGTAGAGCTTCTGAAAATCAATCTGAGTCGTGGCATTCTTCAGACGAATGTAAATCGTCGAATGAATCCCTCGAATTGTCGGCAACAGATGCGGCACAAACGTCAATTTCAGATCGTCCGTGCCGGCCAGGAGTTTGAGCTGTTGCTCAATTTCGGGGGTATGGCGGTGCCCTTTAAGGCCATATGCATGGAAATTGTCCGACATTTCGGCCGTAATGATCGAAACGTCCGCCTTCTTGCCGGAGCCGGAAATACCCGACTTGCTGTCGGCAATAATGGTTTTGAGATCAAACGTACCGGGATGCGCCTTTTCGTACTCCATCAAAGGCATGAGTCCCAATTCGATGGAAGTCGGATAACAGCCTGCCATGCCGAGAATCCGAGCGTTCTTCATCTTCTCACGCATAGTCTCGGGTTGCCCGTAGACAGACTCCTCCAGGAGATCAGGGCAGGCATGATCGAGCTTGTACCAAGTCTTGAACGTGTCTGTATCACGCAAACGGAAATCGGCTGCCAAGTCAATGATCTTGACGCCGGCAGCCGTCAATTCGCGCGCCATGCTCATGGCCACCCCATGCGGCGTCGCAAAGAACACCACGTCGCAAGCGGTGAGTTCTGCCTCTTCGGGCGTCGTAAACACCAGATCGTCCATGAAGCCTCTGAGCGAGGGGTACATGGCCATCACCTTGGTACCCGCATCCTTGCGCGATGTGATGGCACAGACCTCAACGTTGGGGTGCCGGCTTAACAAACGCAGCAGCTCCACGCCGGTGTACCCCGTTCCACCCACAATACCCGCCTTGATTTTCTTTTCCTGCATGTCGAAAAACTCCCCGAAGACTCTTTTTGTCTGATGTCTTTGGCAGGAAAAATGCTCCGGCAGCAGGCATAAAAAAACCGCCGCCCGGGAAAGGGAGACGGTTTTTTCGCTTCTTGCCCCGGCTTTTTTCGCAAACCAAAGTTTGCAAAAGTATACCGAGGCAGAACGCTTGCGAATGAACGATTAGCGCTTGCTGAACTGCTTGGCGCGGCGGGCCTTGCGCAGACCAACCTTCTTACGTTCGACTTCGCGGGCGTCGCGGGTCACGAGGCCGGCAGCCGACAGAACGGGCTTGAGACCGGCATCGTAGTCGATCAGAGCGCGGGTGATGCCGTGGCGCACAGCACCGGCCTGGCCGGATTCGCCGCCGCCGGTCACGGTCACCATGATGTCGAACGTTTCGACATTTTCGGTGAGCTGCAGGGGCTGCATGACGATCATGCGGCCGGTTTCACGCTTGAAGAATTCGTTGAGATCGCGGCCGTTGATCACGATCTTGCCCGTGCCGCGCTTGATGAACACGCGAGCCACGGAGCTCTTGCGACGGCCGGTGCCGTAGTTGTAGTTACCGATCATCTTTTTCCACCTTAAATGTCAAGAACCTTGGGCTGCTGTGCGGTGTGCGGGTGTTCGGCGCCGGCGTAGATCTTGAGCTTCTTGATCATGGCGTAGCCGAGACGGCCCTTCGGGAGCATGCCCTTGACCGCGATTTCGAGAGCACGGCCGGGGTGCTTGGCCTGCATTTCCTTGAAGGTGGTTTCGTAGATACCGCCCGGGTAGCCGGTGTGACGGTAGTACGTCTTCTTACCGGCCTTTTCAGCAGACAGCTTGAGCTTGTCAGCGTTGATCACGACGATGTAGTCGCCCGTATCGACATGCGGCGTGTATTCGGGCTTGTGCTTGCCGCGCAAGCGGAGTGCGATTTCGGCAGCAAGGCGGCCAAGCACCTTGTCGCTGCCATCGACCACGTACCAGTCGCGCTGTACTTCGAGCGGCTTGGCAGAGAAGGTCTTCATTGTTGTCACCTGATTCACAAAAGGACGCAGCAGATGAATTTCAAACCGCCTCGCACAGGGTGGCGCCTGTACTTTGCACAGGTTGGAGCTGTTAAACGGCCTGCTCGCGTCAATAAACAAAAACGAGGCAAAAACCACCGAAGCGCACCGCGTTCTAACTTCGCCGTGCACCGAATTCAGTGCCTTTTACCGGGAATTTCTTGTTGATTTTCTTTTTGCCGCTTGTCGCCATCAGTCCAGTGGAAAACGGGGAAACTGAAAGCACGGTGAAAATCAGACGCGCAATAATACACGATCACAACGAGAAATGCCAACGCCAAAGCATCGGCAACCGCCTTGTTTTTACTGCGCTTTTTGAGGTGCAGGCAGGAGCGCCTTCATGAGATCGGCTTCCTGTCCTGCCGAGACTCACTCTTCGATCGGCTTGATGTGCGTCGCCTGCTTGCCCTTGGGACCTTCGACGACCTCAAACGTCACCCGCTGACCTTCCTTGAGGCTCTTGAACCCCTTCATTTCAATGGCGGAAAAATGCGCGAAAAGCTCTTCACCGCCCTCGTCGGGCGTAATGAACCCAAAGCCCTTGACGTCGTTAAACCACTTGACAACTCCCTGTGCCATATTTTTCCTCTTTGTTTATTTCACTTTGTCCGAGTCTTCGCGTCGGCTCTCGGCCTTGAGCAGGCTGCGCAACACAAAGTCCTCTTTTCAACAATCAACATTACGCCAACTTGCCGCTTTCAAGCTCATGACGCACTGCACTTTTTGCGTCGTGTGCTGTCTCGGACACACAATCGTCGAAACGACTCTTCGCAAGAGCGAAAATATACGATATATTACCTAGGATGTTTCTCCTTCTTTTCGTTTTGCATCATGTCGCGTTTTCTTCTCGGTCTGACGTTCTCGCTCATCAGTTGTACGCTTGCGGCACAGTCGCTCGACGAAACACTGGCCGTCAAAATCGGCGACAAAATCGTCGAACTTGAAGTTGCACGCACCTCGGTCGAGCATCGAACGGGGCTCATGAACCGCACCTATATGCCGGCCGATCACGGCATGCTCTTTGTTTTTACCGCTCCGCGCCCCATCGCCATGTGGATGAAAAACACGCTCATTGACCTCGATGCAGCCTTTATCGATGCGTGCGGTCGCATCACTCAAATCGTCTCGATGCAAAAGGGTTCGCTTGAACTGCACCACTCACGTGTGGCCGCCTCCCGCGTCATCGAGATGCACGCCGGCTGGTTTGCCCGCAACAACGTCAGAGCGGGAACCGTCATTCCGGCGCTTGCCGACGCTCGCTATTGCAAGCGCACGGAGTCGGCGGCGGAATAGTTACCGGTCCGCATTCACCGGAAAATCTTCTTCGGCAACAAAAGAAGCAGTACGAACCGAATCGAACTGCTTCTTTCTTTTCCTATCAACCAAAAGCGACGCGCACATCAAATCGTTTGAAATGCACGCGCCGGTTTCAAGTTTTTTTTAAGCGCCGCAGCCGCAAGCTCCGCAGCAGCAACCGCCTTCTTCACCGCGGCAGTCGCAGTCGCACGGTTCACCGTTAAAGCGACGCTGCACGAAGTCCCAATTGACGAGCTTGTCAAAGAAGGCCTGGATGTAGGCCGCACGGGCGTTGCGGTAATCGATGTAGTAGGCGTGTTCCCAAACGTCGATGACCATCAGGGGCTTGAGATGTTCCGTCAGAGGCGTGCCGGCATTGGAGGTCGAATAGATTTCAAGCTGGCCGTCCAAGCGCTTGACGAGCCACGTCCAGCCGGAGCCGAAGTTGTTGGCCGCCTTGGCCGAGAAGTCTGCAACGAAGCCTTCGTAAGAACCCCACTGCTTGACGATGGCGTCCATCAATGCGCCGGTCGGTTCGCCGCCGCCGTTGGGGCTCAGGCACTTCCAATAGAAGGCGTGGTTGTAGCTCTGCGCAGCGTTATTGAAGATCGGGCCCTGGCTTGTCTTGATGATTTCACGCAGGGATTCGGCTTCGTACATCGTGCCTTTGATGAGATTGTTGAGATTGGTGATGTAGGTCTGATGATGCTTGCCGTAGTGGTATTCCAGCGTTTCCTTGCTGATGGCCGGTGCAAGGGCGTCCATTTCATAATCAAGCTTGGGCAAAACGAACTGGCTCATTGGACTTCTCCTCGAGAATCGGTTATCGATCGGATTTCTCTGCTTGCAGGACGCGTGAGCTCCAAGATTGCCTTCTTGTGGGAAGCAGGCCGAATCGGACACGATCCATTGCTGTCTCACGAAACGTCCTTTGTCACCCTTAGATAATAGACCGAAATCATCGGGAATCCGTGAGACAAAACCCGGCAAACGCAAATTCCTTTCTTTTTAAAGGAAATTTTCTTTAGCTTCTCGGTTTGCGCTCGATGACCCGGGCTCGCGCAGAGCCCTTCTCAAACAGGATGGATACCGTTTCGCCTTCGGCGAGCTGTTCCGCGTCGCGCACCGGACGACCCTGACTGTCGGTTGTAAGAGAAAAGCCGCGGGCCAACGTCTTGGTGATATCCAAAGCCGACAGAGACGCGGAAAGCCGCTCAAGTTCCGCTCGTTTGGCCTCAATGCGAAGAGACACCGCCTGCCGAAGGCTTTTTTCGAGATGCGCCGTTTCGGCTCGCGCTTTGTCAAAGGCCGGGCGAACACGCAAAAGATTCATTTGCGCAAACGCCGTCTTGGATGCAGCAGCCTGCAGACACACACGCCGTTCGGCCGCAAGCGTCATTGCGTTTCGATCAAGTCGCTCGGTCAGCGCGTCAAGATACCGTTCGAAGATCTGTCGCAATTCCCGCTGAGCAGGCACCCTGGCCCGCAGCCTCAGCACAACGTTTTGCATGGCCGACTGCAGACGAACGGCTTGAGTCAACTGCGATCGACTCAGGCGCAAGTTCGCCTGCATCACTGTCGCCAGACGCGTTTCGAGTGTCGAAAGCCACTGAGGCGCCGCCGACCAGTGCTGCAACACAAGAGAACAGGCGGCGGTCGGCGTCGGCGCTCTCACGTCGGCAGCCATATCGGCAATCGTAAAATCGGTTTCGTGCCCGATGCCCGTCACAACCGGCATCGGCATTGCCCGCAGTTCTCGGGCCAGCGCTTCGGAGTTAAAGCTCCAGAGATCCGCCAAAGAGCCGCCCCCGCGTACAAGAAGCAAAACGTCAACTTCGTTTCTTTCGCGAGCTTTTTTGAGCGCAGCAAGGATTTCGCCTTCCGAAGCTTCGCCTTGAACGCCTGCGTGATAAACCACGAAGGGCACCCACGGAGCCAAGCTCGCACGCGTCTTCATAACGTCCTGAAGCGCCGCCGTTTCGGTGCTCGTGATCACCCCCACGGACAGCGGATAGCGCGGCAATTCCTTTTTGAAAGTTGCGTCAAAAAGGCCTTCGGCCAGAAGCTTTCGCTTGAGAGCCTCGAATTTGGCAAACAGAGCGCCGTCGCCGGCGGCCTGTACGGCAACGACGTTGAATTGCAACTGTCCGCGCACCTCAAAGACGTCGAGCGTACCGGTAAGCACCACAGCTTCGCCCTGCTCGGGCAATCGTTTCAGTCGATAGGCGTTGCGACGCCAGACCACGCAGTGCAAAATCGCGTCGTCTTCGTTGTCCTTGAGATCGAGATAGACGTGTCCGGACGGATAGGGCTTGATCGAATGGATTTCGCCTTCGATACAAATCAACCCCAGACGATTGAGCCCGCCCTTGATGCGGCGCAGAATGCAAGAGACGCCGACGGCCGGCGGCAATGCGGAAGCACCGTCCTCGTCTTGGGTCATTGCGCTCTGAGAATCTGCGGCACCCCCACTGCCACCGTCCAGGGCTCAACTTCAAAAGAAGCGATCAACCCGGCGTGGTAGTATGGATCGTCTTTGGCAAACGCACGCAACTCATCGGCCGAGTTCGCACGGCACACGATCAGGGCCGAGAGACTCTCGGGCAAAACGCCTGCCGCCAGAACAAGGCCGTCGTCTACTGCTTTTTGCAGGCGCGCGAGATGCTCGGCACGAAAAGCATCGCGCCGAGCCATATAGTCATCAACGTAACGGTACGTCAGAACAAAGTGCTGCATGACCGTCGGCAGAAAGAATTAACGGCGACGCGTCTGGCTGCCGGCAGCCGG
>ERZ779866.2581-NODE-2581-length-15961-cov-3.525651_pt1 | contig 15961 bp, 17 predicted proteins | sample MGYA00511248_ERZ779866 | MGnify/ENA primary metagenome ERZ779866 (study PRJEB29588, sample SAMEA2155758) | human gut metagenome | biome: human gut; feature: human-associated habitat; material: faeces | place: Denmark | collected 2008/2010 ... | reverse complement strand
TCGTTTGCATAATGGGATGCTACGTTTATGCAATCTCCAAACGCTGTAACATCATAGGGATCAGCAATTCCAATTTTAGTCACAATTACACTGTCAAAAGCCGCGTGTACAGCCCGGGGCGATGATCTTTGAGGTATCGTACATGCATCCGTCCGTATTTTTCCAGCGGGCGTTGTTTGGCTTCGGACAGGACGAGATCGGGCAGGAGGCAATCGCTGTTCCAGTGATAAGTGAGCTTCATGGTGCAATCCTCGCTTTCTGCTGCATAAGAAAAGCAGCTATGGTCTTGAAGGCTTCCCTTCAATCTATAACTGCTTGATATCCTCTTGGTGTTACAGTTTATGTATATCATTGCGGTAAGGGAGGAATCTTCCCTTACATAGTAACTACAACACTGGGAAAACCTGCCAGTAACGATTCTTTGTGATATGGAGGTAGAAAACTGCTCGAATGCCTGCCCATCACCTAGCTTCCAAGTAGATCATTCTTGCTTTCTCATCCATCATGCGAATGAAGTCATCCAAGGAGAGCTGCCTGGAAGCATAACGCGAAATGATCTGATCAATGGCAGCGGTTGCAGCGTTATCGCCTTCGGGATAGATGGTGTCCAGGGGAACCTTCACATAGGGCGCAATCTGCTGATAGATGGCCACATCCTCCTTGGAGATTTCCCAGCTATTTTCCTCCAGATTTTGAAGGCGCTGGTTAAGCTGTTCCAGTTCCGCCTGAAGATCACGCAGGGAAGCGTTGTCCCGCGTTGCGTTTGTTGTCTCCTGGACCCTTTCCATTTCCTGCTGGATATCATCTTTACTTTCTTCATAATAGCTTGAGCGAACAGGCTGAGTACAGCTTGTGTCTATGCGATAGCGCAGCTGCGTATCCATATGATCCATACAGAACTCCAGGAACAGCATGGCTTCCTCCTGTTGGGCGGATGCAGGGTTTACTACCCACAGATCCATGCTGGCCCGAACCACCCAAGGAGAGCTTTCCGTCAACCGCAAGGGAAGCGTTGAGGCAACCAGGTCGCTGTCATTATAACCCATGCCGAAGTACTGGGAATAACTCATCAGCAGCGGTATTTGATCTCCTTCAGAAGAGAACACATCCTCATAGCCCAAAGCGGCTTCCATCACCGTGCGAAAATCTGCCTGGTCAAAGGTCACAGGCCCCTCCTGAGTTTCATAGAGAAGCAGATATTGCCGCACCAGGTCTTTCAGGATGCCCTCCAGGCCGTCCAAGCACTGGAACAGGCAGTAGCTTGTTTCCTGCTCCGCATAGTTGGCTTGCCATCTGTCCATCAGTGCAAAAAGTTCCACCATGGTCTCCGGTTGTTCGCCCAGCCCCAGCTTCTCCCACTGGGTCAGATTCACCGTCCAGCAGTTGATCTCTATGGAGGCAGGCAGGGCAAGGAGCTGATCCTGATCCATAATGGCTTCCTGCACCCAGGGATAGAAGCTGGCCGCCTGTTCCATCAGCGCCTGGGAATCATTCAAGGGGGCGGCATACCCCTTGTCCTTGACCTGGGCAAGGAGCCCATCCGATTCAACAATGTATAGATCAAAGCTGTCATCCCCCTGTACCAAGGCGCGCTGAAGATCCTCCAGGTCGTTTGTCCGATCCTGCAGGTTTAAGGCAATCTCAGGATGCTCTGCTGCAAAGGCTAGAAGAAGCTGGGAATCGGCCGCCCCTTTGATGGTCAGGACGGCTATCTCTGCTCCCTCCTCCTGAATAGCGCGGATAAAAAGGTCACCCTGGCACAGGTAGGCATAGGACCCGTCCAGCAGGCAAGCTTTATCAGATGTGTACAGGAGCTTAAAGGGCAGGTATGCGCAAATAAATGCCGGCTGGTCCTTCCCGACGGCGTAAACCTTCCCGCTGTCCGTTGTGTAGTAAAGCACCTCCCCTACGCCGTCCCAGCATAGGCCAGTCTTACCGGTGGCATCTATCTCCAGCCAGGCTTGGGTAATCACGTCGGCAAGAGGGTCATACAGGGCAGGATGCAGCCCATCCTCGGCCTCCTGTCCGATGAGCAGCTTACCATCCACAAACTGCCAAAGTGCCTGGATTCCTGGAACGTCCAGCTGTTTAACGCTCCCTGTGGCTACATCCAGGGCATACAACTCATAGGTATCCCCTTGTTCAAAGGTAAAGCTGTTCAAAAGGATGTACAGCACGTCTCCTCCTCCGGCGCAGCCAAGGACCTGCTTTACCACTCGCTCTCCCTGATCCTCATAGGTAAACACTTCTTCGGGGAGCGAGAAGCAAAGCGTAAGTTGATCCCTTTCCAGATGATACACCTTTCCCGTTGACTTCTGAAAAAGATGCAGTTCCATTTCCAGCGGAACCAATAGGCTTTCATTCAAGATCTCTCCATCGTCGTCCAGCAGCTTCTGAACCGTGCCTGCATCCGGGTCCCAGAAAAACAGCCCATGGGTGCCCAACACGCCAAGACCATCCCTATAGGGGCATACATCCAAAACCACGCCCGCCGGACCATCGCTCAACAGGCTTACATCCACGCCCTCCGCCTCGCCATAAACGGGAAGCAGGAGGATGCAGACCAAAAGGATGAAACGAAAAATTCTTCTCACGGCTTTTTCCTCACAGTTCTCAATCGTTATTCTGTAGTGCTGCTGCTTTCATGTTTATTACCTACTTGGGAGCTAAGATCCTTTGGGTTACCAGGGAATAACGTCTGGCGCCAAGCAGCGACCATATTCTGTGCTTTCAGGATCAATCAACTCGCCTGTTTGAGCATTGATGATGATAGGACGATAGTGAGGTTCATCCTCAAGCATACCGTCTAGGTAAAAAGGTACTTCTCGTTCGGCTCGAGGACCGCCCTGCTGATATTCGCACCACACAACCCATGAAGGAATCAGCACCTGTACCTGGGAATTATCAGTATCGTACTGCACATATCCAAGGGTCACATTATCCACCATGCGTATATATCCACTGTTGATCAAGTTCTCCACCTTGCTTTTGACTTCATCAAAAGGGAGAAGGGGGACATCGTCATACAATATATCTGCTTCCTGGTAAAACCAGCATACAAATGAAAAAGATTCTGCATCATAAATACTTGCACTTGCGCGCCCTCTGCGCCCAAGAAGATAATTTTCCGCTCCTGCATCCAAGACGGAAAAAGTTCCGTGAATACTTGCCATCAATGGAATTCCGTGAAAAATCTGATGAAACTCCAGATGATAATACCCCTTCTCGCTAATAGGTTCTTTATTTTTTTTATAGAAACTCCGATCAAAAACTGCAACATTTGTAAGACGAAGTGTGTCATTGGGGAACAACTTTATGATCTGTGTCTTTGCGATATCTACCGCCTCTCCAAGCGTCAAGGGATTGTTGTCCGCATAAGCGGTTTCCATGTTGTAATCAGAAAGAAGATGTGATGCCCATCCCATTGTGGCTTGATCGTATGCTGTATCATCATCTCGAGTTTTTCCCCATACCGGGGGTATTGCATTGCCCAATTTTGTTGAATAATCTGTAGATTCAAAATAGTAGCTATTCACCAGGTCTTCCCTAAGCGCTTTTTCGCAGGAATCTTCCAGCTCCTTGGCCAGAGCTTCCCCAATGGGGGGAGCCGATTTTACCGTGATGACTGGAGCAGTATCCACACGAGGAATCTCGATCTCAACATTGACGTTAATTGTCCTACCATAAGCTTTATAGGATTGCTCCCATCGGGGAGAAGTCACATTGGGTAAGTCCTTTATAGTATATCGCAGTGTTTCGCCTAGAACTGAACATGGCAAGAGTGCTAGCAGAAGGATACTCAGATACAAACAGACTTTCCTTTTCATGGGTTGCTACCTCCATCGATCATGTTTTTCCAACGAAAGCCGGGAGAAAATGTTCAAAGTCAAGCCCCTCCCGAATACTTTTGTTACAATGGCCATCCGATAGAACCGCTCACTGCAATGCTGCTGAACCCAGCATCATTGTATTTTGTATTGCAACGTGCTTTGCCTGTTACGTTACCACCTTCTCCGATAGCACTACTTAAAATGGAGACATTCGAACCAGGCGCAATCCATTTGTTACTATCGGCGCTTGTAGCGGTGATAACATAGATGCGGAAGTGGTTGGTATAGCCTAAGTTTTCTGCGTCTTCGGCGCCTACCGTGTGATAGACACAGAGCTTCCCTGCTTTTCCTTCAGAAGCTGTCCACGCGCCAAGTATGGCTGTCACCATATTCAAAACCAGTCAAGTTGAGCTAGTATAATTGACCATATAACCGTTATGCAGATTCAAAATGAGAGATATATACTCTTACCCAAATCACCCTCTTTTCCTCTCACGTAAAGTTCTCCATACGCGAGAAAATTCCACTTGGATACGGCTACAATTTGACTCGTTTATATACTGCATGAACTTAAACAATTAAACTATAAAAAATTCTTGATGAAAAAAACAACTCCTTTTTCTCAATGCTATAGTATTAAGTTTATATAATAGCATTGTTTATTCTACCACAGCACAACAGTAAACTGAAGTATCCCTCATCATATAGCATGAAGTTTATGCTATATGATGAGGGAAAATTGGCTGCTGTGGGGGTGATCCTTTGGATACTATCATCAATTTGCATATGATTGGCTCAAGATTAAGAGAAGCACGGGAAAAGTGTCATTTAACCCAGGCGGAAATGGCAGAGAAGCTGGGAATCCATACAAATTCCTATGGTAATTTTGAGCGGGGTACCGAACGGCCCAGCTTGATGAAGATTATCCAGTTTTGCACGATCCTAAATATTCAGCCGGGGGATTTGCTGAATGGATGTGCGCCTGGTTTGCAAGAGCAGGCTCTTCCTGAAATGAACTTCAGACATACGGAAATGCAGGAATTGGTTATTCTACTGAACAAATGCTCTAGTGAAATGGTTCATCAGATTTATATTGCATTGAAGGCAATACAGGAGGAGAACGCACAGAAAACAAGGAGCTGAAAAATGCATGTCCAATCAAGGCAAGTTGATTGAGCAATTATTCTGCGTATATCACGATACGCTAAAGAAATACTGCATGCATTGTTTTCATTATCAATCCCAGTACATGCCGTATGTCGATGATTGCATTCAGGAAGTATTTATTGCTGCCCTACGGAAGGAGAAGAAACTGGCTTCGCATCCCAATCCATATGCGTGGTTGGCAAATGCTTGCAGGAAGCAGTGTGCTACCATACTGCGGCAGAAGGCAGTAAGAGCTAGAATTACAGGCCAGCAAGTACCCTTCGAGGACAAAATGCGAAACGCCTGCGTCCAGGACGACATTGTTCGCTGGATAGATGCCTATGAAGCAAAGCAATCACTGTTTACCTTGCGTTCTCAGCTTACCGAATTGGAATGCTTTGTTTTCAAGGAATATTTTCTTCAGCAAAGGCAAGCATCAGAAATTGCAGAAGAACGGCACATCAGTGTAACCGCTGTCTATGGAGCGATTCAACGAATACGAAAAAAGGCTTGCCGGTTTCTTGTACTTGTAATCTTTTTTTCCATAGGCAGTTTAATTTCTTTTACTCATGCAGTTATGCTATGAGAGGAGGCATAAAAATGACTGGCAATGGTCGGTCTTCGATTGAAGATCAAATTCTTACTGCCATTGATTTTGGTCATCTTTCTTATGACGAAACGGAAAGGAGGCTACAGCAGCTGATCGACTTGGAAGTCAATCAGACTGAACGTCCAGCTGATCCGGTATTGCTAGATGCATGCTACGACCTCTTGCTCCAAATGCATACACATGGTTCAATTGCTTTCCAAAGCAATCAAGAGAGAAATTGGAAGCAAGTTCAGACACGCATGAGCAAAACGCAGAAGCGGTTAAATGCTTGGCGGATCATTGCAATACCTGTAGTAGCATTGCTTCTCCTCTGGGCGGGCAGTATACCTGGCTTTGATTGGTTGAACATAGCGTCTACACCGGACGAGCAGCAATATATGGTTCAGGGATATCAAATAACCGCGCAGATGATTGAAACAGCAATTGCGGAACACAAGGGAGTACAACTGTACCATCTGGAGAATCCAACACAGATTGCTGAATATCTAGGCTTTGAGCCTGCTATCCCGAATGCGTTGAGCGATCAATGGCATATTGCGCAATGTTCCTTGGCATTCTTTCCGGACTTTATTCAAATTAAAGTAAACTATGAAAGCGCTCAAGCAGAAAGTAATCGTTTGATTTATTCATTGTATTATTTCTGTAATGCGGAGAATGCGCATCTTTCATTTGAACAGTCCGCAGAGGGTGAGTATATGACCATTAATGGCTGTGAGGTATATATTAGTGACAATGAAGGGAGGGTTACTTGTGCCTTATATAACCAATTAAGTATGGCTAATGTGTCAGGAACACTAAAAAAAGATGAACTCCTAGAGCTACTACCATCACTTACGGAGGGATTAAAATGAGAAAGATAACAAGAATAGTGATTTGCATACTGATACTTGCTTCTGTTTGTGTTAACACTGCAATAGCTTTTGATGTAACACCTTTTGCAGATTCAGAGTTTTTTAGCGTGACAGCCTTACTGTCCACGCGAAAAGATGTGTCATTCTCATGCTCAACCTATGATATCAAGGAAACGATTAAAATCACCAGCTGCTGGCTTCAAAAGAAATCTGGGAACTCCTGGAACTGGGTTTGTTCTTTGGAAGCTCCGAGCACAGTGGCCTATAACACGGATACATACGTAGCGCTCAAGAGTTATTCTGAGGAAATCGGAACAGGTATAGTAAATGAAACTCATCGCTTTAATCCTAGCAGCAATTATGATCCTTTCATTGATGTCTGTTCTTGCTATTGCATAGGAAGTCGAACCCTATGCTAATCTTTACTTCGCTGATGCCTCCGTTGCCTTTGATACAAGGGACTACACCGTTTTCTCTGCTTTTACTACCTACGTTGCTGACCGAATTGCCGTCGCTAGCTGCTCACTTTAGGTTGAAAATGGCAGTTTCAGGGATATGATACAGTATTTGAATCCGCCAGGATATGTAGCAATGAATACCGTTACTTACTCCGCTGAAAAAACTTTTTCATTAAACTGCGAGCCCGGGGAGAGCTATCGAATCAAGGCAGTTTTCAGTGCTGACAGACATACTGTCGTCAGATACTCAAACGAACTTGATGAGTTCAAAAAATGACGGGCTGATGCATGCGTATTGTGGCAGCCCCATTTTACCTGCACGTTGACTGAATGGCACAAAAAATCCCTGCAAAACGAGCTTCGCCACTGCCATCCTCGAAAGGATGGATGTTCTGCAAGGACATTTTTTCTACATGCAAAGGAGAATATATATGGAAAAATTGGTACGTCAGGCCCTCGGCAAGTACCTGGGCTAGGTCTCAGAGAAAGAAATGTATGAACATTGGCTAGACCGTCGCGAAAACAAGAAAGCACGGGAAGCATTGGCGATCGTTGAGGTAAAGGTTGGTGTGATTCAAAGCTGGTTTACTCTACTGAATGCAGATGAACGCTTTGTAATTGAAAAGCATCTGATTGATGAAGTGGAATGGCCGCGTGTCGCCTTCTCCTTTACTGAAAAAATGAAAAGGTGAGTTTACCCGAACGGAGCGAATGTTGGTTGCCTATCAGGCCAGCGGGCTTGCGAAAATTGTTGCGTTTGCTGAACGGCACCAAGACATGATAAAAAGCGTTTTTTCAGACCTATATGAAGAATCACATCAAGAATAAGATTTCTTTCTTGGGCTGCCCACATAGCGGGGCAGCCGTAAGCTGCTTGATGCACCCTACGGCTGCTATTTACAATATGACCAAAGTATTTTCATTCCAGATGAACGCGTCTCCCCTTGCAACTTAAAGCGGAGAATAATAATAGATATTCTTTATATTGGTTCGGAATTCACGTGCGCCCTGGAGTGGCCAACCGGTATCTCCGTAGATTCCACAGGCTACCAAATACACGTCCTTTCCAATCGTTTGCAGCCATAGCCGGTTAAGCTGTCGATATTCGGTAGGTAACGGCTCATCCCATTCGAAAATGATCTCTCCCGTATGATCGTAAAAGACAATATGCGTGCTGGCCCCTGCGCTGCTGTTTGCTCCCGTGGCTACATAGCCTTCCGGTACCTTGGCAATGGTCTCATACAGGAAGCCCAATTCATGATAGTCCTCCTCCCGTTGCCACAGGAGCTTGCCTTCCGGGGTATAGCACGCGATGAGCGCCGTGGGAAAACCAGTGCCATCCGAATTTTCATACGTACCGCCCACTACCACGATATTCCCTTCATCCGATACGGCTGCATCCTGGTAACGGGCGGATGGTTGCGGCATGGTCAGGCTCCACTGTGTTTGTCCCACCGCATTCAAAACAGCCAGGTAAGGATGAAACGCTCCCTGCGCATCAAATTGACTGCCGAAAATGGCATAGCCTTCAGGTAAAGCCGCTACGCCGGAGACCGTACAGGGTTCTTCCAAGCAGCAGCTCCAAAGAAGCTCTCCCTCTGGCGACAACAACGACAGCTCGAAAATATACTGCATGGCGCCATTTTCCAGCCAGCCCTCTCGCGGAGTTACAAGCAGCAGGTCATTTCCAAGGGAATACATTGTCATAACGTCTTCTGGCAATTCCATTTGGGAGATCAACTGGCCCTGACGAATGCGCAACAGGCAATCCCGCTCCATTACCCCCTGGGTAATGCTCTGGCAAACCTGAATATCCCCGTTTGGTAACTGACTGACATTATAAAAGTAACTTTTGGTACCGGGGGCGCCGCTGATATATTGCCAGAGCAGGTTGCCTTGCCCATCCATACAATATAAGCGGGCTTCAATTGTATCATCTGTGGGCGATGCGTTGCCGTCACGCCCTGCAAGCACGATCGTTCCTTCGTCCGTATAGGCCATCGGACTGCGTGTTAAGTCCAAATTCCATACCTGTCCAGATAGGGAAGCACTGATACTCTCCGCATGCGCAATACTGGCCAGGATAAGCATACAAATCAATCCACATACAAACCACTTTTTTTTCATAGCGTCATCTCCCTTGACAAAATGCATATTTCTCACAGTTTGCCTACTTGAATCACAAATACCTAGGTATTGACCGTATCCTCAGTTTACCCGATACATCAGCGTTTTCCAGGTGACTGGTTCCATTACGACCGGGCGCTTGGCTCCAGAAGCAAACAAGAAAATGCCTTGATTAGAGGCGCATAAACCGCATGTATACACAGATTCTGCACTGGTGGCAAAGCTTACACTATTCACCAGATTACAGGCATTGTCATAGGCCAGCAGCGTAAGCATCCCTGACTCCGGCTCGCCTCCGCACGCCAGCAGGAAGCCCCCCGGCACCGGCAACATATTGGAGAGATTGGAAAATAGATTGGAATGGACCACCATGTGCTTGACCTCTACTTCATTCAGATTTTCATCATAGCGGGTCAGGTGCAGGTTATAATGCTCCGCAGGGTCCTTACAGACGCCCATGGCAACATACGAGCCGTCCTCCAACTGGAGCGCATCGCAATAACGAAGGTTCGTTTCGTCTGTTTCCACGTACCATTGCAGCACGCCGGAGGCATCCACCTTACCCACGAACCCCTGGTATGTGAGCGTTTCTGCCTGGGTGAGTCCCTGCAACGTGCCAAACAACAGGTATCCGTCCGACACGGGGATGATCTGCCGAATGGTAAAGGGAATGTCGTAGGAGACACTCCATTGCTGATTCATCTCACTATCATAGCAGGTCAGGGAACGATAGGTCATCACTTCATCGTAATAGACATAGGCTTCCTTACTGCAGCAGAGGATCCGGTCATTAACTTGGAAAAATTGGTTATTTGTGTCCGATGCAATTTCCACGCGCTTGAGGACTTCGCCATCGCGCAGGAAAAGAAACTGGTATTGATCTTCACCGATGGAGGCCAGAACCAAACCCAGCGTATTATTCTCAAGCGCAAAGAGCTCTCGGAAAACGTTGTTATACCTATCTTCCAGTAGTTGGGTGAACCGCCATTGCTCCACCCCGTCGGCATCCACGCAGATCGCCAGGGCAAGCGGGCCGTCCTTACTGTCGTTTGATTCACCGCCCAGCAGGAACGTGCCATCCTCCAGGGGCAGTACCTGGAGCATTGATACCCACAAATCTATTTCCGTCACCAGTTCCGGCTCGGCAAACTGCAAACCGTTCAGCGCCTGTGCGTTGCCTTCCCCCAGCGCAGGGGAAATCCACCCTGTGAAACCCAATACCAGGCTGACCGCGATGGCGGCCAGCCGCTTGCTTTTCATCTGCATACAAATCCTCCTCATAGTATTGTTTCTCTGGTTAATGGTACAAAAACGGCGTGACTCAGAACAGCCAGAGCAGATCAAAGCTCTGATCATCCCATTCGCGCTCTTGCCAATGGCCTTTCTCCACACGAATGGCTTCGCCGCTGCGCGCGTCAATCTCCACCCGATACCACACGCCGTGGGCATCCGTGGGGTCCATGAGCGTAAACTTCCACCGCCGGGTCTCGGGCTGGGTGATATCGAAGGCGTCATAATGCTGGCTCAGGGCGGAAAGCATTCCCCCCGTCAGTTGGTAGCGAGAAGCAAGGCTCTCCTGTGCGCAGGCCAGCAGCATACATGCGGCATGATCGTTCATCACTTTCCACAGCTTTTTTCTCTCGCTTCATGGCTATGTGCCTCCTGTTCGGTATTTGGGCGAAGTGACGTATGTGCTTGTTCATATTATAAGAACGTTGCCGCTGTCCATTATCATCCATATCTGCCAGCAGCTTACAGTTTGAGACGGCCTACCGCGGCGGGAAAGAGCCGTTATGCGCCTCAACCTCCGGGGAACCGGCTTTAGATGTTCAATCCATCCACACTACCATCCCAGTTGTTCTCCAGCTTGAGAATCTTCCCCGTTCTGGCATGAATGATGAACTGGTAGCTTATTCGGTCGGTCTGGGCTGCGGAATCGGATATTTTTTCAAAAGCTACATGGTAAATCAACAGCTTCCACAGGGGATTCTCAGCATCCGTTACGTCAAAGGCTACCACAATTTCCCGGTCGTCAAAGGTCGCCTCCAGCACCCCCTCCCGGAGCAACGCTTCCCGAGCCATGGCAATCGCCTGCTCCTGGGTCAGATCTCCGGCCCCGGGTAGGCCGTAGACACATCGAGTGGCCCGATAGTCCGACGTATTCCGGTTGGGGTAATAGGGGTTGATTTCCAGATACGCATCCATGACGGGATTCCAGGTTTTTGAAAACGCTGCTCGTTCCTCTAGCGTCATGTGCCGAAAATCCATTTCGTACAGGTTGATCTCCGGCCGCGCGTCGGACCAGACCGCGCCCTCAAAGTCCTGGTCCCCGGCCACAGTCTCCAGGAAATTCCCCTGGAAGCCCAGCACCATTTTTTGCGCCAGTTCCCCGTCCAGGTAGAAATACAACAGCCAGACCGGTTCCGCCCCCTGACAGAAGCGCTCGTTGTAGAGGAAATAGGCGTCTATCTCCAGCCGGTCCATCACTTCTCCGAAGGTTCCCAGCTCGCCGATGGACTCTTTCCCGATGCGTATGGCCTCCTCTTCAGAAATATCCCATGGCCCCGGCTGGGCCAGCGTAGACTCTGCCAGCAGATTGGAAACCGCCGTGTAGGACAGCCCTCGTGGCGCGGTATACGAAAGCACGCTGCCCTCAGGCGACAACACCACCCGATAGCGCAGATCCTGGGAGAAGCGGCTGGGGATTTCCACCACCCAGATCTCCTGGTCGCTCACATCCAACAGATGCTTGCCATAGCTCAGCTGAATATGGTCCTCGTCCAGGAGGGCGCTGAATTGCTTCACCAGCACATCCTTTGCATTTTGGATGATTACAGCGCGATCTGCTGCCTGCGCATCTGGCAGCAGATAAAGGGGCCAATCCTCCTTCTGCCATCCGTACTGCACCAGCAAAGCGCTGTATAGTGCCTTGTCCTCCAGGGTCCAGGCGTCAAAGGCACCCAGCTCCTGCAGCATGGCGTTGTAGGTATCGATTTTCCCCTGCGGGCCGAAGTAATCCGCCAGGACCGCCTCCGCCAGGGCTTCGGCTTCTGTATCATCTGCCTTCTGCATCTGCGCCGTCAGCGCGGCGTTTACCTCCAGGCCGCTCTCCTGCATCAGCCGGACCAGCTGTATTTTTGCGCTGCCGGGCCATTGGTCATAGCCTCCATAGGTATGTTCCAAGGCTGCAACCTGTGAGAAATATTGCGTGAGTCCCATGGCTAATGCCGTGACTGCTACCAAGACCAGTAACAACATCAAAAGCGCTACTACTGAAAACCTCTTGTTCACTTTGTGCTTTCCTTTCATTTGCGCCACCACTCGCCGCGTCAGCCAAGGGTCACCTTGCAGGTCAAAAAGCCGCATCTCAACGGAATGGTGAAGCTGTTCTCGGAACCTTTGCTCATCCATGGTATCCCCTCCCTTCTAGTGCGGCGCGTAGTTTTTTTCTTGGCTCGGTCCAGGCGTGCGGAGACTGCGGAAGATGACAGCTTCAGTGTCTCTGCAATCTCCTTCACGCTCATGTTCTGGTAGAAATACAACAATACGGTTTCCCGCAGTTTATGGCAATCGAGAAAATAACGCCTTTTGCGAGGATGGGGATTCGCCGTATGACTTGTCCAATTTTCTGTCCGCACTCCCGACCCCATTCGCAAGAATAAATTGCACGAATCAAAGCACGATCTTACCCCTCTGCTGAATTAGATGTAAGATCGTGCTATTTTATCCACGTCTTTTAGCTTCTGGCAAGCAAAGGAGTTTTTTGTTTAGACGTGGTATCATTCCTCCCGTTGGATGAAAAAGAGCTGACCGGCGAGGTTGCCATCGGTAGTGGTGAAACGCGCAGCATGGGCGTGCTTGCAGAAATCCTCTCGGCCTTTCGCCAACAGCATCCCAAGGTCAGCTATCGCTTTTACAGCGGCAACGCGGATTACATCAAAAAACGCATAGAAAATGGGACGCTGGACATCGGGTTGCTGCTCGAGCCGGTGGATATTTCTAGGTATGAGTTTTTGCGCATTTCCATCATCGAGGAATGGTACGTCCTAACGCGGGAAGATTCGCTTCTGGGTACCCGCGATGCGGTCTGTCCGGAGGACCTCGCAGGACGGCCGCTGATGGTTCCGGGTAGGGATTTGGTTCAAAACGAGCTGGCAAACTGGCTAGGCGAGGAGCTCAAACCGCCGGAGATCCTGATTCGTTTTAACCGGTTGTACAGCGTCGCCATGCTGGTGAAAAGCGGCTTTGGCGATGCGCTGACTGTCCGGCTGGACTGCACCTACCCGGGGGCTCAAGTTTGTTCCGTTCGTACCGCCCCTCCGGTTGGGTTCTGTTTTGGTCTGGAAAAAGCAACAGGTGACCTCGCCAGCGGTAAACACGCTGATCGCCCACACAAAGAAATGCCTAGATAGCATTTCTAATAATACAAGATAAGTATTAGACATGAAAATGAAAATGGATTTACAATATGGGTGTCTGATGCAGGACGCCCATATTATTTTTTTGAAAAGGCGATGATGACCATGAAGAAGGATTTAGGCAGCACCCTGGCGCTTTATCCCACGCCGCTGGTGCTCGTGGGGGCCATGGTGGATGGAAAACCGAACTGGGTACTGGCGGGACATGTGGGCATCATGGGGCATGACCACATCATGGTGAGCTTGTCCCAGGCACATTACACCAACCGAGGCATTCGTGAGCATGGAAAGCTCTCTGTGCACGTGGTGGACGAAAGCATGCTCGCCAAAGCCGACCACGCTGGATGTGTGAGCGGCGCAAAGGAGGATAAATCCACGCTGTTTCCCTACAGCATAACACCGGAAGGCGTTCCGGTGACCGACCAGGCCAAGCTGCTCATGGTCTGCGCGGTGGAGGATAACTATGTGACGCCCGGATTTGATAATTTTATTCTCAAAATTTTACACACGGATGCAGACGAGGCCATTCTCACCCCGAAGGGCAAGATCGACTACGATGGATTCAAGTCGGTGCTCTTTGAAATGCCCGGCTATACCTACCTTCGCACAGGGGAGACCATCGCCCGGTGCATGAGCCTGAACGGCCAATCAAGCAAGTGAGAGGGGCATTTTTCGTTTAATGACCAAGGAAGAAGCAAGCGAACGCTACCAGATTCCCATCAGCATTCTGGACGAATACGAAAGCTGGGGCCTGTGCGCCACCGTCAAACAGGTCATGGGCATGTGGCAATATGACGACCAGGACCTGGAGCGCCTGAGCACCATCATGGCGCTGCACGACATGGGCTTTGCACCCCAGGAGGTGGAAAGCTACATGCGCCTGCTGCTGTCCGGCGCGGACACCCACCGGGAACGCCTGCGCATGCTGGAGAAGCGGCGAAACGCGGCGCTGGATGAAATTCACCTGAAGGAAAAACAGCTGCAAAGGCTGGACTACCTGCGCTATCAGATGCGTGGGCAAAAGGCGTAAGTCCAAACGCCGGAAGGGAGCCACGATGCAATACACCAAGCTGGGAAAAACAGACCTGAATGTCTCCCGGGTATGCCTGGGATGCATGGGATTTGGGGACCCCGCCCATGGCCAGCACACCTGGACGCTGGAGGAAGAGGCGTCGCGCGGTATCATCCGCCGGGCCCTGGAGCTGGGCGTCAACTTCTTTGATACGGCCATCGTGTACCAGAATGGCACCAGCGAGCAGTACCTGGGCCGCGCGCTCAAGGACTTTGCCCGCCGGGAGGACGTGGTGGTGGCCACCAAATTTCCCGTGCGTACCCAGGCGGAAATCGACGGGGGCATCAGCGGGCAGGAGCATGTGCGCCGCATGCTGGATCAAAGCTTGCAAAACCTGGGCATGGACTACGTGGACCTGTATATCTATCACATGTGGGATTACCTTACGCCCCTGGAGGAAATTATGGAGGGGCTGAACAATGCCGTGAAGGCGGGCAAGGTGCGTTTTGTCGGCATTTCCAACTGCTTTGCTTGGCAGCTGTGCAAGGCCAACGAGCTGGCCAGACGGGAGGGCTTTGCGCCATTCGTCAGCGTGCAAGGGCATTATAACCTGATCTTCCGGGAAGAGGAGCGGGAGATGATCCCCTACTGCCGGGAGGAGGGCATTGCCCTTACCCCTTACAGCGCCCTGGCCGGCGGACGGCTGTCGAAGCTGCCTGGGGAAACTTCCAAGAGGCTTGAAGCGGATACCTATGCCAAGGGCAAGTACGACGCCACCGCGGCACAGGATGCCCGTATCATCGAGCGCGTCGCGGAACTCGCACGGGTCCATGGCGTTGCCATGACGGAGATCGCACTGGCGTGGTTGATGGGCAAGGAAGCCATTCCCGTGGCCGGAGCCACCAAGCTCAGCCATGTGGAAGGCGCCGCCCGCGCCACGGCCCTGACGCTTACGGAGGAAGAAGTGGCCTACCTGGAGGCCTGCTACACACCCCACCCGTTGGTGGGTGTAATGGCGCAAAACACCCAGGAAACGGCAGACCAGCCCAAAGTCTGGTCTCAAAGCACGCCCAAAGCCTGAAGAACAGGAAAGGAGAGATTTTGATGATGCTTGTGGCTTACTTTTCTGCCAGCGGGAGAACCGCCCGTCTGGCCCAAACCATTGCGCAGGCAGCTCAGGCCGATCTCTATGAGATCCGCCCCGCCCAGCCCTATACCTCCGCCGACCTGAACTGGCACGATGCCCATAGCCGCTCCTCTGTGGAGATGAAGGACCCGGCCTGCCGCCCGGCCATTGCAGGGGATCTGCCGGACCTTTCCCGCTATGACACCATCTTCGTGGGCTTCCCCATCTGGTGGTATCAGGCGCCCCGAATCGTTGAAACCTTTGTAGCTTCCTGCGATTTTTCGGGAAAGACGGTGATTCCCTTTGCCACTTCGGGGGGAAGCGGCATGGGCCGTACTCAGGAGATTTTGCAAAAGGCCTGCCCGGCCCCGGCCAGCCGGCTG
>ERZ779866.2579-NODE-2579-length-15969-cov-3.048574_pt1 | contig 15969 bp, 12 predicted proteins | sample MGYA00511248_ERZ779866 | MGnify/ENA primary metagenome ERZ779866 (study PRJEB29588, sample SAMEA2155758) | human gut metagenome | biome: human gut; feature: human-associated habitat; material: faeces | place: Denmark | collected 2008/2010 ... | reverse complement strand
CGGCAGCCGGAACCTGCTGAGCGACAGGAGCCGTCGGAGCATTTACTGCCGGCGACTGCATTTTGGACACTGAGGCGGGAGCCAGAAGCACATCGGAAGCTTCGGCATTGTCAGCCGCGGCAACGGCCCGGTCGATGGCAATACGGTCTTTGACCATATCCCGGGCATTGCGGTAGGAAATTTTTTCCTCTTCAACTGCAACTTCCACATTCAAAAGTTTTTCGCCGACAATTTCTTCAAGCTGCGCGGCCTGAATATCGGCGTCATCAGCCGGAATCACCGCCTCGTCAATTGCAGCGGCGGATACTTTTTCGGCACTCCTGGTACCGGACGCCGCAACCGGCGCATTTTTAAGCGCCAGAGAAAGATTTTCATCATTTGCGGGCTGTACGTCCGCATCTTCAACGGCATTTCCGACCGTTTCCTTTACCTGCGCGACAAAAGACCGATCCGCTTCAGCCGAGGGAAGCACCGGGGACTCCGGAATCTGAACCGTTTCCGCACCGGCCGCCGTTTCCGGCCGCGACTGCGGAGTTTCTGCCAGCACCGGCGCGGCATCTACGGTTTCCGCGCCGAAAATTTTCTGCGCCAGCTCAGCGCTGCCAAGCGTTTCGGTTTCTCCGGTCTGCGGATTTACAAAAGAAATTTCTTCATGAGCAGCCAGACTTTCCGGCGTCAGAACAAAATCAGCGGACGGCTTGCCGTCAACGGCAACAATCTTCAGTGAGCCGGCCGGGAGCGCTACTGCCTCCCTACCGGCTGTACCATCGCCCTCGAGAACGGCGCCATCTGCCATAACACCGTCAACTGCAGCTACAGTCTCAAAGGCATTGAACCCGTCGGCTTCTGCCGCCGGAGCTAAAGGTTCCGCCGTCGGAACGGCACTGTTTACCGCCACGGCCGTGACATCCGCAACATCGGAAGACGTTTCCTTGTTTTCGGCCGGAGCCGGATCGCTGCCGGCAGGAACTTTTTCCTCCGGCGCGGCATTACAGACATCGTCTTTCTTAGAAACTTTTTTATTTTCGGAGTGCCCGTTTTCGGCCGAAGTTTTCGGCGCGTCTTTTTTGACATTTTCATTTTGAACGGGCTTGTCCGTTTCCGCGACGGCGTCAGCGGCTTTTTTAGCCGGACGCGTCTCAACGGCCGATGACGCCTTCAGGTCGGACGCCGCATCATTTTTTCCCAGAAGCGACGCGAAGCTGTTTGAAGAATCGACAGCAACGTTCGGCTGAGAAATCAGCTTGCTGAAAAGTGCGGTTACGCTCATTTGGTTCAATTCATTAATATCCATAGCCATCAGCCTTAAAAAAAATTTATCTGAGAAATTTTATGCAAAAAGCGTGCCAAAAAAAACGAGCGGTGATTTAAAATAAAAAAAGCCCCGGAATAAACCGGGGCCGGATGACCGTCTTACGTCAGGGATTTTCAGGACTTTGGTTCGGCGTTTCATGCTCGGAAAGACCGCGGGCAATGTTCATATTTATATTGATAAGCACGTCCAGACTTTCCGGCGTCGGGTTGACCATTATCTCCATGGTTCGCTTAAACACGAACATGGCCAGCGTCAGAAGGTTTTGTTTCATATTATCCGGCTGGGGAGACGTGTTATCACTCATAGCGCCGGCAATCACGGTCCACAGTCTGCGGTTCTTATCCAGCGCCTCGACAAGGTCTCCCTGCTTCAGTTCCCAATTTTCTTTGATTTGATTGAGGCTTGACGCGGTTTTTATCAACGCTCTACTTTCAAGCTCAATCTGGTCTAAACCGGTAACTTCTGTCTCGGTATACCTTTGCGATACGTTCATATTCTCCCTCGGGTTACAAGTTTTAACAAATTCTAAAATGTTTTTTAACACAATTTGGTTAAATTATATTTAAACAGGCGAATCTTCATCAAATGATTTTGAGGCGGAACATGAAAAAACTATTACAAAAAATATTTCTGGCGGTATTGATTATTTCCGCGCCCGAAGGCGCTCAGGCGCAAATAAAAAAAATGCTCTCCTACAATCCGGATCAGCATGTGGTGCTGGCCACCGGTTTCCTTGACTATCCGCCGATAGGTTATATAAAAACCGAGGGCCGCGACCGTTATTTTATCAGCGTGTTTGACGAAGTCATGCGAGATTTTTCCAAAAACACGGGATTGAAAGTCAAGTATGTTTTTGACGGAGACTATCGGGATCTGATTCGCAAAACCGAGGGCGGAAAAATAGATCTGGTACTCGGCATTTATCACGAAACCAAAATGTATGAAGGTTTTGACATCGTGTTTCCGTCCATGATCAACAATCCGGTTTCCATCATCACGCTGCCGGAAAAAGCCGGAAGCATTACCAACCTCAGCCAACTGAAAAAGCTCAAAGGCGGCATCAGCAACAAAGAATATCTGACCGATTACGTCAATGAACAGCTGGATGCCTACAATCTGGAACGTTTCGACAGCTCCAACGCCATGTTTGAAAAGCTTTTTACCGGACAGATCGACTATGTTTTCGCCAGCTATTTCTTCGGCATTGTCGAAACTTCCAAACTCGGACTCAGAGACCGGCTCAGCTTTTCCAAACAGGTTATCTGGAATATGCCCCTGTTTTTCGGCATCTCAAAAATGTCCGAACTCAGAACACTGCTCGGCGGAAAACTCGCTGCCTATTCAGAAAAGCCCGAAAATAAAGAAAAGCTTGAAAAATATCTGAAAAAAATGATTTACGAAATTGAAGAATCTTACAGAGGCGTCGTGCCGCCGGCCTACAGCCTGCCTCAATAGCATAAGTTATGAACCTCTATTGACCTTTAATTTCAAATTGATACAATTCGGAAAGACAGAGATCAGGGATAAAAAAGATGGTTTTACTCATACATCACGCCGTTTCGCCGTATTGCCGCAAAATACGAATCGCGCTCAGCGAAAAGAAAATGCTGTTCGTCCTCAAAGACGAAGAGCCGTGGAACCTGTCTCCCGACGTTTATAAGCTGAACCCGGCCGGAGAACTGCCGATTTTTTTAAGCGACGGAAACGTTGTTGCCGGCAATTATGCCATCAGCGAATTTTTGGAAGATATCAGCCATGAAGTACGGCTGCTGCCGGAAGACGTTAAGGCGCGCGCCGAAGTCCGCCGCCTTACGGAATGGTTTGACGAGAAATTTTACCGCGAAGTATATCGTAACATCGTGATGGAAAAAATCCACAAACGTTTTGCCAAAGGTCTGGCGCCCGATTCCAGAATTTTGAAAATCGGTCTGAACAATCTGAACTTCCATCTTGAATACATTGACTGGCTGTGCGAAAGAAACAATTATCTGGCCGGCGAAGACATCAGTCTGGCCGACATTACCGCCGCCGCGCACCTTTCGATCATCGACTATCTCGGCGACGTGCCCTGGGACGGTTACCGCAATGCCAAGGTCTGGTATTCAAAAATGAAATCCCGCCCCAGTTTTAAGGATATTCTCAAAGACAACATCAAGGGCGTGCTGCCGGCAAAACATTATGCCGATTTGGACTTTTAGGTAACGGAAATGAACAAAAGACTTATGTTAACCGGATTTTTGATCCTAATGCTGAGCGGCTGCGGCATATTTTCCTTTTACGAGGACAAGCCGCAGGGACAGGTCGTGTTCCATTGGAGCCGCGAGAACACAGGCATTCAAAAATTTTCCAGCGATCATTCCGAATGCATGAGAGAAGCCGAGCCGACCAAGTTTCTGCCTGATTTTTCAAGCTGGTTCTATTCAGAAGCCGCCAAACTCAACATCCGGGCCGACTGGCATGCCGGCAAGGGCATCTGGGCTTCTTACGTTCCCTATACCGGCGCGCAGCCGATTATGGTTAACTCCATCCGCGAAGATTCTGAAGTCAGCCCCAGAGTTTATCGCAAGTGCATGGAGGCCCGCGGCTACTGGCACCGTACGGCCAACATTCCCGAGATCACCAATATTTACGTTTACAAACCGCAGCGCGTTTTGCAGAACAAACCGTTTGACGACGCGCCGTTATAGCGCGCAGTGTTTGTCCAATTCTCCGACGCAGCGGATTTTTTCATCTTCATTGCCCCGGTAGCCGCCGCCGACCGCCTTATAGAACGTAACCACGTTCTGATAAACGGCACCGTTGCTTTCTACAAAACCGTTTTGCGACGAAAGCAGATTTTGTTCGGCGCTCAGCACGCTGTTAAAATCGACCAGCCCTTCGCGGTAGCGTTCCAAGGTCAGATCCAGAACCTGCTTTTGCGCCAAAACGGCTTCCCTTGCCGACTGATTGCGCTCAAATTCCCGGATAATGGCAGTATATGCGTTTTTTACCTCAGAAGCGGCATTCAGCAGCACCGACTGATACTGGTAAACATATTCTTCCGCCACCGCTTTTTTCAGCTCGATGTTGTCCGTCAGCTCGCCCCAGTGCAGAAACGGAAGACTGACCGCCGGTGCATAGCTGTAGGTGAAGCTGTTGTCCGTAATCAGATTGGGAATTTTTCCGGATTGAAACCCAAGAAAACCGCTTAAGGAAAGATTGGGATACAGCTGCGCAACGGCCTGTCCGATATCGGCATTTTTGGAAATCAGCTGATATTCCGCAATGCGGACATCCGGACGCAGGCGCACCGTATTGACCGGAAGCTCGAAAAGTTTGTTCAAATTCAGGCGAAAACGGCGGCGCAGCAGGTTGTCGTCGGTGCTTTTAAGCTCTTCGTTCAGACTGCCCGGCAATTGTCCGAGCAACACGGCCAGCGCATTTTGATAGGCTTCAACGTTGTATTTAAACTGCGGAATCAGCCCTTTGGTCGTCTCGACGGCGTATTGCGCCTGTTTCAGCGCGCTTTCGTCGGCCAGTCCCGCCTGATATTTGGCGTTGACAATATCATATATATCCTGCTGTAAAACCAGATTCTGCTCGGCAATCCTCACCTGTTCCTGCGCGGTTCTGAGGTTCAGATAATCAGACGCAATCTCAGCGCTCAAAGACAGTTTTACATTGTCTATGTCCGCCGCAGCCGCCTTATACATGGCCGCCGCACTTTCCGTCTGCCGCCGGCCGGCTCCCCAGATGTCAAGTTCCCATGACATGTCCAGCCCGGTCTGATAATAGTCCGTACCAATCGGATATCCGCTGTTTTTGCCGACCTTACTGTAATGGTAACTGCCGTCGGCGTCAAACATAGGCAAAGACTGAACCGATGCGGCCTTAAGCGAGGCCCGCGCCTGACGCAGCCGCGCTACCGCCATTTTGGCGTCGGGCGACGAAGCCAAACCGCGCGTAACAAGAGAATCCAATACCGGATCTTTGAAGTCTTTGTACCAGTCCTTATTTACAGCCCGCGCCTTATCCGGCTTGAGATTAAGGCTTCCGGCTATTTCCGCGTCGCTGTAAAAGTCGGGGCGCCGATAGTCGGGACCGACGGTACAGGCGGCCAAAGCCAGCAGCAGCGCAGCGTTCAAATATTTACCTGTCATCGTTTCCTCCTCGTTTTGAGGCCGGTGCATCATTCAGGGCAATGCCCGAAGCACCGCCGTGCGCCCTGACCTGTGCCTGAACTTCGGCTTCTTCTCTGCCGCCGCCCGACCATTCCTTGATATGTTCAAACAAGGCAAACAACGCCGGAATAAAAATGATGCCGATGAATGTGGCCGCAATCATACCGAAAAAGACCGAAGTTCCGATGGATATCTGGCTGGAGGCGCCGGCACCGGTGGCCACAATCATCGGGAAAACACCCAAAATGAAGGTCAGCGCCGTCATCAACACCGCCCGAAATCTCTCTCCGGCTCCTTTTTTGGAAGCTTCCAGAATGGATGCGCCGTCATCGCGGTAGGCCTTGGTAAACTCAACAATCAAAATGGCGTTTTTGGCGGCCAGGCCAATCAGCATAATCAAGCCGAGCTGCGCGTAAATACTCAGACTTTCGCCCATGATGTGCAAACCGGCCAAAGCGCCCAAAATTGCATAGACGGTTGAGAACATAACCGCAAAGGCCAGCATCCAGCTCTCATAGAGCGCCACCAGAAACAGATAGCAGAAGACCAGCGCCAAAACAATCAGAAACGCCGCCAGTCCCGCCGCTTCAACCTCCTGAAGGCTGAGCCCTGTCCAGGCAATCTTATAATCGGAAGAAAGGATTTCCGCGGCAATGTTGCGGATGGCTTCGATGGCCGTGCCGGTACTGACGCCCTCACGCGCCTGCGCCACAATCGAGGCATCGGTATACTGGTTGTAACGGTATATGATTTTGGGCGAAATGGTGGTGCGGACATCAGCAAAGCTCTTAACCTTTATCAACGTTCCGTCGCTTGAGGGAACATAAATGTTTTCAACGTCCGCCACAGACTTGCGGTATTGGAAATCGGCCTGAAGAATGACTTTGTTTATCTGTCCGCTCAGGGTAATGTTGTTGATATAACGCGATCCGAGATTGTTTTGCAGCGCCGTAAACAAATTGGCAACCGGAATCTTATAGGCTTCCAGCTTGGTACGGTCAATGTCCAGATAAATATGCGGCGCATTGGCGGTAAAGGTGCTGAAAGCATAGGCAAGTTCCGGCGAAGCGTTCAGCGATCCGAGGAAGCGTCCCATTTCGTCATAAAGCTGCGTCGGAGAAACGGCGCCGTCCGTTGCCATAAGTTCCAGAGACAGACCGTTGCTTTTGCCGATACCCGGAATGGACGGCGGCGCAAAAAAGTTAATGTCGGCGCGATTGTTTCCGGCAAAAGCCTTAGTCAAATTGCCAGTGATGGCCTCAATCGACAGGCTTTTTGATTTGCGTTCAGACCAGTCGTCAAGACCGATTACGCCCAGCGCCACATTTTCTCCGCCGCCGCCAAGCATTGAAAAACCGGCAACAGACATAAAAAACTTTACGCCTTTAATCTGCAGAATCTTTGCCGATGCCTCTGAAAGCACCTGATTGGTCTGATTGATATTGGCCGTATCATCAAGCTGGAAATTGGCAAAAATGATACCCTGATCCTCTTCCGGCAGAAAAGAAGTGGCGGTATATTTGAACCCGACGGCAATTATGGCAATTACGGCCAGCGTCACCAACGCCGTCAATTTGACATACTGCGAAAAGAAACCGACCACGTTCAGATATTTTTCCTTAAAGAAATCTATGAGTTCGTTAAACCATTTGAAAAATCCGCCCGGATTGTCCTGCTTGTCCCCCTTTAAGAAAATGGAGCACAGCGACGGGCTGAGCGTCAGCGCGTTGAAGGCCGAAAAGACAACCGCGGTGGCAATGGTAACCGCAAACTGCTGATAAATCTTTCCGGTAATGCCTGCCATCAGCCCTACCGGAATGAAAATGGAAAGCAGAACGAAAGTGGTGGCGATGATGGCGCTGGCAATCTGCTGCATGGCCTTGATTGAAGCCTGATGCGAATCCAGTTTTTCATAGACCATCAGATACTGTACGCGCTCCACCACGATAATCGCATCGTCAACCACCAGACCGATGGCCAGAATCATGGCAAACAAGGTCAGAATATTGATGTCAAAACCCAGCATATAGATAACCGCAAAAGTCGCTATCAGAGATACCGGAATGGTTATCAGCGGAATCAGCGTGGTTTTGGCGCGCTGTAAAAAGACATAGGTCACCAGCACCACCAGCGAAAAGGTAATGGCCAGCGTTTCCAGAATGCTCGCAATTGAAGCGCTGACATATTTGGTCGAATCATATGCGACGGAAAGCTCCATATCCTGCGGAAAGCTCTGCTTGAGACTTTCGATTTCCTTGTAAACGTCTTTCATAATGTTCAGCGAATTGGAATTCGGCGTCTGGCTCAGACCGATGATGACCGCCGGCGCGTCGTTAAAATGAGAACTGACGCTGTAGCTGTCGGCGCCAAGTTCGATTTCGGCAACGTCTTTCAGCCTCACGATGCCTCCGTCGGCAGAAGTGGTCAAAATGATGTTTTTAAAATCTTCAACCGTATTCAGCAATCCCTTGGCGCTCAAAGACAAAACGATGGCGCTGTCTTTGGCGGCGGGAGCGGCGCCGATGGTTCCGACCGAGGCCTGGACATTCTGCGTGGAAATGGCATTGTAGACACTGGTCGAATCCAAACCGAGCGCGGTCAGGCGATCGGTATTGAGCCAAATACGCATCGAATACTGCGGACCGTAAACCTGAACGTTGCCGATGCCGTCGACGCGGGCCAGCGGATTTTGCAGATTATTATAGGCATAATTGCTCAGAAACAAGTCATTGTAAGTATTGCCGGGCGAGCGCAGAACCATCATGCCCAGAATATTTGGATTCTGGGTCTTGACGCTTAACCCTTCCTGATTAACGATATCGGGCAGCTGCGAAGTGACCTGCTGCAGCCGGTTTTGCACCTTTACCTGTGCAATGTCCGGGTCCGTGCCGATGTCAAAAGTAATGGTCAGCGTATATTGTCCGCTGTCATCGGAAGTGGAAGACATATAGAGCATATTTTCCACGCCGTTGATTTCGTTTTCAATCGGCACGGCTACGGTATCGACCAAAACTTCGGCATTGGCGCCGGGATAATTGGCCTGAACGACAATCTGCGGCGGCGTAATTTCCGGATACTGGGAAACCGGCAGCACAGCCACGGCCAACAGTCCCAGCAAAACCATAACGATGGAAACGACGCCGGCAAAACGGGGTTTATCAATAAAATATTCCGAAAACATTATTTTTTCTCCGCGGTTTGAAGCTGCCGGGCCTGATCTTCAACCCGGACCCGGGCTTTCTGCCCCGGCGTAAAGCGGCTGATCTTGTCGGTTACGACATAATCTCCGGGCGCAAAAACGTTTTTCACCAGATAACTGCCGCCGGTATTGCTGATGATATCTACCGCCTTCTTTTCCAGAACGCCGCGACTGATGACAAAAACATAATTTCCCTTTGCTTCCATGCTGACTGAGGTCTGCGGCAGCAAAATTCCGTCGGCGTAATCCCGTTCTATCAGGACATCGACATAGGCGTTGGCCAGCAGTTTCCGATCCGCGTTCTCAAAATCGGCATAAACGGAGAGCGAACTGGTCGGACGGTCAATCTCATTTCCGGTAAAGCGAAAGGTTCCTTCCTTGGCAAAAACGTTCCCGTCGGCCAGACGCAGTTTGATTTTGTTCCCGGCAAAAAGGTCGGACGAATCCGCTCTCATACGGGCAAGATAATCTTTATCGGTAATGGAAAAAACTACGCGAATCGGATTATACTGGATAATCTTCAACAGAGCCTGCGAACCCGGAGAAACATAATCGCCTTTGGTAAGGCTGACGTTGCCGACGACGCCGTCAATCGGCGCCTTGATGACGGTATAGTCAAAATTGACCTGCGCCAGATCACGGTCGGCTTTAGCCTGAGCCAAAGCGGCCTCGGCCGAGAGATACGAGGCTTTGGCATTGTCCAGTTCGGTTTTGGAGACCGCGCGGGCACCGGCCTTTTTGGTGCGATTGTAATAAAGTCTGGCGTTGTTGAAGTTGGCCTGAGCCTGCAAAACCTGAGCCTTGGCCGCATCAAGACGAGCCTTGTACTCATCCTGCTTAATGACAATAAGCGTGTCTCCGGCCTTTACTTCCTGCCCGCCTTCTACCAATATCCGGTCCAAAAAGCCGTTAATGTAAGGGACGACCGCAACCGAATGTATCGGCGTCACATAGCCGACGAAACTGTCCGAAACCGCAATTTTTCCGGGATTGACCGGTATCGCTCCATATACCGGAACCTCCGCGCTTTCGCGGCTTTGGGCCGGCGCGCTTGAGGCATAAAGATAAACAAGAAGCGCCGCCAGAACGGCCAAAACGATCAACAGTTTTGAATAAACTTTTTTTCCGACTTCATTTTGCATGATCCGATGCCCTTAAAACTTTGAGATTATTGTCTTAAGGTTTAAATAATGGGCAGCCGGACTAATTCAAGGTATTACAAAAAAGCGGCCAGAGAATTGTGCAGTTCGGCAATGTCGACGTCACGTCCGAGGCGGTGGTTGGCGCCTTTGAGCAGTTTGAGAACGACGTCTTCGGTTTCAAGACACTTCAACAGCCTGAAAGGCTTTTGCGGATCCAGATTTTTATCTTCGGTGCCGTGCAGGATATGCACCGGACAATGGATGGCCAGAGGTGCTTCCAACAGAAGGTTTTCCCGGGCGGTTTCAAACAGCTCCCGGGTGAAGACGTAAGAATAATCTTTCATCGGAAACACCAGACGTCCGCGCGAAAGTTCGGCCTTTTGGGCGTCGGTCAAAACAAAACGCTCCATGTCGTAAGTAAAATCCGGCGCCGGAGCCAGCCCGACAACGCCGGCCGCGCGCTCCGGACGGTCACGGGCGGCAAGCAGGCTCAGCCAGCCGCCGAGAGAAGAACCGACAAACAAAATCCGTCCCTCAACCAGGTTATCAACGACCTCAAAAACCTGTTTTTTCCAATCGTTGAAATTCACTTTTTCAAAATTGGCGGAATCGGAACCGTGTCCGGCCAGTTCGAATCGGAAAAAAGACAGATTATGCTTCAGGCAAAACGCTTTCACCTCTTCGGGTTTTCGTCCCCAGGGATCGGAATTGAGCCCGTGAATGTATACAACGGTCAAATCGGGGCTATTTTTGTTAGTTTCAGAAGTTTTTGCTTGGATGTATTCAAATTTAGTTGTAAATTGCGAGATAAACGTGTGAGTTTGCATTAGTCGGCTCCGGATATATAAATTTTGAAAGGGATTTTAGTAAAAAAATGGGAAAAGGTAAAGACAAAAACCCGGTGGTGCTGCAAGTTTTGCCGGAGCTGGAAACCGGCGGCGTCGAGCTCGGCACGGTCGAAATCGCTCAGGCGATGCAGAAACAGGGCATCAAAAACTTTGTGGCTTCCAAAGGCGGACGCATGGTTTACGAACTGGACAAAGCCAAGGTGCCGCACCTTACCCTGCCCTTAAAAAGCAAAAATCCTCTGGTTATTCTGAAAAACGCCAAAAAGCTGGAAGCCTTTATTCGTGAAAACGGCGTCAACATCGTTCACGCCCGTTCCCGGGCACCGGCCTGGAGCGCCTATCTGGCGGCCAAACGCACCGGCGCGCATTATATGACCACGTTTCACGGCACTTACGGCCTCGGTCCCTGGGGCATAAAAAAGGCCTATAACAAAATTATGACCATGGGCGAAAGAATCATCGTGATTTCAAACCACATCAAGAATCACGTGCTTCAAAACTACAAAGCCGCCGAAGACAAACTGCGCCTGATTCACCGCTGCGCCGACATTGAACGCTTTGCGCCGGAAGCCGTGACGCAGGAACGCATGATCAACAAAATAAAAGAATATAACATTGCCGAGGACAAGCCTGTTATTCTGCTGCCGGGACGCGTTACCCGCTGGAAAGGACAGCACGTTCTGATTGAAGCCCTGGCCAAGATGAAAAGCCAAAATTATTACTGTATCATCACCGGAGACAATCAGGGCCGCCAAAAATATTTTGACTACCTGCAAAAGCTGACGCGCAAATACCACCTGGAAAACCGTATCGGATTTTTCGGCCGTTACAGCGACGTTCCGGCTTTGATGATGGTGTCAAACGTGGTGCTGTCTACCGCTATCGAACCGGAAGCTTTCGGCCGCATTTCGGTTGAAGGACAGGCTATGGGCAAGATTGTCGTCGCCTCCAACATCGGCGGTTCATTAGACACAATCAAAGACGGCATTACCGGAAAACTGTATCAATATGACGATCCGCAGGCGCTGGCCGACGCGCTGGACTGGGCGCTTAACCTGTCCGACGCCGAAAAAAACAAAATCGGCAAGGCCGCGATTAAAAACGTGCGGGAAAACTTTACCCGCGAGCTGATGTGCGACAAGACCATTGCCGTTTACAACGAGCTGATGAAAGATTAGATTGAGTTTTTTGACAAAAGATATTATTATGCCTGAGGCTGCGGCAGCCTTAAAAGCCGCAAAAACAAAAACTAAATGAATTTTAAATAAGGATATTTAATATGGTTGCGATTAAATTGCCTGACGGCAGTAAATTAGAGATGGAAAGCGGGGTCAACGGTTTTGACGTCGCCAATAAGATTAGTTCTAACCTGGCCAAAGCAGCTTTGGCGATTAACGTTAACGGAAAGACACAAGATCTGAGCACTCCTATCACTACCGACGCAACCGTGACTATCATCACCGGCAAGGATAAGGAAGGTTTGGAAATTATCCGTCATTCCTGCTCGCACGTTATGGCTCAGGCCGTTAAGGAACTGTGGAAAGATGTTCAGGTCACAATCGGCCCGGCCATTGAAAACGGTTTTTACTACGACTTTGCGCGCAAAGAACCTTTCACGACCGACGATTTTGAAAAAATCGAAGCCAAAATGCACGAGATCGTCAAACGCGACGAAAAACTCGAACGCATTGTCATGCCGCGCGATGAGGCCATTAAATTTTTCAAAGATCTGGGTGAGCATTATAAAGCCGAGATTATCGAGGATCTGCCCGAAGGCGAGACGATTTCGCTGTACCGTCAGGGCAGCTTTACGGATTTGTGCCGCGGCCCGCACGTTCCTTCCACCGGAAAAATCGGTGATGCTTTCAAATTGATGAAAGTTGCCGGGGCATATTGGCGCGGCGATTCAACCAAGGAAATGCTGCAGCGTATTTATGCCACGGCCTGGGCCGACAAAAAAGATCTCAAGGCCTATCTTGACATGATGGAAGAAGCGGCCAAGCGCGACCACCGCAAGCTCGGCCGAGAAATGGACTTGTTCCACTTTGAACCGGAATATGCGCCGGGCGCCGTCTTCTGGCATGACAAAGGGTACAAAATCTACCGCAAGCTGATTGAGTATATGCGCCGCAGACAGGAAAACAACGGTTATATTGAAGTTGCAACGCCGCGGATTATGGACCGCTGCCTGTGGGAGACCTCCGGTCACTGGGACAAATACGGCGCGCACAACTACTCCGGCAAAACCGAGGACAACAAGCAGTTCTGCGTTAAACCGATGAACTGTCCTGGCGGTCTGCTGGTTTACAAACAGGGTATTAAGTCTTACCGAGACCTGCCGTTGCGCATGGCCGAGTTCGGTATGGTCAACCGCTATGAAGCTTCCGGTTCACTGATGGGACTGATGCGCGTCCGCGAATTTACCCAGGACGATGCCCATATCTTCTGCACGCTGGAGCAGATGGAAGAAGAATGCGTCAAGACCATTAAGCTGATTTTGGACATCTACAAAGACTTTGGCTTTAATGACGTTAAAATCTACCTTTCGACCCGTCCCGACAGCATTTACCGCATCGGTTCCGACGAGGTTTGGGACATTTCCGAAAAGGCTCTGGCCAACGCGCTTGAACACAACGGCTACGAATATGAAATCAACCCCGGCGAAGGCGCTTTTTACGGCCCGAAACTGGAGTTTATTCTCAAGGACGCCATCGGCCGCGAATGGCAGTGCGGTACCGTGCAGATGGATATGAACCTGCCGCAGCGCTTTGACATCTCATATATCGGCGAAGACGGCGAGAAACATCAGCCGGTTATGCTGCACCGCGCTCTGTTCGGTTCAATTGAACGTTTTCTCGGCATTTTGATTGAAAACCATGCCGGAAAACTGCCTCTGTGGCTGTCTCCGGAGCAAGTTGTGGTCTGTCCGATTGTCAGCGAAATGAACGACTATGCCGAAGAGGTGGTTCAAAAGCTCCGCGCGGCCGGTCTGTATGCCAAAGCCGATCTCAGAAACGAGAAGATTAACTACAAAGTCCGCGAACACTCGCTTACCAAGATTCCGGTCATTGCCGTCGTCGGTGCCAAAGAAAAGGAAAACGGCACGGTCACGGTTCGCAGAATCGGTTCCGACAAACAGGAAGTCATGAAGCTTGACGACTTTGTGAAAGCTCTGGTTGAAGAGGCCAAAATGCCGAGTATGGACAGATAGTCCCAATATGCCAAAGAAAAACGCCGGTTAATGCCGGCGTTTTTTTATATATGTTCCAACAGGCGGAACAAAAACTTTATTTTCCGCTGCGCTTGGCTTGAATATTCAAAACATTTTTCCTGCCATGCCTCTGGAGACAACCCGGCAAAAGACAAAATGCGTTCGTTTAGATTTTTACTGATTTCGGGCAGAAAAAACTCCGTCAATCCGGCTTCTTGATACAATGCCTCCGTTTTCCAGGTGTTGGAGCCAATCCCCAAGGTCGGAATGTTCATCATAAACGCCAGACAGCAGGCATGATAGCGTCCGGAAACAATTTTTTGATAGCGGGCAATCCGTTCGGCCGAAGACAAAAGCTCAAAATGGCGGCGAGACCAGAAATTTTGCCACCTGCAGACTAATTTGGAAGCCCAGGCTTTTCTCTTTTTCTCATACATAAAACAAATGTCACAATCGTTTTTATAGGCATATTTTATCAACGCCGCCGTAACACTCTTCAGCGTGCTGTCGATACAAAGCATATCTCTGACAGCGGTATGTTCAATCCGCCTTAATTTATTAAACGAATAAAAAGACAAATCCGGCGTGCAAAATATGTTTTCGGCACCGTCCCGTTCCGCCTCCCGCAACGACTTCTCGTCTCTGAAACTAAGCAGGTCAAAACAGGACAAATATCGCTTATTTTGCGGATTGTTCTGCCAGGTTGCATTCAACAGGCACACTTTTTTATGGTTTTCTTTAGCGATTTCCGCTTTTTGCAACCAAACGCTGCCGGCGTCATCGTGTAATGTTCCCTCTCCGTTGAGCAAGACAATATCGGCGGGCGCTATTGCAGCCTGAAACTCTTTTTTTGAAAAACCGTTTCGTCCGTTTTGATCGCAAAACAGCACGTTCCAGCCGTTTTCCCGGCAGAGCTTCCGCATATTTTCCATTACCAGCCGACAACCGATGTGCCCTTCGTCGCGGGTCGTGTCATTCAAAATCACAACTTTAACCATTGTCACTTCCAAAGAGAACATTGAGAAAAATATTTTCCTTTTCAAAGTTATGATGGCAGTTTTTCAAAAATTTTTTTATTTTTCGTTTGCTTCTTTTGGCAAAATAATGATCGTAATAATTAGTGTCATTTTCCAGAAAAGAAAATCCGAATATGTCCTTTTTTGTCAACGGGTGCAAATTGTGAATATGAAAAAGGCCGCTTAAACCGGAAGACGGATATTTTACCTCTGTGATTTTCAGCTCTTTTTTGAAAGACGCATCAATATATGAAAATCGGAACGCCGTATTGCAGGTTTTGACAAATATTCTGAAAACATTTTCCCCTTAACTTAGTATGCATTAAATCTACATTGTATAAAATATAAGAAAACTTTCTGATTTCATTTTCCGGCTTATTTTGAATATCATTGGCCTGACAGCATATCCAGATATCTGTTTTGTGCCCGTAGTCGTTTTCATATCCCTCCAGGCGATAATTGTTAAAACGGACAACATAGTCAAAATCGTCAATTATGGCGCCGTTATTACGACCGATAAGATTGGGAGAGTTGCCGACAACGGCAACGCTTTTTCCGGCCAGCAGTGCAGATAAGCTGTTGTTCAGCCGCTTTTCTTCCAGCTGCTCAAAAATTTTTGCGGTTTGGAAGATCCTTTCATCGCCGCTTCCGCGTTTGGCCAAATGCGCGCAAATCAGCGGATAAGCATAAATGTCGGCATAGCCATACTGATTGACATATTTTTCAAGTTCCGTTTCCGCTTCCCGTAACTGATTGTTTTCAATCAGTGTCGAAATCAAAATTAAGCGGATTTCACGGTTATATTCAGGAATTTCCGTCTGAGAAGCAATATATTTTTTGAGGTCTTTTTCTAATTTTTGCGGATTATAGTCCGTCTCCCACTGTTCCCAAAACTTTTCCAGAACAGAATCTTTATTGTTATTGAATTTTATTTTAATTCCCAAAATTGAAATAACGGTCTTGCTGCCCAAGCGTTGTTTATATATCAGTTTCATATTCAAACATCCTTATATATTTTGATAAAACAAAACCCACCGGAAAGGTGGGCGGATGTTCGAAAACCGTTAAACACTACGGC
>ERZ779866.2578-NODE-2578-length-15984-cov-3.379308_pt1 | contig 15984 bp, 13 predicted proteins | sample MGYA00511248_ERZ779866 | MGnify/ENA primary metagenome ERZ779866 (study PRJEB29588, sample SAMEA2155758) | human gut metagenome | biome: human gut; feature: human-associated habitat; material: faeces | place: Denmark | collected 2008/2010 ... | reverse complement strand
AATATGTGCTTTTTCATATGCACAATCTGTTTCTTATGATATTGCTGATAGCGTTTTTAGATTACATGTTCTTGCCAATAGTGATAGTAAAGAAGACCAAGATTTAAAATATAAAGTTCGTGATAAATTACTTGAATATATGAATAGTCTTTGCTCTAATTGTAAAACTAAAGAAGAAGCTATTTTGATCGCATCTAATCATAAAGAAGAATTTAGAAAAATTGCTTTGCAAACAATTCAGGAAAGTGGTTATTCATATGATGTAAATATTAGCATTGGCAACTTCAAATTTCCTACTAAAAATTATGGTGATATATCATTGCCTCCTGGATATTATGACGCTTTACGAGTTGAAATAGGTGAAGCTAAAGGACAAAATTGGTGGTGTGTAATGTTTCCTCCTCTATGTTTCGTTGATGTAAGCTCAGGTGTTGTCCCTGAAGATTCCAAAGAAAATTTACAAGAAAATTTATCAGAAGAAGAATTTGCTCTTGTTTCTAAAGATGATAATTTTACTATAAATTTTAAATTCAAATTGTTAGAATGGTTTAATAATAATGATATTTTAACCGCAAAAAAATAAGTTTAATAAAATGCCCAAAACACTAAATAATTCTTAATGTTTTGGACATTTTATTTTTTCGTTCCTATTCATCTTCTTCTGGTTTTAACTGACCTATTTTCTCAGAACACTTTTGACAAATCATTTTATCTTCGTATTCCATTAAATGTTTTGTATTTCCACAGAAGATACAGTTAGGTTCAAATTTCTTTAGAACGATTGTTGAGCCTTCTACATATATTTCTACTGGATCTTTTTCAGCTATGTTAAATTGATTTCTTATTTCAATTGGTATTACTACTCTTCCCAATTCGTCCATTCTTCTAATAATTCCTGTTGATTTCATATTTATATAAACCCTCCTTAAAAGTAAATTCTTTACAATCCAATTTAATATATACATACTATAACATAAAACTGGATATTGGTCAATTATCTTTAGCATAAAAAGTTGATTTCTGAATAAAATTACTTTGGTGATAATATGTTAAATATAGTTTGGCCAATTTTTATAATAATATCATTTTCTTTTGCAATTTTTTCAGGCAATTTAGAAAAGTTAAATAGTGCTATCTTCCAAGGTACAAATGATGCTATTAGCTTATCTATAAATTTGCTTGGTTCTTTATGCCTTTGGAGTGGTATTATGCAAATTGCAAATAATACAACTTTGATAAATAAATTGTCTAATCTTTTAAGGCCTCTCTTAAATCTTCTTTTTCCAGATTTAAAAGAACATACTACTGCAAAAAAACAAATTTCCATGAATATTATTGCTAATATTTTAGGTTTAGGAAATGCTGCAACTCCTTTAGGTCTAAAAGCTATGAAAACTATGCAAAAAGAAAATAATTCAAAAGACAAATTAACTAATTCTATGATGATGTTTATTATAATAAATACTGCTTCTATACAATTAATCCCTACCACTGTAATTGCAATTAGAAATTCTTTAAATTCTGAAAATCCAACATCAATTGTATTTCCAACTTGGATAGCCACTATCATTTCTGCTATATCGGGAATTTTAATTGCAAAATTTCTTATTAAAATTACACGTTAAGGAGAATCGTATGAATTTTATTAATTTTATTTCTAATCTAGCTATGCCTATGGTCATTTTGTTTATTATTCTTTATGGTATAAGTGAAAAAGATAATGTGTTTGACTCTTTTATCGACGGCTGTAAAGATGGAATTGAAATGACGTTTAATATTTTACCCACACTAATTGGTTTGTTTGTTGCAATCAGTAGCTTACGAAGTTCTGGCGTTCTAGAATTAATTATAAATTTAGCAACTCCAATTTTAAATTTCTTAAATTTTCCTCCTGAAGTCATGCCCCTTGCACTTCTTAGACCTATTTCAGGAAGTGCATCAATTGCAGTTGCAACAGACATCATGAAAAACTATGGTGTAGATAGCTTAATTGGCAATATCGCTTCAATAATCATGGGCTCTACTGAAACTACTTTATACACTATCGCAGTTTATACCAGCTGTATTAAAATCAAGAAAACTAGATTTATTTTACTAGCTGCTCTCGGTGCAGACATCGTTGGAATCATTGCTAGTGTAGTAATTTGTCGATTTATGTCGTAATGTTGTTGTTGACTTTTCTTAATTTTCACTCTATACTATACATAACATATTATTTTAAAAAGGACAAGTATTATGAGTAAAATTTTATTATTTATTTTAATTTTTTTCGTAGTAAGATATTTTATTATCAAAAAATTATCTCAAAAATTATTAAAAAATGATCATCTATGATATGTTTCTCCATGTAAGATTTTAAATCCCCTAAAAACCTGTTCTAATAAGAATACGCGTATTAATTGGTGAGGGAACGTCATTTTAGAAAAACATATTTTAGCTTTGCATTTATCCAGTACTTTAGAACTGATTCCTAAAGTTCCACCTATAATAAATGTTATATTGCTATTTTCCATAGATATATCTTCAATTTTTTTTGCAAATTCCTCTGATGCATATTGCTTACCTGTTAAGTCTAATGCTATAACATAGGAATTTTTAGGAATGTGCGAAATTATCTTGTCAGCTTCTTTATCTTTTATATCATTTTCAATACTTTCATATAATTTATCTGGAACTTTTTCGTCTGGTAATTCAAATATATCAAGCTTGCAATATTTTGAAAGTCTTTTGCTATATTCATCTATTGCATCTTTTAAATATTTTTCTTTGATTTTTCCAACACAAATAATTGTAATTGTTAACATTTTCTCATCTTCTTTCCACTTTTTATTTATAAATTGTGAATAACTTAAACACAAAATGTGATATCATAATTTATTATAATATCACATTCATTTCTTTAGTTTCAATTAAATTTCTATAATCTTACTGTGTTCATCCCTTGATGCCACACTAAGTTTTAAATTTGATGCATCATATTTCCCAGCAATTAGTTCATCTAAAACTGTTTGATATGCAAGTTCTGGAAAATTACTTTCTTTACTTAAATGTCCAAGCATTGCTTTTTTCAATCCTGACTGTAATAAGTATGATATTGTTTTTCCGGCCATTTCATTTGGTAAATGTCCTGTAGGACCTGCAATCCTCGATTTTAATGAAAATGGATATGATGAGCATTGAAGAACTTTAGGGTCATAATTTGCTTCTAACAAAACAAATAAACTCTCTTCTAAATTCTTTAATATACTATTAGTCATATGACCTATGTCTGTTGCAATACTTATTTTGGAATTATCTTTACATACACTAAATCCACAAGGATTTGCTGCATCATGTGGTATTGCAAATGGTTTTATTATTAGCTCACCAACTTCAAATTTATCATTTGATTTGAATAATTTTATATTTTCTTCTTTTATTTTATCTCTTTGTACAGGCATAGCATCTAAAGTTTCTTGATTTACAAAAACAGGTAAATCAAATTTTTTGGAAAATGTTCCTAAACCTTGAACATGGTCTGAATGTTCATGTGTTACTAAAATTCCATCAATTGATTTTGGTTCAATATCTAATTCACTTAAAGCTTTTTCTATTTTTTTACTACTAACCCCAGCATCTACGAGTATTTTTGTATTTTCTGTTTTTATAAATAAACTATTTCCACTACTACCACTATATAAACTACAAAAATTAAGCATAATGTTTCTTCTTTCCTTTGTTACTCATTAACTCTTTGGATATTTGCACCTATTTTTCTGAATTTTTCTTCTATATTTTCATATCCTCTGTCAATATGTTCTAAGTTATATATTTCTGTTACACCTTCAGCAGCAGTTCCAGCTACTACTAATGCAGCTCCTGCTCTTAGGTCAGTAGAATAAACTGGTGCACCTTCTAATTTTTTTACACCTTCAAAAAATGCTGTTTTTCCTTGTGCTGTTATTTTTGCACCCATTTTATTTAATTCATCAGTATATTGGAATCTTGAATCCCAAATGCTTTCTGTTATGATGCTTGTACCATTAGCAAGTGAAAGAACTACACCCATTTGAGGTTGTAAGTCTGTTGGAAATCCAGGGTAAGGAAGAGTTTTTATGTTTGCTTTTCCAGGTCTTTTGTTGCACCAAACTCTTATGCTGTCACCATTATCTTCTACATTTCCACCAATTTCTATTATTTTTGCTGTTATTGATTCTAAGTGCTTTGTGATACAATTTTTTATAAGCAAATCACCTTTTGTTGCAACAGCTGCAAGCATAAATGTCCCAGCTTCTATTTGGTCAGGAACGACAGAATATGTAGCATTTCCATGTAATTTTTCTACTCCATTTACTTTTATTACATCTGTTCCTGCTCCTCTTATATCAGCTCCCATTGTATTTAAAAAGTTTGCAACATCTACTATATGAGGTTCTTTTGCAGCATTATCTATAATTGTAGTTCCTTTTGCAAGAACAGCAGAAAGCATAACATTGATTGTAGCTCCAACTGAAACAACATCCATATATATAGGGCAACCTTTTAATTTTTTTGCTTTTGCATAAATTTTTCCTTTTTCTACATTAACATCTGCACCCAATAACTCGAAACCTTTTATATGTTGATCAATAGGTCTTGCACCTAATTTACAACCACCAGGCATTCCAACTTCTATTTCACCTTTTCTACTAAGCATTGCACCGATAATATAGTAAGATGCTCTAAATTTGCTAGTTAAATCAAGTGGTGCTTTTGTTGTTGTTATGTTTGATGTATCAATTGTGATACTGTTTGGTGTATTCCAAGTAATTTTAGCACCTAATTTTTCTAATATTTCACAAGATATTTTTCCGTATTGATCAATACGCCATCCATATCAAATATAATGCCTGATACCATTTTTCTTCTCCTAGCAATCAAATATCGTATTTTTACACTTTATATTATTTAAAGTAACTATAAAAGATATGTTTTTATAATTTATAACGCTGACCAGCACCTGCAATTTTCAAATTTGCCAATTTAGAGACTTTAAACATCTTCTATCATTGAACTTTCATCCACAATGCCGTCATCTGCACCATCCTTATAAATACTTCTTAACATACTGTCCCGTATAAGACTTCTTAACCTTGGCAACCTCTTCTGGTGTACCCTTTGCAATAACTGTACCACCTCTGTCGCCGCCTTCTGGTCCCATATCTATAATATAATCAGCTGTTTTGATAACATCAAGATTATGCTCAATAACAACAACAGTGTTACCGCCCTCTGCAAGCTTATGAAGTATATCAACAAGCTTGTGGACGTCTGCAAAATGAAGTCCTGTTGTAGGCTCATCAAGAATGTATATAGTCTTTCCTGTACTTCTTTTTGAAAGCTCTGTAGCAAGCTTTATTCTCTGTGCCTCTCCACCTGAAAGCTCTGTAGATGGCTGTCCTAACTTAATGTATGAAAGTCCAACGTCATTAAGAGTTTCTATTTTTCTTCTGACTGATGGCACATTTTCAAAGAAATCAACTGCATCCTCAACTGTCATATCAAGTACATCATATATGCTCTTTCCCTTATACTTAACTTCAAGTGTTTCCCTGTTATAACGCTTTCCGTCACACACTTCACAAGGAACATATACATCAGGCAGGAAATGCATTTCTATCTTGATAATACCATCTCCGGAACAAGCCTCACAACGTCCTCCCTTTACATTAAAGCTGAAACGTCCTTTGTTATAACCTCTTTCCTTAGCATCTGTTGTTGAAGCAAAAAGATCCCTTATCATATCAAATACACCCGTATATGTCGCAGGATTAGAACGTGGAGTTCTTCCTATTGGCGACTGGTCAATATCTATAACCTTATCAAGCTGCTCGATTCCTATAATATCATCATGGTCACCAGCGATACATCTTGCACGGTTTAAAGACTTAGCAAGGTGCTTATACAGAATTTCATTCACTAGGGAACTCTTTCCTGAACCCGATACACCTGTTACACATGTAAATACTCCAAGTGGTATATCAACATCAATATTTTTAAGATTATTCTCCCTTGCACCCTTAACAGTTATCCAGCCTGTCGGCTTTCTTCTCTTAGCCGGCACTGGAATCTTGATTCTTCCGCTAAGATATGCACCTGTAAGCGAATCCTTGCATGCCATAATATCAGCTGCTGTTCCTGTCGCAACAACTTCTCCACCATTACGTCCGGCACCCGGTCCTATATCAACAATATAATCTGCGGCACGCATAGTATCTTCATCGTGTTCAACCACAATAACTGAGTTACCAAGGTCACGCAAATGTATAAGTGTCCCAAGCAGCTTGTCATTATCTCTCTGATGAAGTCCGATACTTGGCTCATCAAGTATATAAGCCACACCAACAAGTCCTGAACCTATCTGTGTCGCAAGTCTTATTCTCTGTGCCTCTCCTCCTGAAAGCGTACCTGTAGCTCTTGATAATGAAAGATAATCAAGTCCTACATCCATAAGAAACTGTATTCTTGCCTTAATCTCCTTAAGTATCTCTGCACCGATAAACTTCTGTCTGTCTGTAAGCTCAAGCTCATCTAAGAACTTCTTTAACTTAACAATAGACATATCTGTAATCTGATATATATTCTTATCTGCTATCGTAACTGCAAGAGATGATGGCTTTAATCTCTGTCCGTGGCAGGACTTACAAGGTCTTATGCGCATGAATTCCTCATACTGCTGCTTTGCACTGTCTGAGTAAGTTTCCCTGTATCTTTTCTCCATATTATGGATAAGGCCTTCAAATGCTATATCGTATTCTCCAACGCCTCTCTGGCCTTTGTAATGCACTTTAACACTTCTGCCCTTAGTACCATTTATAATCATATCCTTAATATCATCTGGATAATCCTTAAATGGTGTTGATAAACTGAAGTTATATTCCTTTGCAAGTGCACTCATAATAGCCCTTGAAAAGCTGCCCTCATCCTTTACAGACTGCCATCCCATACCAACTATAGCTCCCTCATCGATGCTTAATGAATCATCTGGTATAAGAAGCTCTGCATCAAAATTCATTGTATAACCAAGTCCGTAACAATCAGGACACGCACCAAATGGATTGTTGAACGAAAAGCTTCTTGGCTCTATCTCATCTATGCTTATGCCACAATCCGGACACGAAAAGCTCTGTGAAAAGTTAATCGGCTCACCATCTATAACATCAACTGTCATAAGTCCCTCTGCAAGCTTAAGTGCTGTTTCTATTGAGTCTGTAAGTCTTTTGTTAATTCCATCTTTAACTACAAGACGGTCAACAACAATTTGTATATTATGCTTCTTGTTCTTATCAAGATTTATCTCATCTGTAAGCTCATACATATTGCCATCAGCAATAACTCTTACATAACCACTCTTTTTAGCCTGTTCAAAAAGCTTCTTATGTTCACCTTTTCTTCCTCTTACAACTGGAGCTAATATCTGTATCTTTGTTCTTTCTGGAAGCTCCATAATAGTATCAACCATCTGGTCTACAGTCTGCTTGTTGATTACTTTGCCACACTTTGGACAATGTGGTGTACCTATTCTTGCATATAATAATCTGAAATAATCATATATCTCTGTAACAGTTCCAACTGTTGAACGTGGATTTCTGTTAGTTGACTTCTGGTCTATGGAAATAGCTGGTGAAAGTCCTTCTATGCTCTCTACCGCCGGCTTTTCCATCTGTCCTAAGAATTGCCTTGCATATGAAGATAATGACTCCATATATCTTCTCTGGCCTTCTGCATATATAGTGTCAAAGGCAAGACTTGACTTACCAGAACCAGACAGACCTGTAAGTACTACAAGACTGTCCCTTGGTATATCTACATCAATATTTTTAAGATTATGCTCACTTGCACCTCTTATTCTTATATAATTCCTGTAATCGCCTTTTTCCATATTCTATTTTCTCCGTTATTTCTTCTTTCTTAATCCTTAATCATCTCAATTACATAATGCTTTTTCTGTAAACAGCAACTGCTTTTTATAATTCTGACTGCGTAATATTGCTTTTGAACTTATAGCCTCACCTTGTATAATAGCTATTAATTCTATCTGCCTGACTTCTTATCCTCATAAATATACTTATTAATCTCGATCATCTTATCACGAAGCATAGCCGCCTGTTCAAAGTCAAGCTCTGCTGCAGCCTTACGCATATTTTTCTCAATCTGCTTCTTAACCTTTTCAAGATCTTTAATGCTCATAGATTCATAATCTACATCAAGCCTTCCATTTGAATTATCTGCTTCTGCTGCCTTAGATATACTTATAAGATCTCTTACTGCCTTCTTTATAGTCTGAGGGGTTATTCCGTGTACCTCATTGTACTCCTGCTGTATCTTTCTACGTCTTTCCGTCTCAGATATAGCCTTTTCCATAGACTCTGTTATAGTATCTGCATACATAATAACATGTCCATCTGCATTTCTGGCAGCTCGTCCTATCGTCTGGATAAGTGAAGTCTCTGTTCTTAAGAAGCCCTCTTTATCAGCATCAAGAATAGCCACAAGACTTATCTCTGGAATATCAAGTCCCTCTCTAAGCAGATTGATACCAACAAGCACATCGAATCCGTCAAGTCGCATATCCCTTATAATCTTCTGTCGCTCTAATGTATCAATATCCGCATGAAGATACTTGACTCTTATGCCGACTTCCTTAAGATAATCTGTGAGATCCTCTGCCATACGCTTGGTAAGTGTAGTTACAAGTATCTTATTCTTTTTCTCAACTTCCTTATTAATCTCACTTATAAGATCATCTATCTGACCCTCTATTGGTCTGACTGTTATCTCTGGATCAAGAAGTCCTGTAGGTCTTATAATCTGCTCTGCCCTCATAAGTTCATGTTCTTCCTCATACCTGCTAGGCGTAGCAGATACAAAAAGCATCTGTGATATCTTGCTCTCAAACTCCTGAAAATTAAGCGGTCTGTTATCCTTCGCTGAAGGAAGCCTGAAGCCATAGTCTACAAGTGTCGTCTTTCTTGCCTGATCGCCTGCATACATTCCCCTTATCTGTGGAATAGTAATATGTGACTCATCGACAATAATCATAAAATCATCTGGAAAATAGTCCATGAGCGTATATGGTGGACACCCTGCCGGAAGCCCTGCTAAATGTCTTGAATAATTCTCAATACCTGAACAGAAGCCTGTTTCCTGCATCATCTCTATATCAAAGTTCGTTCGTTCTTCTATTCTCTGTGCCTCAAGAAGTTTATCCTCACTCTTGAAATACTCTATTCTCTCTGCAAGCTCTTTCTTAATATTCTCAATCGCCTTTTCCATCTTCTCTTTTTCAACAACATAATGTGAATTAGGAAATATAGCAACATGGTCAAGGTTACATTTAACCTCACCGGTAAGAGAATCAATCTCGCTTATCCTGTCTATCTCATCACCAAAAAACTCTACTCTCACAGCATCTCCACTGGAAGCTGACGGATATATCTCTACAACATCTCCCCTTACCCTGAATGTTCCTCTTTTAAAATCCTGGTCATTGCGCATATACTGTATATCTATAAGCTTTCTTATCATTTCATCCCTGTCTTTTTCCATACCTGGACGAAGTGAGATAACCATATTCTTATAATCAATAGGTGCACCAAGACCATATATACACGAAACTGATGCTACTATAATAACATCATCTCTCTCTGACAATGCCGCTGTTGCTGAATGTCTTAACTTATCTATCTCGTCATTAATCGAAGAATCCTTGGCTATATAAGTATCGCTCTGTGGCACATAAGCCTCTGGCTGATAATAATCATAATAGGATACAAAATACTCTACTGCATTCTCAGGAAAGAACTCTTTCATCTCAGAGTACAGCTGAGCTGCTAATGTTTTATTATGACTGATTATAAGAGTAGGCTTCTGTACATGCTGTATTATGTTCGCCATAGTAAATGTCTTACCAGAGCCTGTAACACCGACAAGTGTCTCGAACTGATTACCCTCTTCAAATCCCTGCACAAGCTTCTCTATTGCACGGGGCTGATCTCCTGTCGGTTTATAAGGAGCGTGTAACTTGAATTCCATAACAATTCTCCCTTCGTTAATCTATAGTAAAATAGTCAACAACAATATTATTTAATAGTATTTACCTTATATATTGATTTTACTACAAATAAATGCCTTTGTCTATTAAAAATAGAACATTTGTTTTATTTTGTGATAAAAATTACCTGACTGCTGATACACAACAGATTTCAACAAACTGCCAATCTGCATATCAGCCATCAGGCTTACTGTAATTTATATATTTTCCATTTGCATATATTTAATTAATCTGTGCTTCCACATTCTTAATTGCCGCATCAAGCTGGGTATCAACATCTGCATCAGTATCATATTCAACTACCATATCTGGAGTAACACCTTTTCCGTGTATATCCTGACCCTTTGGTGTAAAATACTTGGCAATTGTGAACTTTATTGCACTTCCATCTGTAAGTGGTTTAACTGTCTGCACAATTCCTTTGCCATATGTCTGGGTTCCAATTATCGTTCCTTTGCCATAATCCTGTATAGCACCTGCAAATATCTCTGAGGCACTGGCACTATTGCCATTTACAATGACTGCCAGTGGCAGATTGAACTCATCATTATCCTGACCTTTATACTCTTTTCTATTGCCCTGCTTATCCTCTGTATACACAATAAGTCCGTCAGGAAGCATATATTTAAGCATACCTACAACCGTATCAAGCAATCCACCTGGATTGTTTCTTATATCAATTACAAGTCCTTTCATACCCTGTGACTGCAAATCTTCAACAGCCGCCTTGAACTGCTTTGTTGTTACCTCCTCAAACTGTGATATCGAAAGATAACCTATATTATTATCAAGAAGTGTATATGACACTGTCTTTGCTTCAACAGCATCTCTTACCGCAGAAAATGTCAGTCGCTCAGTTCCACGAATGACCTCCAGCGTGACAGATGTACCCTTGTCGCCTTTAATAAGTGCAACGGCTGATGAAAGCTCCATACCTGTTATGTCCCTGCCATCAACATTTACAACCCTGTCGCCACTCCTGAGTCCAGCCTGATAACCTGCCCCATTATCATATACATCTACAAGAAGAACACCACCTTCACCGCTAAGCTGGCAGACTGCTCCTATGCCATAGAACTTGCCATTTGTTGACTCCTTTAAGGCTTTATATTCATCCGCTGTATAATACATGGTATACTTGTCACCATATGAACTAAGATACGCCTTGTAAATGTTATCTTTGGCGGTTTCATCATCTACATCACCAAAATAAAAGGATTCAAGCACAGAATCAATTGCATTAAGCTTGCCTTCTACCTCACTTCCAATTCCGTCTGAATCTGTGACTGCATCAGATTGTATATATACATCTCCATTAACACCTATATGAATGTAGCCTTTAGCTATACACACTGCTGCCACACTTAATATTAGAAGTATAACAGCCATAAATGCTGATACAGCACCGATAATCATTCCACTTGCAAAGCCTTGTGATTTCTTCTTTCTTGGCGGCTGTGCATTTCTTCTTAAATCATTCATTCCATACAAATCACCAATATTTCCACGATTATCCGAAGCACTATTATTAATTCTGTTACCGGCATTGATGTCATTATCTGCATTAACATTATTAATTACATTAATGTTATCACCAGCATTAAAATCATCACTATTGACATTATCATTTGAATAAATGTTGTTATTTTGATTGTCCATACCTATATGCCTCTGCATTTATTAATATTTATTTGCTTAAGTAGTTCCAAGGTGAAACATAACTTCCGTTATATCTTACATCAAAATGTAGATGAACTCCGTCAGAATCACCAGTTGTTCCCATAAGTGCTATCTTCTGTCCCTTAGTTACATGTGTTCCTGCACTGACAAGAAGCTTTGAAGCATGCAGATATCTTGTATACAATCCACCACCATGATTAATCATAATATAATTACCCGCTGATGAACTAAATGTCGCAATTACCACATCACCATCATACGCCGCATATATAGCATCACCCGCAACGCCTCTGTTAAGTGCACCGATATCAATTCCCTTATGCGGAGAGCTTCTGCCCTCTGTATCACCATAAGGTGAGGTTATCCTTGTTGACTCTGTAGGCCACTTGAACTTTCCACCATCATATTTTACAACATTGGCACTTCCACTATTCTCCTTGGCCTTAATCTCTGCCTCTATCTTGGCAATATATTCGTCCTGAGCCTTTATATCAGCTTCTATCTTAGCTTTATAATCCTCCTGCTGCTGCTTGTTCTTCTGCAATGAAGCCATTTCACTTTTCTTGGTTGACTCAAGCAGTGAAAGTGAAGCTCTCTTATCTTCAAGCTCCTCCTGCTTGGTTACAAGTGTCTCCCTGTCTGTTTCTAACTGTGCTTTAGCGACAGTTATATAAGTAACAGTAGCATTATATTTTTCAAGCATTTCCCTGTCATACTGTGAGATTTTTGTAATATATTCCGCCTTATTAAGCATATCACCCATACTCTGAGAATTCATAAGCAATGCAAAATATGTTTCATCATTATGTTCATACATAAACTGAATTCTAAGCTTCATTGAACTATACTGTTCTTCTGCCTCTATCTCTGCCTGTGCAAGCTTTTCTTCTGTATCCGCTATCTCAGCCTCTATCTGCTCAACCTGCTCATTAACCTCATTAAGCTCGCCATCAACACTGGACATCTGTGCATCAAGCTGGGCAATATAAGCAATCATATCATCGTTCTGTGCCTTTAAGTCTTCAATTATTTTCTCTGTCTGTTCATACTGGCTCTGCAAATCTTTTTTCTTGCTGTTAGCATCATTGAGATTCTGCTTATCATCTCCATATACATCATAATATGACACTGCAAAATATGGTATTACAAGCACAAGTACCATCAACAATGGAATAAGCCTTTTTGCTAATGCTCTCCTCATACAACTCCTCCATTCAGCCAGACCATTTATAAAATGCATACAAACAGCCGCTTAACAATAGCATAACAATCTATACTGTCGGATACCATTTTTATTTTTAAATAGGACTTCCACATATCATATACAATCACATAATATAATCTTCATATATAATACATAATCATATAATTCAATGCAGCAGTCCTATGTCTGGCTAATATTATCTGCTATACATTAGCATGCTTTCTTACGGCAAAGAAGCTTCCTAATGCACCTATTCCGATACCAAGAAGAATTCCTACTGGAACCAGTATTCTGAATACATCATTAACCGGCATAAATGCAAGAATATTCTGAAGTATCGAGAACTTATTCATAACAAAATTAATAATATTCTCATATACAAATCTAAGAATAACTATTGGAATAATTGAACCAACAAGTCCAATTACAATACCTTCTACGAAGAATGGTGCATTAACAAATGCATCTGTAGCACCTATATACTTCATAATAGAAATCTCTTCTTTACGGACAGTAATACCTATTACAATTGTGTTAGTAATAAGGAATATAGATACTGCAAGAAGAATAACTATAATTGCTATTGTTATGTAACTAACAAGTCTTGCGGCACTGGCAAGTCCACTTGCTGTTGCCTCTGAACGGTTAACCTGTCTTATACCATCAAGATTTTCAAGGTATGTTACAAGTGTAGCCTGACTTGAAGCTTCATTAAGATATATCTCATATGATGAAGAATTAGCAAGAGGATTATCATCCTTGAAACCTTCTGCAAGTTCTGGGTAATCTTTAAAATACTCAGCCTTGTAATTCTCCCACGCTTCATCAGCTGATGTATAATGAATTCTTGACACTTCATTACGCTGGCTTATCGTATCGCCAAGCTTCTTAATATCTGCGTCTGTAAGTCCTTCATCGAAAAATACTGTTACGCATACTTCATTCTCAGCCTTATGAATCATATACTGAAAATTGGATACAAGTGCATAGAATACACCAAAAAGGAATATACACGCTGTAATTGTTGCTATAGACGCAAGAGAGAACAATCTATTACGATAGATGTTCTTTAATCCGTCTTTAATATGATAAAATAACGATCTAATCTTCATAGAAATAACCACCTTTTTCCAAATCACTGATAATCTTGCCTTCGCTCATAGTAATAGTTCTCTTCTTCATCTGCTGAACTATCTCCATATTATGAGTAACAACAAGTACTGTTGTTCCCTGCTTGTTAACCTGATCTAATATCTTCATAATCTCATTAGAATTAGCTGGGTCAAGGTTACCTGTAGGCTCATCGCACAATAATATAGCTGGCTTATTAACCAGTGCTCTGGCTATGGCAACTCTCTGCTGTTCACCACCTGATAACTCATTAGGAAATGACTTATACTTATCAAGAAGTCCTACCATTGAAAGCATAGCAAGAACCCTGCTCTTAATCTTCTTATTAGGAGCTTCGACAACTTTCTGTGCAAATGCAATATTATCGTATATATTACGATCTGGTAAAAGTCTGAAATCCTGAAATACAACACCGATATCTCTTCTAAGATATGGTAACTTCTTTCTTGTAAGTTTATTAAGGTACTTTTTATTAACGTATATCTTACCCGATGTTGGGTCAAGTTCCTTAAGAAGAAGCTTTATAAGAGTTGACTTACCTGAACCACTCTTACCTACTATAAACACGAATTCTCCTTTCTGAACGTGAAGATTAATTCCGTTCAAAGCAGGAACTCCAGATGTATACGTTTTGGTAACATCTTCCATTATAATCATTATTAATATTCCTCCAAATTAGTATGTATCTTTACTTTCCATATATTTCATATATTTAACTACCATAAGTGCAATCTTAAATGTTATGGCATCATCAAACACTCTCAAATCAAGGCCTGTAGTCTTCTGAAGCTTATCTAGTCTGTATACAAGAGTATTTCTGTGGATATATAACTGTCTTGATGTCTCTGATACATTAAGGCTGTTATCAAAGAACTTGTTAATTGTTGATAATGTCTCCTCATCTAAATCATCAGGTGACTTTCCGTCAAATATCTCTCTTATGAACATCTGACAAAGTGGAAGTGGAAGCTGATATATTAAACGTCCAATACCAAGTCTGTTATATGCAACAACATTCTTGTCACTATAGAATATCTTGCCTACATCAAGAGCCATATTAGCTTCCTTGTAAGAACGTGATACTTCTCTTATATCATTAACAATAGTACCATAAGCAATATGAGCAGAACTCATAGCCTCTGTATTTAACATATCTATAATAACTTCTGCTGTCTTATCAAGGTCTTCGTAAGTTTCATTACTCTTAACCTCTCTGACAAGTATTATACTCTTCTCGTCAACTGCTGTGATAAAATCCCTTGTTCTTGAAGCAAATAAAGTTCTTATTGTCTCTAATGCATTAATATCTTTCTCGTGCTTAGTCTCAATAATATATACAACTCTCTTTACATCCGTATCAATATGAAGCTTCTCAGCTCTTGTATACATATCAACCCTTAGAAGATTATCAAGAAGAAGATTCTTTATAAAGTTATCCTTATCAAATCTTTCCTTATAAGCAACTAAAAGATTCTGTATCTGAAATGCTGCAAGCTTTCCTAACATAAATACATCATCAGTTGTTCCCTTAGCCAATATTATATACTCAAGATTGCCATCTTCAACAACCTTAAAGAACTGATATCCATTAACCACCTGACTATCTGCTGGTGAATCTATAAATACAAGTGCATCTGCTGTACATTCAGCAACATTATCAAATGTCTTAGCTACAACCTTGCCCTCTGCATCAATAACACATAAATCAACTCGTGATATTTCTTTTAACCCATCAACGGTTGTCTGTAAAATCTGATTTGAAATCATATTATACTCCATTCCTTCGCATCTTTTTGACATTTACTATATCATTGTAAAGCAAAATGACAAAAAAAAAAAGAGGAAATGTATAGAAATTATACACTTCCTCTAAATTTTATAAAATAATTATATTTAA
>ERZ779866.2575-NODE-2575-length-16016-cov-3.211202_pt1 | contig 16016 bp, 15 predicted proteins | sample MGYA00511248_ERZ779866 | MGnify/ENA primary metagenome ERZ779866 (study PRJEB29588, sample SAMEA2155758) | human gut metagenome | biome: human gut; feature: human-associated habitat; material: faeces | place: Denmark | collected 2008/2010 ... | reverse complement strand
TATTGCGGTAGCTTTGACACGAACGGATAAGAACTCCATTTTTTAATAATTCGTCCTGCAGCTGACAGCCAGCCTTATCTGACGGAAGCCTGAAAGTTATATAGTCTGCCTCAGACGGATATACGATACATTCCATAGCCGATAATTTATCTGTAAGAAATTCCCGTTCCTTCTCGATAAGCCTATATGTGTGCTCCTCGTAATCTTTATCCTTAAATGCCGCAATTCCTGCACGCTGTGCCACTGTTGATATATTCCACTCTGGAAGCTGTAAAGATATGTTGTCGATTAATTCATCATTATAACTCATCAGATATCCAAGCCTTATTCCTGCCATTGCATAGAACTTGGTATACGCATTTATTATTACAAGATTATTATAATCCTTTAGAAAACGCTTACAGCTTATCTTCTCATAATTACGGTTAAATCTTAAAAAGCACTCATCCACAACAACTATAATATTTCTTCTTCTGCATATGTCTAATATATTGATAAGAATATTTTCAGATATAATATTCCCTGTCGGATTGTTCGGATTGCATATAAAACATAGCTGGACATCAAGCTGTTCTAATCGTCCACTTACATATTCATAGCTAAAGCCATTATTACTGTCAAGCTCATAATATACAATCCCTGCTCCATACGCCTTAACTGCACGCTCATAGCCTGAAAATGAAGGTGCAGCAATGGCACATTTTTCTGGATGGACAGCCCTTACAACTGCCATTATAAGTTCTGAAGCACCATTACCACAGAGTATATTCTTAGCATTAATATTAACCTTATAAATGTTATCTGTATTAATACTCTCTTTACAGGCAATTGCATTTCTTAATGCCGTATACTTAATGTCTGGATATGTCTGATAACCACCAATATCCTGCGTAATCGCATTGCACACTTCCTGCGGCATTCCTAAAGGGTTAATATTAACCGAATAATCAAGTGTTATTTCTTTGTTGTATATATTTTTATCATATATATTTCCACCGTGTATCTGCTGTTCCATAGCTGTAACCTCTCATCTGCCTGACAATCTCTTTATCAGTATGCAATCCCCGTATCAATATGCCAATCTGATTAAAATATAATTATCTGACTACCAACATTATTATCAATCTTATTAATAACACAATAATTACCATAAGAAATGCAGTAATATATAATAAAATATTACTTCTTCCTATATCACCAGCTTCCAGCGGACGTATTGCCTCTCCTATCTGTGGCTTATGCACAAGCTTTCCAAAATAATAATTATCGCCTGATAATGCTACTTTTAAAGCTCCTGCACAGGCTGACTCTGTCTGGGCGGCATTAGGACTGCTGTGCTTTTTTCTGTCACTTTTAAATATCTTCCACGCATTCCCTATACTATAGTGTGAATTTGTTTTATCTTTTGTATTACATTTTTCTGCAAGCTGTGCAATTCCTGCTGACACAACCATAAGACAGCCGCCTATTCTTGCCGGAATAAAGTTCACAACATCATCTAACTTCGCCGCAAATCTTCCAAAGTACAAATATTTATCATTCTTATAACCTATCATTGAATCCATTGTATTAACAGCCTTATATACAAAACCGCCAGCCGCCCCGAATAACATCATATAAAATAATGGTGCAATAACTCCGTCTGATGTATTCTCTGCGACAGTTTCAACAGCTGCCCTTACAACGCCGTGTTCATCAAGCTGTTTCGTATCCCTGCCGACTATCATTGCAACGGCATTACGTGCCTGCTGTAACCCTTCTTTATCCAAAGCATAATATACCTTCATACTTTCTACTTTGAGCGATTTTACTGCCAGTATCTGATAACACATTATTGTTTCAATTACACAGCCAAGTATCATATTAATATGATAACCAACAACCAGAATAGATACAATAACAATACCCGTTATTAACGGCGTTAATATTGCAAGCACCATACCCTTTCTGTACTTCTTAGCAGATGTATCTTTTTCTTTTAATAAAATACTTTCTAACAACGAAATAAGATTACCTATAAGGCGTACCGGATGATACAGCCAGTGAGGGTCGCCAATAAGCAGATCCAGTATATAACCACAGCCAATTGCTATTGTCTGGCATATAAATAAATTCATAAACTCCTCATTCCTTCACACACTATTACTCAGAATAAACTCATACTTTAACATATAATAGACACACATATTTATTTATAACAAACACATATTTTACTCAAGATAAATACATATCTTTACTCATAGAATACGCATATTTTTACTCACAACGTAAAAGTTCTGTATAATTATTAATGCTTCCATCTAAAGCCACATCACATATATACCCATCACCATTGCCACAATGATAATCATAATAGCCACCACCATATATCTCTGACATTACTGACATTATTGTGCCGCCGTGAATTACACATGCAATGTCCGAATAATTCAATAAACGGCATTGTTTAATCATATCATACCAGCCCTTAACACTTCTTTTCTTAAAATCCGCAACATCTTCTCCTTGTGGAAATGGTATCGTTGCATTACTGTCAATCCATCTCTGGTACTGCTCATTGCCAGAAAGTTCTTTATAATTCTTTCCTTCAAATATGCCAAAATCACATTCCCTGAAATCTGGCACTATATGCTGTTTATATTCAGGATATATAAGCTCTGCCGTCTGCCTGCACCTTTTCATAGGACTTACATATACTGCCTGTACCTCTTGGTAATAACCTGCCTTAATATTATTATGTATGCTCTCAATCCCAGAAGCACATAAGTCCTCATCAGTTATGCCTATATACCTTTTTTTGATATTACCTGCTGTTGCACCATGTCTGATTAATACAATCTTCATATTATTCACCTTTCAGGCATTGTCCTATGCCACACGCTATACGCTCTACCCTGTCAGCCTTTTTTACAGCCCTGCAAAGCATACGCCCAACTGTTTCACGGTATATTCTGTCCTCTTTTTCCAAAGGAACTATGCCACTGCCAATCTCATCGCATATTATTATAATTGATGGATTGCCAGCATAAATGGTATCTATAAGCGTATCTGTACATTTCCCATCTTTAAGCAGTCTTTTTATAAGCAGATGAAAATGATTTAATATACAGGCATTTTTTATATCTTCAATACTGCAATATGCTCCATCAGCTATATTATTATTGCATATTTTATTTTTAATGCACTTATCATCTTCTGAATATATATTACTCATTGTATCTTCTGCATTACCACACAATTCTTTAACTATATTTTTCCTGCCACATACATAATCAAGCTTTCCCTGATAAGCTCCGCCAAAATATAATTCCATATTATTCCTCGTTTCTGTGCACATTTTTATTCACTAAAGCAATGCTATAACAGCAACAGCTATTGTCATACACAGTTCACTTACACATAGCAGATACCCTGCAAGGTCGCCCGTCACTCCACCGAACTGCTTATATGCCATATATCTGTAATACAATAAAACCACGAATGCCACAACGATAACTACAACAGCACCTGTAACACTGCAAAGGCACATAAGTATAACACATATAATTAACTGTACCGCAAGCATTACATTTACACATTTTACTGCTGTTGCACTTGTAAATGTATGCAACATTCCATTGTTCCTTGCTCCTCGGAAATTAACTGCTGCCAGACCACTTATAATTCTTGACAGATAAAACGTAAGTGCCAGAAGCAAAAGTCTCATATTATCTGGCTTCTGCACAATAATATATTCCGCCGCATAATATACCGCAGAATACATAAGCAATCTTATAACTGCAAATGCTCCAATATGCGAATCCTTTAATATATCCAGCTTCTTCTCCCTGTCGCCATATGAATTAAGTGCATCACTTGTATCCATATAGCCGTCAATGTGTATTCCCCCTGTTATCAGTACAGGAATTACTACAAGAACAAGTGTCCTGCTGATATCCGGCACATTTAGCAGACCGCTGATATACACCCAGCCATATATGACTGCACCTATAACAAGACCTGCTAACGGAAAGAAGCCCATTACATATCTCATATCTTTTTCTTCTAATTCCAAATGCGGCATTGGTATTTTAGAATACATTGAAAATGCAATTACCAATGATTTAATTACCGACATAACTGATATCCCCCTTTAATACTACAGGAATAGTGTATACAACCTCAACAACTGTGTCTGCTGCCTTTGCAAGCTTTACATTAAGCTCTCCAAGCCGTCTTATATAATCAGTTGTGCTATCATCATATTCACACCCGTCTGAAAACACTTCATTAGTCACAATTACAAGGTGACTGCACTCTGAATACAACTGCATACATTCAGCAAATATATTATCTGGATGTCCGTTTTCTTCAAAGCATTCATTAGCAAGAAGATTAGACATACACTCAACCAATACTACCGGTTTTGTATCTCTTTTACATCCTTTAAGTGCACCACCTATATTCTGATACTGCTCTATCGTTTCAAAGCCTTTGCCATCACGCTGCAGCTTGTGCTTCTTAACCCTGCTTCTGCCGTCTTCTCCATATGGATACATAGTAGCCACATAATATTTTTTATTGTCCTTTGCAAGCTGACAGCTTATCTGCTCGGCATATTCTGACTTGCCACTGCCGCTTACTCCTGTAACCATAATCAACATTTTTCGTAATCCTCATAGGCAGTTATGCGTATATCATCAAATGTAGTATTTTCCCTGTACACCTGCAAAGCCATATCAAGAAGTGGAAACATCATAACCGCACCTGTTCCCTCTCCAAGTGCAAGCTCTCCGTGTATAACAGCCTTCCTTCCAAGTTCGTTAAGCAGAGCTTTCATCGCAGGCTCTTTTCCCTGATGTGAAGCTATTATGTAATCACCAATCTGACTATTCAACCTTACTGCAATAAGTGCCGCAACTGCCGAGATAACACCATCTATAACAACAGGTATTCCATAAAGTGCACAACCAATATATACTCCGACAAGCCCTGCAATATCGAGTCCGCCTATATTCTGTAAAAGGGTTAATGGATTGTCCTGGCAGCTTCCATACATTTCTTTAGCTCTGGTAATAACTTCTATCTTTTTCTTAAGACCTTTATCATCAAGCCCTGCACCTCTGCCTGTTGCCATATGTGGCTCAAGATTTAAAAGTATGCAGGCAAGTGCCGTGCTTGTGGTTGTATTGCCTATTCCCATCTCTCCTGTTGCAAGAATATTATACCTCTGTTCCTTACACTCCTTAACCTGTGTAATTCCTGCATATATAGCCTGTATAAGCTGTTCCTCTGACATTGCCGGCTCTTTAAGGAAATTATTAGTTCCAGACATAACCCTCTTATTGACAAGCCCCTTATAAGTTCCTACATCTGTTCCGTCCTCAAGCGTATCCATGGCAATTCCAACATTCACAGGAATAACATCTGCATTGGCATATGCCGCCATTCTGCATACACTTGATATTCCGTCTGCCATATTACAGCTCACTATCGCGGTTACCTCCTGTCCTGTCTGGGTAACACTTTCTTCAACTATGCCATTGTCTGCACACATTACAATAACAGCACGTCTGTCAATATTGACATCTGCTGTATGCTCGATTCCTGCTATCTGGCTTATTATTTCCTCCATAAGTCCAAGTCCGTGCAGTGGCTTTGCTATCCCATTCCAATGACTACGTGCTTTTTGTACACTATCTTTACTGCTTGCCTTTATCTTTGACAGTTCTGGAATAAGACTTTTAATATCAGAACCTAATTCTGGAATAAAACTTTTAATATCATGACCTTCAAGCCTGTCATTATATTTTTTATAATTCTTTCTATAGCGGACACAGGCATTTATGAAATTATCTGCCACCTGTTCATTGCCATAGAAATATATATGTGGAAATCCAGCATACAACGTATCACTTCCATAACCGGCTGATGCTATACTGTTATCTGAAGCTTTCTTTATCTCATAATCTTCACCAGGGCAGTCACTATTCCAGTAATGGAATTCGTGTGCACGAAAGCTTTCATTTGCAGAGGCAATCAATGTATCTTTCTTTGCCGTAAGCGTCATATAGCCAAAACGCTGTAGTCTTCCTGCATTATATCCCATTCCTTTTATAATTCCCGCCATAGGATATTTATCTTTTTCTGGTGTTTCTAAGTATTCGTGCAGATAAAGAAATCCTCCACATTCTGCTATGCAGGGAAGTCCTTCTTTTATCTTCTTTGCAATATCATTCCTCATTGATACATTTTCTGACAACGCTTTGGCGTGAAGCTCTGGATAACCGCCATATAGTAACAACCCGTCTATATTATCCGGAAGCTTATTATCTGCAAGTGGACTAAAATACACTATCTCACAACCGCACTGCCTTAGATAATCTATATTATCATCATAAAGAAAACAGAAAGCTTCATCTTTTGCAACTGCAATCCTTACATCTTTTTTATCTATGCTCTTATGTATGGCTTCCAGCTTTGAAGCATTTTCTGCAATTCTAAGTATTCCTTCTATATCAACGCTTTCCCTCATCTGCTCTGCAATACTGTTGATTTTTTCCTGAAAATGTTCCACCTCTGCCGAGGTCACAAGACCAAGATGACGGCTTTCAAGCACAGCATTTTTCTTATATGGCATATAGCCTAGTGGTTCTATCCCCATATCTTTAACTATGCGTGCGGCATTACCATATAACCTGTCTGAAAGATTATTAAAGATTACACCTTTGATATTATTGTTCTTTTCATATCCAAGATAACCCTTTACAACTGCGCCGATTGAATTACTCATTCCACGGCAGTTCACTATAAGAATAACCGGCGTATCTGTAATGTCTGCTATCTCATAAGAACTTCCCTTTGTGCTAAAGCCCTGTCCGTCATAGTAGCCCATAACTCCCTCTACAATAGTTATATCACTCTTATCCTCTTTACCTGCAAGCAGATATTTTATTGTTGCATTATCACAAAACCAGCTGTCAAGATTACCTGTGCTCATATTTAACACACGCGAATGAAACATAGAATCTATATAATCAGGCCCGCATTTTAACGCTGATATATTAAGTCCCATATCTTTAAAACACTGGCATAGACCGCAGACAATTGTTGTCTTGCCACTTCCACTGCCTGTCCCTGCTATCATTATACGGCTCACTTTGCACCTCTTCCTTCTATAATAAATACTGGATTATTCGCAGACATCATATGATATCTGCCCCTTTTCTTTACCTCTGTCACTGCAATCTGGACTATATCAAGGACATTCACACCATTCTTTTCCATTAATGAAATAGTATTGTTAAGTGTTTCTAATGTCACTGCCGTAACCACAATATGGACATATGGATTTTTCTTAAGAATACTGCTGAAAATGTATTCTAACTCTCCACCGCTTCCACCAATAAATACTTTATCGGGTACTGGCAGACTATCAATAACAGCCGCCGCATTGCCGTGTATAATCTCTATATTATTAAGTCCGAATTTTTCTGCATTTTTAGCTATAAGACTACAGCCCTCTTCTGTCCTCTCAACTGCATACACTGTTCCGTAAAGTGCGTGAAGTGCAAGCTCCACTGTGACAGAGCCTGTTCCTGCACCTATATCATATACGCAGGAATTCTTAGATACCGCCATTCGGCTTACAACGCTTGCACGGATTTCCCTTTTCGTCATCGGCACATCAGAACGGATAAAACTGCTGTCAGCAATTCCTGTTATTGAAAATGCACGCGAATGTTCATTATAAACTGCCAATACCGTAAGTCCTTCTGAAATATATTCAGTAAATTCAGACACATTTCCATTAGTTATCTTCTCATTATCATATGAAAGATTTTCACCAATCCATATATGTGCCTGTCCAAGTCCTGCCCTATAAAGCTCCTGGCATATCTGTGATACATTTCCCTGTGTCAGAAAATATGTCAATTCATTTTGTAAAACTACAGGTATATAGCTTTGTTTCTTGCCGTGCAGGCTTACAAAAGCTGCGTTCTCCCAAGACTTTCCTATCTTTGCCGCAAGATATATTACAGAAGATACACCTGCCATAATGCTGTATTCATACTTTCCAGCAAGTACCTCTGCAAGCTTCTTTGCACCGCTGTAAAAGCCTGTATCACCTGACATAAGCACAACGTAGTTATTGGCATTTTCATTATCAATAATATCTATTATGTCTTTTGCTGTTACTGCATAAAATGTCTTCTTATCTGTGTATTCTTCTATCAGCCTTTTAGAACCAATCAGCACCTCTGAATTATCAATTGCTTCCTTTACTTCCTCTGTAAGACAGCTTTTACTGCCCGGCCCCACACCAGCTATAATTACCCTTTTCATTATTCACTCCACCTTAATTCATTAACATTATAGACAGCCATTTTCCTAAAACTTTATAACTCTAAAACCACATAGCTTTTAGGCTTTATAACCCTTTTGTCTTAAGATATTTAATAAGCTCTGGCAGGCTTACTCCATTTTCTTCTACTGGACGTTTTATTACTATACAGTCAATGCCTGTATTCTCTGTGGCAGACACCTTTTCTTCATATCCGCCATTACTGCCAGACTCCTTTGTCACAAGAACACCTATATTAAACTGTCTTATTACTGCCTCATTTAATTCCTGTGAAAATGGTCCCTGCATACCTATTAAATGTGACGGCATAATCCCTGCTTCTATTGCACTCTGTAACATTTCAGGATTAGGAAGAAGCCTTAAATATACTCTCTCTTTATAATCTGTAATATAGACATACTCTGGTATATTCTTACTGCCTGTCGTCATAAGAATATTTTTACTATTATGCTGTTCACTGTTAAGTAGTTCTACTACATCTTTTATTGACTTAACATATGTAATGTTATCTGACTTAAACTCTGGCTTTTTGTCATTATCTTCCCTTAATACCCTCACATAAGAAATGTTCTTGCTGTCACACACATTTTTAATATTATGTGTAACCTGTGTAGCATATGGGTGTGTGGCATCAATAACTATATATGGCTTTTTAGCTTCTAACTCCTTTAGCATATCAGCCTCATCCATTCTACCAGTATGTATATGCACATTATCAGCCTGCGGCAGTAATTCCCTGCCATATTCAGTCGTTACATATACATAAGTGTCACAGTTCTTTCCTGTAAGATATTCACATAACTTTCTGCCCTCTGTTGTCCCCGCAAAAAGCATTATCGTCTTTCTCATACAACCTTATATCCTCTTGGTGTAACCATTTTCCCATTAATTACCTTAGTATGGCTGTTGCCTATGTATATTGTTGTAAACATATCCGCTTTAAAATCCGCAAGCTCCTTTAATGTAAGAATTCCTGTAGTTTCGTTCTCTCTTCCTATGTTTCTTACATAACCGCACACTGTATCCGGTGACTGTACCTTTAATACAATATCGCAGGCTTCCTTTAAATATCCGCTTCTTCTGCGGCTTGATGGGTTATATATGCACATTACCATATCGCTGTCAGCCATCGCCTTTATTCTTTTCTTAATAAGCTCCCAAGGTGTCATACAGTCACTTAAGCTGATAACCGCAAAATCGTGTGACAATGGTGCACCAAGGCAGGCTGAACCACTGCTTGCGGCTGTTACACCTGATATAACCTTAATATCCAGATTATCCTCTGCAAGCTCATATACAAGGCTTGCCATACCATATATACCGCTATCTCCACTGCATACAAGCACTACCTCTTTTCCTTCTTTAGCTGTATCTATTGCATACTGACAGCGTTCCTTTTCCTGCATCATATTAGTTGAATAGTACTCTTTATCAGGAAAATACTGCTTTAATATATCAACATATGTAGTATATCCAACTATCAGGTCAGCACCAGCTATTGCGACTGATGCCTCCAGTGTCATATTATCTTTTGCTCCGCTTCCAAAACCTACTATCTTAAGCATAATCTACTCCTTATTTTTCTGTGCCACTCTGTAAATAGCTACTGTAACTCCGTTATCTGCTGTCTTTCCTACAAGCTTTTCTCCACCAGAAGACGCGGCACCCGCACTGCGTTCACATACATTTCCTACACCTATCTGTTCTTCAACAAAAGCTGAAGATACAAAGTCACCTTCAACATCTCTTAAATATTCAGGCGTATATGTCTTATATGGCACTTTACATTTTCTTGCAAATTCAATTATTCCTGCTTCATCTGCTTTTCTGTCAACCGAAGCCACAACAGCAATTGCTTCCAGCAAAAGCCCTGCTTTATCAAATGTTTTCTTGACAGCCCGCTCTATTTCATGTGCTGACTTGCCTTTTTTACAGCCAATTCCTACAGCAAGCTCCTGTGGTACAAGCTTTAATGTGCGCTTAAATACTATTTTATCGTCTTTGCCTGTAATTATCTGTACACCGCTTTCATACTCATTATTACTATTATCAGTATATTTAATCTGTCCGTTCCAGCGTTCTTCTGTTACTTTTAACAGGTTCTTATATTTATCATTGCCTGTTATTCCAACAGGCTCATTATTTAATATCCTGCCTGATATGTCTTTTATCATAACCGGATTAACTATTCTCATATTATGTTCCGTGGCAAATATATCAACTGCAAACATTCCTCTTGCATCGGTCGCTGTAGTAATTACCGGCATTGCACCTATCCTGACAGCAAGCTTACTGCACCACTCATTAGCTCTGCCAATATGACCTGATAGAAGTGATATAAGATACTTTCCGCCCTCATCTGCAACAAGCACCGCCGGGTCTGTAACCTTGCTTTTAAGGTATGGTGCTATAGTTCTTACAGCTATTGCAACAGCACACACAAATAATATTCTGTCACTTACTGCAAACTCGCTCTTTATAACACTTCCAACTGCCACAAATGGTACTGCCTCATTCTTATAAGTATCTGCACATCTTTGGTGACAGTATATTATTACTTCACCGTCCATTGCCTCACTGGCTTTCTTTGCTACCTTCATCCCCTCGTGTGTGAAGGTTATTATAATTGTTCTCATTTTCTATACTCCGTAGTGAACTCTGGGTCATACAATTTAGAAAAACTATATTTGTCCCCAAGAAATTCCCCGACCAATACAAGTGCAGTTCTTGTGATACCTGCTTTCCTTGCTTCACTGTCAAGATCTTTCAATGTTGTGCGTATGCATTTCTCATCTTCCCAGCTTACCTTATAACATAACGCACAAGGCGTGTCTGGTGTAAATGCTCCTTTATATAATTCTTCTTTAAGTTCCTCTAAATGTGATGAGCTTAAGAATACCGCCATTGATGTACCGTGCTGTGCAAGCTTTGCTATGCTCTCATTATCTGGAACCGGGGTTCTGCCCGGCATTCTTGTAATAATTACTGTCTGTGCTACATCTGGAACTGTATACTCACATTTAACTGCCGCCGCGGCCGCAAGGAAACTGCTCACTCCAGGACATATCTCACAGGTAATTCCGTATTTGGCAAGTTCTTCAATCTGCTCTCTTATTGCACCATATAATGACGGATCTCCTGTATGAAGGCGCACTATATTCTTTCCCTCGCCCTCTGCTTTTACAATCACATCAATAACTTCCCTGAGGTTCATATATGCACTGTTATATATCTCACAATCCTTCTTTGCATACTCTAATAATTCCTCATTTACAAGTGAACCTGCGTATATAATTACATCCGCTTCATTAAGCATACGCATACCTCTGACTGTAATTAAATCCTTCGCTCCCGGTCCTGCTCCGACTATTTTTACCATATTTATTCTCCTGTGTCTGCTCTATATTAATTCATAATTTATGTCTATCATACATAATTCACAATTTAACTGCTTTTTATGATTTTTAACTGCTTTTTATAAGTTCCAACAGCTTATCTGCCGCCGGTGTTTTCCCTAATATTCCATATTCATTTGAAAATACAATTGCTCCAATTACTATCTTGCCACTGCTTCTTCTTTGCAATACATCTTCTATACGAAGCGTAAGCTGATACATAGTCTTCTCTAGTATGTCTGATTTCTTCAAAATTTCAAGTGCCGCCTCTGTCGTAATACAATCAAGTATCTTTAATGCTGTATCATTATCTGCACCTGCCCTTATTGCACAGGCTGACAGAACTTCCATTCGTCCGTCTGCCACTTTGGAATGTGTATTCATTATTCCTGCACCTAATTTTACAAGCTTTCCTATATGCCCCACAAGAAGCATTGCCTTAGCACCTGCATCACACACCATATCTATTGTATCGCCAATATAATTACTGCATTTTATGCTTCTTTTCAGCTCAATATTAAGTGTATTAAGCAGAAAATCCTGTCCATAATTACCCGGTGCAACAAGAAGCACTTTCTCTCCCTGTGCTATGTGCATATTAATCTCTGTCTTAATTGTATCAATAAGTGCCTGTTCACTCATAGGCTCTACAATTCCTGTTGTTCCAAGAATTGATATGCCCCCTGTAATTCCAAGGTTCGGATTAAACGTCTTCTTGGCAATATCAACTCCTTTGGGTGCTGATATTATAACTTTAAGGCTTCCCTCATAAGAATAACTTTCTGCTGCCTCTGCTACCGCCTCTTTAATCATCTTAAGAGGTACTGGATTGATTGCCGCTTCTCCAACAGCACATTTCAAGCCCTTCTTAGTAACACGTCCTACTCCTATTCCACCATCTACAATTACCCTGTCAGTATTTATAGTTCTCATTATATCTTCTTTAACATAAGTAACCTGTGCATATATCTTTATTCCATTGGTCACATCGGGGTCATCCCCACTGTCCTTCTTAATTGCACATATTACCTTATCCTCTTTAATATCTATGTCAATAACCGGAAGTGTAAGTGATACTCCCATAGGAGTTATCACTTTAATCTCTTTTACTTCCCCGCCTGACAGAAGCATATATGCCGCAGCTTTGGCGGCGGCACAGGCACAGGTTCCTGTTGTATATCCGCAGCGCATTTTCTTTTGATTTTTGTATACATATCTTTCTAACATCTGCGCCACTCTTTATCATCATCTGCCGCCATATAGAACAGTGCATTCATAATGGCGGCGGCAACATTGCTTCCGCCCTTTCTGCCTCTTGCAACTATATATGACATTCCGCTTTCTATAATCTCTTCCTTTGCACTGGCTACATTTACGAAACCAACCGGAACTCCAATAACAAGTCTTGGCACAAATATGCCCTCATCATAAAGCTCTCTTATTCTCATAAGAGCTGTTGGCGCATTGCCTACAACCATAATACAGTCTGGATTATCCTTTGCCGCCTTCTCCACGCTGACTGTTGCTCTTGTAACCTCACGCTTTGCCGCTTCACTGGCAACATCACTGTCTGCCATATAACAATTAAGCGAACAGGAAAACTTCTCTGCCATTTTATGGCTTATTCCTGACTTTGCCATATTGGTATCAGTAACAATATCCACGCCCTCTCTAATAGCTTTAAGTGCTTCCTCTATAACTCCTTTGGAAAATGTCATACTTGTTTCATATGAGAAGTCCGCCGTTGTATGAATAACACGTTTGACAACCGGCTTATATTCAGCTGGAATATCAGTTGTCAGTTCTTTCTCTATTATTGCAAATGACTCTTTTTCAATATCCATTGGTTTCATAATATCTATTCTCCTTAGAATAATGATTTCATTGTATCTATGTCTGGCTTTGTAAGAATTCTCTTATTCTTCTTTTCTGCGTAATCTAATAATTCTTTCATTGCACTGTTAATACTGCCGATTGGACAGCCTGTATCTATAACATAATCTGCCTCATCAATTCTTTTACAGGCTTTGTCTAATGTTTCTTTTCCTATAGGCTCAAACATTTTCTCTGTGACAATATCTGCCGCCAGTGCTTTGGCTATCGGATAATCACAGTCATTTTCATAAAGAATCCCTGCTGTAAATGCAATACCAATACGTTGTAATTCCCTGTATATTAATATTCCAGTTCCAGCACCGCCAGCTACGAATACCTTCGGTGTGCCCTCCGGCTTCTTTAATTCTGTACTTCCATACATGCAATTATACGTTCCGTGTGTAATTCCGTAAAGCCTGCTTATGCGTTCATCTGTAAATATCTTTTCCGGTCTTCCAAATTCTATCTTTCTATCTGCACCAACACACATAACATAGTCTGCTATCTTAGCCGCAAGTTCTATTTCGTGTAAAGATACAATAACAGCGACATTATCCTTAACAGCCATCTCCTGTAGTATATCCAGAAGCTCAATTTTATGTCTTATGTCAAGAAATGAAGTCGGCTCATCAAGCACTATGACCTCAGGCTTCTGGCATATTGCCCTTGCAAGCATAATTCTCTGGCGCTGTCCATCACTAATCTGTGAAAAATCATTATCTGCTATATCAATTGCTGATACCTTCTTTAATGACTCATTTACTATCTGTTCATCTTCTTTGGTAAGTCTTCCAAAATAATTAGTGTACGGATATCTTCCCATTGCGACAACATCACGGCACGTCATCATCTCGGTCTTAATCTTTTCTGTAAGCACAACAGACATAGTCTTAGCGTATTCTTTACTTGTGTAATCGCTTATTTTCCTGCCTTTTATATATATATTGCCACCTATAGGACTCATTTCCTTTATAAGATTCTTTATTTTCGACCTTCTCGAGTTCTTTCTGCATATGTCCTTTAATGTCTTCTATTTTTGTAGATTTTCCTGCACCATTAGGTCCGATTAATACAAGAATTTCACCTTTATTAACCTTAAGTGCTATATCTGACAGAAGCACTTTTTTATGATAACCTACACTTAAATCCTCTGTCTGTACATATATCTGTTCCATATATTTCTCAACTTTCCATTTCCTTACAACAATTATCTCTTCTGCTTTACCATAAGCCATATAACAACCGGTGCACCAAATACTGCTGTGACTGTTCCTATCGCAAGCTCTGATGGTGAGAATATTGTTCTTGCAATAAGGTCACAGAACATACAAAACACCGAACCGCATAAGAATATTGCAGGAATTGTAACAATCGGCTTTGTTGTCTTAAGTGATAATCTTGTAATATGTGGAACTGCAATTCCAACGAACGATATAGGACCCGCCAGTGCTGTAACACAAGCTGAAAGGAGGCTCGAAAGCAGTACAATACATACCCTGAAGAACTTTATATTAATTCCCATACTCTGCGCATATCCCTCACCTAAAAGATAAGCGCTGATTGGCTTAGAAAAAAGAAATGTAATAACTGCTGTTGGAAATACAACTACAGCCGCAAGCTTTACTGTTGGCCACGAACTTCCTGAAAAGCTTCCCATAGCCCAGTGTGTGAGATTGGCAATGTCTGAATCATTCGCAAATGTAATACAAAGGTCTGTTATTGCAGAACATATATAGCTAATCATAATTCCCACAACCAGGAGCATAGACATGCTCTTAACTTTATTAGCAAATATAAGTACATAAAGCATTGCAAGCAGTGAACCGACAAATGCCGCCGCAACCTGTGCCCAGAGCGGCATACCTGATACATACTTTAAAAGAAATATCATTGTGATTGCAACAAACATTTTCGCACCAGATGAAATCCCAAGCACGAATGGTCCTGCTATTGGATTTCTGAAAAATGTCTGTAACAGAAATCCTGACAATGACAAAGCACCGCCCAAAATAGCCGCCATACATAATCGTGGAAGTCGTATTTTCCAGATAATATTGTATTCAGGTGTTCCCATATCACCCTTTAAAAATATAATTCTGAAAATTCTCGCAGGAGATATATGGATATTACCTGTATTAATATTTAATATAACCGCCACAAGTAATACTGCAAGCAGTATATATACAAGCTGGTAGCGGAGTATCTGTTTTATCTGCATATTTTCTCCATTCTGATAATTACTGCAATTTGCGTTATTATTGTAATTTTTAATATTATTGCATTTCTAATATTATTGTAATTCTAATATCATTGCATTTTTAATATTATTGCAAAATGACTGCCCCATTAAGTATAATACCATATGCTCTGCACGGTTTTCAGTGCATTGTGGCTACAAAGTA
>ERZ779866.2570-NODE-2570-length-16052-cov-8.381697_pt1 | contig 16052 bp, 22 predicted proteins | sample MGYA00511248_ERZ779866 | MGnify/ENA primary metagenome ERZ779866 (study PRJEB29588, sample SAMEA2155758) | human gut metagenome | biome: human gut; feature: human-associated habitat; material: faeces | place: Denmark | collected 2008/2010 ... | reverse complement strand
CATGGCGGCGCAGTCCATGCGTCCCTGGGCCAGCTGCTGCTCCACAAAGTCCGGCCGGGTCAGGCCGCCCACGGCGCACACCGGCAGGGTGGTATACTTGCGCACCTCATCGCAGTAGGGCAGGAAGCAGCCTTCGCTCCCGAAGTAGGGATGGGACGCCGGGGGAATGGTATCCGTCAGGGAGGAGTGATTGGCCTGGGCCACATGAAAGCTGGTGACCCCCGCCTTTTCCAGCATGGGAACCACGGTTTGCAGCTCCTCCACCAGCACGCCCGCGTTGCCATAGTGGGGATTTTCCTGGCGGATGGCCAGTTTGAAGTCAATGGGCATGTCCGGCAATGCCCGGCGCACGGCCTGTACGGCCTCCACCGCAAAGCGGATGCGGTTTTCCAAGGAGCCGCCGTAGGCATCCGTGCGGTGGTTGAACAAAGGCGAGGCAAAGCTGCCGCACATCCGGTCCCCATGGATCTGCACCATATCAAAGCCGGCTTTTTGGGCCTGCACCGCCGCTGGGCCGAAGGAAGCGGTGATCTGCTGCACCTTTTTTTCGGGAAGCCCGGTAATATAGGGGCTCACCTGTTCATTGAGCAGGGGCCGCAGATCCTCCATGCTGATGCGCTTGGTGAGCACCCCGGGGATGTACTTCAGCATGCCCTTCAGGTTGGAGTCCGACTGGTGCAGCTGAGCGCACACCAGGCAGCCTTCCCGGTGAATCGTCTCCGTAATGCGCTGATAGGCCGCGAAGCCCTTGGCGGTAAAGAGGCTTTGCCCAAACCCATGCTTGCCCACCGGCACATCCCCCAGGATGATCATGGCGCAGCCGCCCCGGGCAATTTCCTGCAGCTTGGCCTGGTACGCATCTCCCTTGAGTCCCAGGGTGGTGGGGGCAAAAATAATCCTGTTCTTCAGGCGGATTCCCCCGTAGTTCACGGGGCTTGCAATGGTTTCATACATGGTGGATGTCCTCTTCTTGGCACGACATTTTTTGCAGCAGCTGGAACAGCGTATGGCGCTCCTCCTCGGTCAGTGCCGACAACCGCAGCCGGTCCCAGTCGAAAAACAGCTGATGGCTCTCCTGGTACACCTGCTGCCCTTTCCCGGTCAGGTTCAGGTGGTAGGATCGCCCGGCCTTTTCCTTGGTCAGAAAGCCCTCCTCCACCAGTTTGGTAATACACCGCTGGGAGTAGCCCCAATCCACATGCAGGGACTTGGTTAGCTCCGCCGGGGTACAGTTGTAACGGTGTGAATTCCAAAACAAAAGGGACCTGAGAAAAAAGGTGCAGGGAAAGCCGGGGAAAGCCCGGTAAATCAACGGGTTCCGGGCATGGACGGCAGTGAAAGGAAAAAGTGAAATGGCGCGAATTCCAAAACAATGAAGCGGCGAAAAGGCCGCTTTTTTGCGTATGCGTGGGGAGCAGGAAGGAAAAGAACGAAAGCGTTAAACGAAAAGACAAATTGCGTTAAACGCCGTTATATCAACAGGTTGAGGGATTTTACAGGGCGCAAAACAATAATGTACAATCTGGTATGACACAACAGATTGCGCAACCATTACGACAGATTGCGCAACCATTACGACACAGGCTGAAACCATTGAAAATCAACGGTTTCAGCCTGCTTTTATGAGAAAAGACGCATTTTTCGCAGCATGCTATAATTATACAATAGTTGAATAAACATACGCAATTTATGCACGGTGCAGAATGTGGACAATGCGCTCACAAGAACGAACTTCATCCGCACCGTAGATCATGGGGGGATAGGCTGGATTGTAGCTGCGCAAGGTCATGACACCGTTCGACAGATACACCCGCTTAATGGTGTATTCGTCATCCGCAAGGCCCGCCAGGCGCACCAGCGCCACTTCTCCGTTTTCCGGCGGGACGTCCTTCTGTACAATTACCACATCGCCGCTATGAATCCGGGGCTCCATGCTATCGCCGCGGGCGCGGATCGGAAAGAAGCGATCAGGATCGGCGTACTTTTCCGGAACAGCAATCCGATCGTCATCCCAGTCCGCAGGACTATATACTGGAAAGCCTGCGGCAGCCTCGCCAACAACTGTGAAGTTATAAGTTGATTTTTTTTGCTCAGGCTTCCTACTAGATTCGTTTCGAATTGCTTTCATCCTTTCGGCAGCAATCTTCAACACCTTCACATCGTCTGGAGACAATTCAGAACAGATGCAATATAATTCAGACACATATTGCGGTAGACGCGGAGCCGAAGCAGCAAATGGTTGAAAAAATTCTGATAAAGACACACCTATTGTTCTGCATATCAAGTCAAGAACTGGCAAAGAGACCCCAGTAGTCCCCTTAATAATGTGACTCATATGAGCAGACTTTGCGCAACCCGCATTTACCAGATCTACTTGCTTCATATTATGAGATGCAAGTAGATCAGCAATCCTTTTTCCGATCTGTTCGTTGAATGTCATCATATCCCCTCCGGAATTATACTGACAGTATAATTTTACCACGAACACATCCATTGGGCAATAAAATTAGAAAATATCGTGGTAAAGGCACGCAATATATTGACATATCCGTGCTTTTGGTATACTATCTGTATATAGTCCGTGCTGAAACACGGACAAAAGGGGGCGAGGGTAAATGGACATAAAGCAGCTACGAGAACACGAAAGGCTGACTCAATCGCAGCTGGCATTGAAAGTCGGAGTAAGCACCGGCTATATCTCGCATCTTGAGACGGGAAAACGTGTAAATCCGAGTCTACCGGTTATGCTTCGCCTAGCAGAAGCACTAAACGTGACGGTAAACGACCTGCTGGATCAACGGTGCGGTTAACCATAATACATGAGGAGGTGCGATTATGTTGACGGCAGACGAGATCATTCAAAATGAAATCACCAGGGCAATCGAAATTGCTATGCATACCGTATGCCTATATCAAGGTTGCGCAGAGATAGAGGAAGTGATAAGTCAAACTGAAGCCCAAATTCTAAAAATAGCCAAGGCTCATACGAGCGCTTTGGCTAGGAGCTACAAAGAAATTCTTAAATGAGGCTTGTTTTTGCAAGAAGTGCTTTTGCAACTCCCTCACTAACAGCTGTAACAAACGACAATGTTGCAGTTCCCCCAATGGACGCCAATTTGCGCTTGGTTTGTGACCAAACCTTACTGTCTCGAACAGACGCAAGATATTGATGTCCCTCAAAAGTAATCCCCGAGCCTAAAGACAAAACTTTCCCCACCCGACGAGAGCTGGACTGCAACCAGCCGAAACGCCCGAAAGGGCGTCGTGGGAAGCAACGGCCCACAAAGGAGGTGTGTGATCTTGCAACAGGCAAAAGCGCCGGAGAACGAATGCTACGTGGATACGCAGTCAGCCGCCAGGCTGATGGGCATTACGCCACAAGCTATCCGCAAAAGTATTGGCCGCAGTAAGCTATCCAGCGCCAAGGTCACAGGCCAGGGCGGCGCGGGCGGCATAGCCCACCTGATTCCCATCAGCGAGCTGCCCATGGAAGCGCAGCTCCGGCACCATCAGCAGGCGGAGGGCGTAAACGCCCAAAGCGCCGATCTGGCGGCGTATCGGGAACGATATGGTGAAGCGGGCCTGGAAAAGGTCATGGCCCGGCTGCGGGCGGTGCAGGAAATGCAGCTGCTGCGCGGCGACAAGAGATCGGCACAGCGGCGGGCGGAGATTGCGGAAGCCATGGGGGTAAAGCCCCGGTGCATCTACGATTGGGAAAGGAAATACGAGGCCGAAGGGCTGGAAGGGCTGATGGACAAAACCATGCGGGCGGACAAGGGAAAGCCGCGGTGCATGTGCCTGCTGGCACAGGATCGGGTGAATTATCTGTACATGGCTCCCGGGAAGCTCAGCCAGAACCGGGTCCACAAAAACCTGGTGGAAATGCGGGACAAGCTGGGATCGCGGGTGTGCGAAGAATGCTGCCACAACCCGGAGAGCTACAACCGGCAGGACATGCTCAGCCGCGGGCAGGACCCGGGAGAGGAATGCCGCAAGTGCGGCGAGGGGCTGCTGGTGCCGGATACGCGCTACGCGCTGAACCGGTACATTACCACCCTGGATCGGGCGGTGCTGACCCTGGGACGGTACAGGGAAAAGCCCTTTGATGACCTGTACATGCCCAAGTGCCGCCGGGACAAGCCGGAGCAGGTGAACGCAGTGTGGTTCGGCGACCATCACATTTTCGACGTGTTTGTGGACATCGGGAACGGCAAGGCGGCGCGGCCCTGGCTGACAGCCTGGATGGACGCGTGCAGCGGGTGCATCGTGGGATGGGCCATCAGCCTGAACCCCAACAGCGACACCATCATCGAATCCCTGGCGCTGGGCATTCAAAAAACAAAAGGGAGCGAATTCTGGGGCATCCCGCAATGGCTGTACATCGACAACGGCAAGGACTACCGCTGCAAGCGCATTGAGGGCGATGGCGGGACGGACTACGAGCCGGGACGAATCAACATCGACGCTTCGGGCGACAACGCGCTGCTGAAAACTCTGGGCATCGGGGTAACCCACGCCATTCCTTACCGGGCGCGAAGCAAGACCATCGAGCGGGTATTCGGCCTGATCGAAGGGCAATGGGTCCGCGGATTGCCGGGCTACTGCGGCAATGGCATTGACCTGAAGCCAGAGAGTATTATGGCGGATATCCGCGGGCAGAAGCTTCTGACGCTGGAAGAGTTTGTAGCGTACTGGGTGAACACCGTATTGCCTCAGTATCACGGATACAAAGCCACCCCGAAGGATGCATCACCGCTGGAAATTTACCAGAGCCACGAAAAGGCGCGGCTGGAAATTCCCGCGCCTTCCATCCTGGCCCTGGCCAAGAGCCAGCTGGCGGAGCGGGTCATCCGGCCGGACGGCATCTACCTGCGTAACCAGCGGTACTGGGACAACGCCCTGGCGGAGCGGATCGGCCAGCGGGTCAAGGTTCGATACAACCGCGGCGAAGCAGCGTCCATCTCCGTGCTGGATGAAGGCGGTTTTGTGTGCGAGGCCGTGGCGGCAGACAACTTCCGCCTGATCGGCGAGGACGAGGAGCGGCTGAGCGACCATCTGGCCATGCAGGCAAGGACACGGAAGGAAAAGCTGGCGGCACTACGATTGCCTGCGGATCGGGTGCGAATCCTGGATACCATGGCCACAGAGGTGCCCGACCTGGCACAGACGGCAACGATCACGAGCATGGTGCATGAGCGCGCCTGGCGCGGTAAGCAGGAAGCCCTGGAACGGGAGAAACGGAAGCAGGAAGGGCGGCAGAGAGCATCTGGCACCATTCGGGCGCGGCAGGAAGCAGCCGGATCGGCGCTGCTGGATCTGCCGGACGCCAACTGACCTGGGGGGGCGATCCCCCCGCCATGCCGGGAGCGGAAAGGCGAAACGCCTGGGGGTTCGACTCCCCCGCCCGGCCCATGAAAGAAAAAACCGTCAAGGAGGCAATCACCATGGAAGCATTGCAAATGACCCAGGAAAATCGCAGCATGCAGGACCTTGGCAATGAGCTGAGCGTGATCCATGAAGCCTATGGTATATCCTATCAGTCCATTGCGGACGCGGCGCAGGTGAACCGCAGCTATGTATCCACCCTGGCCAACCGTGGAGCAGCGCCCGTGGGCGCGGAGGGCATGGAAAGGCTGTGGAACTGGGTAGACGACTGGAAGCGCAGCCAAGGAATCCAGAGCGAGGGCGAGAACGCGGAAAGCACAGGGAGCAAGCAGACCATCGACCTGATCCGCACCAAGGATCTGCTGGGCGCGCTGGGATTCGCGGACTTCTGCGTGCGCCATCATGAGATCGGCGTGCTCATCGGCATGCCGGGAACGGGCAAGACCACCGTGACGGGCATTCTCAAGGACAAGCTGCCCCGGGCTATCCGCATCGAAGCGTGGCTGAGCATGCGCCTGGGTGATTTGCTGGACGAGATCGCCACTGGGCTGGGCATTGAGCTGCGCGGAACGCTGAACAGCAAAACACAAAAGCTGATCCGGGCGCTGAAGCAGCAGCCGGATACGGTAATCCTGGTGGACGAAGCGGAATACCTCAAAAAGTGGAACGTTGAAAAGCTGGACGTTCTGCGGAAAATCCACGACGCCTCCGGGGTCACGGTGCTGCTTTTCGGTACGCCCGCCATTGCCAACGTGCTCAACCGGCGGGACACTACGCAGCTGAGCCGGAGAATGTTCCAGTACACCTTCGGCGGCGCGCAGAAATCGGAAATCCGCCAGGCGCTTCAGGCGTACAACATGGCTCCGGAGGTGGCTGACAAGCTGGCGGCCATGGCTACTGATACGGCCCACGGCGGTATGGGCACCTACACGAAGATGCTGGAGCTGTGCCTGTACGCCGCCCAAGGGGGACGGATCACCATGGAGACGCTCCAGGAGGCCGCCATGTACAAGCCTGGCCTCTAAGCAGCGCAAGGCCCTGCCCCGTGCAAGCCGGGGCCGCCCTCCACCCAGAGGGCGCGGCGCTCATGCTGCCCAAGGAGGTGAAAAGCATGTCAAAGCAGCGGAAAATGACCGAGAAAGAAAAGAAGGAACGGGCGGAAATACGGAAGCAGCTGCGGGAAGACGGACTGCTCCCGCCCAAGAAAAAGCCCATGAACCGCAAGAAATTCATCGCCGAGGCCCGTAGCGTATATGAAAGCATGGATATTCTGGACAACCTGCCGTATCTGGTCTGGGGAATATCCGAGATGCTGGCGCACACCACGGACCTAAAGCCTGACCTGCAGGCGGTTGGCATGGCGAAAGCCATCCTGCTGGCCCAGCGAAGAAGGGAGTTTGAGCAGGCGAAGCGCGCGCAAGGAGAAAGCACCTGGAGGGCTGGGGAACTTGTGGATGCGGTCATGGACATATACAAGGCATAAACCGGAGGTATTTATGGAAATGTCGGAAAAAAAGCGGCGGGCACAGAAACTGCTGGAAGTTGTGCCCAAGGGAACGCTGCTGCGGATGCTTTTTGCCAGGCTGACCGATGAAACGGCGGCGGTATTTACCCGGCAGGCCATACGGGCAGAGCTGCGGACTGCCTCGCTGGAAGCGCAGGAGGCTGGCGACACCGCGGAACGAATGGCCCGCCTGGACGCCCAGGGGACAGAAATTCCCCTGCAGGAGCTGACGGACGCCAAGCGCGACCTACGGCTGAAGCTGGCAAAGCTGAAAAGGCTGGAACAGGCCATGGCGGCAACAGAAAAGCTGTAAGGAGGAAGGCAGCAATGGAAAACATAGGCGAACTGCTGCAAAGCATGACCCGGGAAGTATTCCGGCGACTGGAACAGGCGGAAGCCGGAAGCGGGCGTAAAACCTGGCCCGCGACGAAACCGGCCCCGGATGGACAGTCCTCAAAGGAACAGCGGGAACAAACCGTGGCGGAAAAGGAGGAACGCATATGAGCTGGGAATGGATCATCGCCTTCGGTGCAGGATGCGCCGTCACACTGGCCGCGTCCACGTGGTACCGTCAGGCGCTGGCAGGCGCGGCCCGGCGTCAACGGGAAGCAGACCAGAAAGAAATGGACCAGATGCAGCACAGCCTCCGCCGCATGGCGGCAAGGTGCGCGACCAACGATGCAGAGATCGGCAAGCGGAGGATGCAGGCTGCCTGGCAGGCAGGCGTTATCCAGGGGAGCGCCATGGCAAACCGGCGCGAAATGAGCATCCGCAGCCGTTGGATATGGGAATGAGGTATGGGTATGCAAAGCTTTATCGAGAGCGACGGAAGATGGATGACCGATTGCGCCGAATGCCGCTTTGGCGGGAATGGAGACGGCAGCTGTGGCGAAGGCTGGGCCATCACCCGGCCTGGTGAGCAGGGATGCCGCCGGGGCCGTCTGATGGGCGTGCTGGAAGTGGAAAAATTCCGCCAGCTGAAGGAGCGCAACCGGCAGTCCACCGAACAATTTTATCGAAACGGAGGGATGGGCCATGGCACGCAGACGGGTAGCTGATCCGGTGACCATCCACAGCTGGGAGGAAGCCGACGCGCTGCTGGGGCAAATTGCCGAAAGGCAGCGGGAAGTGACGCGGATCGAGCTGGAGATGAACCAGCGAATCGCGGTGCTGAAGGAAAACGCGAAGGCCGCCGTCAAAGTCCATCAGACAGAGATTGCCGCAGGCGAAAAGCAGCTGGCACTTTTTGCAGCCCAGCACCGGGAGGACTTTGGCAAGGGCAAGAGCAAGCCCCTGACCCATGGGGTGATCGGCTGGCGGCAGTCCACCACAGTGAAGCTGCTGCGCAGCGTAGCGGACACGGTGGCGGTGCTGCTGAAAAACGGACACGGCGAATGTGTCCGGCAGGCTGCGCCGCAGGTGGACAAGCAGGCGGTACGCCAGCTGTCCGAGGTAGATAGGACGGCCGCAGGCATCCAAATGACAAGCGAGGATGTATTTTTTTGGGAGCCTGCGGTGGTCAAGATGCCGGAGGTAGCGCCATGAAAGCCAGCGACAAGCAGCGGCGCATGCTGTATGGCCTGGCGCGGAAGGCGGGCATGGACCAGGATCTGCTGCATGCCAGATGCCTGGCCGTAACCGGCAAGGAACACATCAGCGCCTTAACCTCCGGGGAGTGCGCCCGGTTGATCGACAGTTTACAAGGCGGATCGCATGCGGCCAAGCAGGACACCAGGCCCCTGGATCGGGCGGGACAAGGGCAGATCAATCTGATTCTGGGCCTGGCCCGCAAACTGGGCTGGCTGGAGAACGGCAGCAAGACCCGGCTGAACGCCTTCCTGCGGGCACGGTTCGGGGCGGAGCGGCTGAACTGGCTGGACCCCGAGCAGGCAAGCAAAGTCACCGAAGCGCTCAAGGCCATGCTGCAGGGCGGACGCGGCGAACGGGTCAGATAATCAGGAAGGGGGTGCGTCATGCAGAAGGGATTGCCGGAGACATACCAGAATCTGGTGCGGGTCATCGGCATGGATGCAGCCCTGCGGCTTTGCGGAGAGTATGGCGGAAGCGTGCTGTACATCCCGAAGCTGGACCGGCTGCAGGCATCCAGGCGGATCGAGCGCATCCGTGCCGAGTGGAATGGACGGAACAACGAGGAATTGGCCCGGAAGTACGGCGTATCCACGCGCTGGGTGCAAAAGGCTGTAGAAGGGCTGGCGGAACCTCCGCTCCCCGGCCAGGTAGCCATGGAGGATTTACCGGAACTGCGAAACGCTTCGCATGGGAATAAGTAAACGCATGCGGTACAATGCCCGTAGGTGATAAGCCTACGGGCTTTTTTGATCGGCAAAAGAGGTGAGGGCATGGAATGGTTACCGGCATCCATCTTTTCGGTGGTGGTGGGCATTATCGCTTTTTTCCTGAAGAAGACCTACGCGAACTTTGAAACAAAGATGTCGGAAATGCGCAAGGACAGCGACGAAAAGATGTCCTGCCTGCGGGAGGACTTCCAGCAGGAGAGCAAGGCCATCCGGGAGGATTTCCGCATCAGCATGAACAGCCAGATTAAACGGATTGACAAGCTGGAGGATACCATCCGGGACATGCCTTACAAGTACACCCTCAAGGAGGACTTCATCCGCAGCATGTCGGCGGTGGACAAGAAACTGGATCGGATTCTGGCGGCGCTGGGGGGAAAGGAAAGCGTATGAACAAGGATATTGAGATTATCCAGAAGGTGAAAATTCGGGGGCATATCCTGAGAATTCTGGAGCTGAGCTATCCCACGGCGACCTTTGAAAGCGCGGTGGCTTCGGGGCTGATTGCGCGAGGACTGGTGAGCAGCCCGGACATCAGCGAATACACGCAGTATCTGGAGGACAAGGGACTGCTGCGGGTACTGAGCAGCGGGCAGCGTTTCGGCATCCATGAAAGGCTTCTGGCGCTTACGCCCGAGGGCATCGACCTGCTGGACGGCCTGGTCACTTCTCCGGGTGTGGAGGTGTAAGCCATGGCCGAGCGCACGTATCAGCGAATTCACTGCAAGATAGATGATTTTCCCGAAGAGGCACGGGAGGCCATTGACCGCATGCTGGCGGACCCGACCACGACCTACACGGAGATCGCGGAGACAATGACGGCGCGGGGATTTGCGATCAGCAAGAGCGCCATCCATCGCTACGCGGCCCGCATGGGCGCGGATCAGCAGCGCCTGCGGGAAATCGGCGAGCAGACCAAGCGGCTGGTGCAATCCCTCAAGGACAACCAGGATGTGGAAGCCACCGAAGTGGCCAACGCGCTGCTATTGGACGCACTGACCAGGCGTATTGCCACGGCGGAGGAAGAATTTGACGCGCTGCCCCTGGACAAGGCCGGGCGGCTGCTGGTATCCCTGCAGCGCTCCACGGTATACAAGGCCCGAACCATGGAGGACAAGCGCAGGCTGGTAGCGCGAATGCAGGATACCTTCCTTTCCCAGCTGCGGGAGCAGGTGCGCGGCGACGAGGAGCTGACCCGCAAGCTGGCGGAGCTTGTGGCCAAGGCCGGACAGGAGGCGCTGGATGCTGAGAGCTGAGTGGTATGTTGTCTGGGTATCGACGGGGAAGGAAATGGAGCTGCTGCCGAAGATCCGGCAGATACCCGGCATGCTGCAGGCGCTTTGCCCACGGCAGGCGCTGTGGCAGCGCAAGGGCGGAACATGGACGCAGAAGGAACAGCTGCTTTTCCCGGGCTATATTTTCCTGCGGTGCGTCATGAACAGCCGGGTGTATTACGCGGCAAAGGCGCTTGACGGCATGCTGGGCTGGCTGGGTCGTGATACCTACTGGCCCTCCACCGTGCGGGAAGAGGAAATGGCGCGTGTGCTGGCCATCGAAAATGGCGACGCGGCAGCAATCCTGGAGAACGTGGAAATCCACAAGCGCCAGCGGCGGGGTTATGGCATGCTGACGCTGCAGGGCAAAAGCTACAGGATACCCTTTAACGTATACGACCACAAGCAGGCGGAAGAAATCCCGGGTGATCCGTCCCCGGGCGTGGAAGACGCCGAACAGTAATGCAAGGAGCCGGGAGCGCCGGAGGGCGAAGCTATGCCCTGCCGCCGCAATGGGCAGGGTGGGAGTGCTCCTGCACGGCTGACGATGCCCCAGGGGGGCGCTTTTTTTATGGAGGAGGAGACCATGGCGGATGCCTTCCGGGACCGGATGATGGCCGCCACCAGGGTGGTGCGCAGCGAGGAAACCGCGCTCAAGCGCCGGATCGCGGCGCTGTATGCAAGCTGTGCCCGGGACATGGGCAAGGAGGTCGCGCACTATGGCGCGGACAGCCTGACAGGACGCAGGGCGCAGGCGCTGCAGAAGTCCATGCGGGCCTATGTCAAGGCGCTGTGGCAGGATGTGCGCGGCCTGGCAGAGGACGCCATCCGCAAGGGCGCGGAAATCGGTATCGAAACCCAGAGCGGGATGCTGGGCGACGCGCTGCACGGCGTAGGCATTACCACCCGGCAGAGCTTTGCCAGCATGTTTGCGCGCACGCAGGATGAGGCGGTGGCGTCGGTGCTGAACGGTTCCATTTACGCCGGAAAGCGCGCCGGATTGTCCAGACGTATCTGGAACAATGAAGCGCTGCTGGGCGGCCAGATCGAGCAGCTGATCGCCTCCGCGGTTGCGCAGGGGCGCAGCGCCACCCAGCTGGCCCGGGATCTGGAGGCGTTTGTCAAGCCTGACGCGATGATGCCGGACAACTGGAACGACATCTATGAAGGGCTGCCCTTTGCCTTCCGCGTGGACTACAACGCCAAGCGTCTGGCCGTGTCGGCGCTGAATCACAGCTATTTTCAGGGCGCGATCCTGGCGGGGCGGGAAAATCCCTATGCGGAGTTCCTGCACTGGGAGCTGAGCCGCAGTCATGAAATCTATGACGTGTGCGACACGTACATGGAGCACGACGAGGGTCTGGGCAAAGGAAATTTTGCGCTGGACAACGCGCCGCTCCCCCATCCTTTTTGCAAATGCACTTGGTATATTGACTGCAACAAGAGCCTGGAGGAGATCGGCGAGGAGCTGGGCGAATGGCTGGCAGGAGCTGAAAACCCGAAGCTGGAAAGAGCGTTCGGGAAATGGAAGCAGCAAGAAGTAAGCCTTGATGCAAACGCATCTATCGGATATAATGAAACTGAACCCGCCAATACGTTTGGAAGAAAACTGGATCGGCCATTCAGCAGCGGAAAAATGCTGCCAGGGGATCATTTCACCTATGGTGGCAAGAATGTCATTTTTGAAGGATGGCGTGACAAACCTGAAACGATTGCGGGGAAAGGTTGCAAACGTAAAATAGACATTATTGACTACCTTGTCGCTGAGTGCGGTGGAAGACCAGGCGATTGGAAAAAGCGAAAGTGCTGGGCATATGTCCTTGTGGACGACGTTGAGCGTGAAGTGGATATACACTGGTTCGAAAATTCCGTAATAAATAAATTCTATGGAGGAAAGATAAAATATGATGCAGAAACAGGCGAATGGGATTACCCGCTTTCAAGTGAAATGTATCAAGAATGAAGGCTATGTAGGATCATTGATCGTTGGACACTATTATGAAGCGTTTCTTGGACCGGATGGTGTGCTGGGCGTAATCGACGAAGAAAAAGAGGCTTACGTTTACCCTAAAGAATACTTTGAATTTCCGGCTGATATGTAACATCGGCTATCAGGCAATTGCACTGTCCCCCCTCTCCGGGGGCATTTTTAATGGGAAGCAAAAATAGAAACCCGCCGAAAATGGCCCAAATAGCCGCCTGACGGGAAGGGGGGCGTGCAACGGGAGCCAGGAAGCGCCCGGCGCGAAAATAACGCCCGTTTAACGGTGTTTAACGGTGGGTCAAAGGAAACCGTGAAAGGAGGGAACGCCCGGATGGCGGGAAAGGAGAACCTGCTGGCTTATCTGGTGGGAAAAGACGATGGGCCGGAGGCGGAGCGCTACCGGCAAGCGCGGGACAGCTTCTGGTCCTACTGCAGGCAGATGAACCCGGCCTTTTTCCGGGAGGACAGGCCGCACCTGCGGGAGCTGGCGGAAACGCTGCAGGCGCTGGAGGAAGGAACGCTGAAAGCGCCGGACGGCAGCGTATGCCGCCGCCTGGCCATCTCAGAGCCGCCGCGGCACGGGAAGAGCTACACCATGACGCTGTTCAACCAGTGGTGCTTCGGGCGCAACCCCCAGGACCGGATCATCAACGTATCCTACAACGAGCTGCTGTCGGGCCGTTTCTCCAAGGGCGTGCGGGACGGCATCGACGCCACGAAGATCGACCCGAACTACACCGTCTTTTCCGATATTTTCCCCGGCGTGCGCATCAAGTACGGGGACGCGGCGGCGCAGCTGTGGAGCCTGGAGGGCAGCTATTTTTCCTTCCTGGGTGCGGGCATGGGCGGCACCATTACCGGCGTGGGGTGCCGGAAGCTGATTATCGACGACCCCATCAAGAACCACCTGGAAGCGAACAACGACAACATCCTTGCGGAGCAATGGGAGTATTACACCAATACGCTGCTCTCTCGGGTGGAGGAAGGCGGGTGCGTGGTGATCATCATGACCCGATGGAACACTCGGGATCTGGTGGGCCGGGTGCTGGACGCGGAGCCGGGGCAGTGGTACGTGCTGAATCACAAGGCGTGTCTGGACGAAAGCGCGGGGACCATGCTTTGCCCTTCCCTGCTGTCCTTTGACAGCTGGAAAGAAAAGAAGCGCCTGACCAGCCCGGACATATTTGAAGCCAATTACCAGAACATGCCCATCGACGCCCAGGGACGGCTGTACGAAGGGTTCAGCCTGTACGAAGCGCTGCCGGAAGGCCCCGCGCCAGTGGTGGCTTATGTGGACACGGCGGACACGGGCGCGGACTATCTGTGCGCCGTGGCCGCGGCGCGGCTGGAGGGCGAGGGGTATGTGGTGGACGTGGTGTACAGCGACGAGGCCATGGAAACCACCGAGCTGGCCGTGGCGAAGATGCTCTACGACACCCGGGCGGCGGAGTGCTACATCGAAAGCAACAACGGGGGCCGGGGATTTGCCCGGAATGTGGAGCGCATCCTGTGGGAGCGATACCGATGGCGCAGAACCACGGTGATCTGGGTCAATCAACGGCAGAACAAGATGGCGCGGATTCTCACCGAGAGCGCATATATCCAGCGTCACATCCACATGCCCAAGGAGTGGGCTACCAGGTGGCCGGGATATTATAACGCCATGCGGAACTTCCAGCGCAAGGGGCGGAACGCTCACGACGACGCGCCGGACGCCACCACGGGCCTGGCGGAGGTATTGCAGCGGGGCGCGGCCATGCGCCGCCGCTTTTTTAGTGGAAAGGGAGCGCGACAAGCATGATCAACTGGCTACAAACCCGCGTTTGTCAGGAGCTGGGGCAGGAGTATGGCAGCCGGCTGTGGATGGACGCGCAGGAGAATATCCGGCTATATGCCTACTACGATGGCACAGGTCAGGAATGGGCGACGCCTGCGGGACTGGATTACCGGCCCAACAAGACCATCGTCAACCATACCAAGCGGCTGATCGACAAGGTGAGCGGATTCATGTTCAGCCGTGCGCCGGAGATCACCCTGAAGCCTGTGGGCGACGATCAAGCCAACGCCAAGCGGGTGGCGGAACTGGAGCAGCATATCCGGGAAACCCTCCAGCAAAACGGCTGGCAGCGGCGGCTTTTGCAGGCGGGGCGCGATTGCTTTGTGGGCAAGCGCGTAGCATTGAAGGTAGGCATCTATCAGGACCGGCTGGTGATACGCTTCCGGCCCTCGGTGGAATTTTTCCACGACGTATCGGTGGATGATGTGGAAAAGTTGGAGCGGATCATCTTTGCCTATGGGCTGAACGACAAAAAGGAACCGGAGGCGCAGCGAATCTGGGTGCAGAGCTGGCGCATGGAGGACGGGCGGTGCCTGCTTACCGAGGGCGTGTACAACGGCTATGGCATCACGGTGGAGGAAAACTTCCGGGACGCGGATACACAGCTGGACGCGCCGCCCGCCTACGTCATTCTCAACGAGGGCATGACCAGCGACGTGCTGGGCGACAGCGACGTGGCGCGGCTGAAGCCCATGCAGGACGATTACAACCGCATGGTTTCCGACGATCAGGACGCTTTGAGATTCAATATGTTCCCGCAAACGGTTTTTACCGACGCCACGGAGAACTGCCTGGGATCGGTAAAAATCTCCCCCGGGGCCATGATCGACCTGCAGACCGACCCCAGCCAGCAGGGAAAGCAGGCCCAGGTATCCAAGCTGGAAACGCATTTCAGCTATGACGGGCGATTTCAGAACAGCGCCGACATGCTGCTGGACAACATGTATACCATAATGAGCTGTCCGCGGGTAACCGCCGAATACCTCAAGGCGGTGGGCGTGAGCGGCAAGGCCATGCGGGCCATGTACTGGGATCTGCAATGCCGGTGCGAGGAGCGCTGGGCGGAATGGGACCCGGCGCTGGTGTGGCTGGTTCGTGAGATTATTCGGCAGGAGAGGGTGCACGGCCTGGGCGACTGGACGGACTGCCGCTACACGGTGCAAATTGAGCATCTGTATCCGCTGACGGAAGACGAGGACGAGGAGCGGAAGCTGGATCTCCAGGAAGTGGCACAGCAGGTGCGCAGCCGCAAGGGCTACCTGGACAAGTGGCAGCCGGACACGGACGCCGCGGAAGAGATCAAGCAGATGGCGCTGGAGCGGGAGCAGCTGGAGGAAGCAAGCTATAGGCAGGGAGGCATGGGCATATGAGTTCAGGCGCATAGCCCGGCCAAGGGAATACTGCGGTTCAGCGTTTGCCGGAATCGCGCCCACTGAATAAAAAAGGGCCGCAAGGCTCTTTTTTATATACCCATTTTCAGGGAAAGGAGCAGTCAACATGAATGAAAACCTTGAAAACGAAGCGACCATCCAGCCCGAAGAGACGGCTCAGGAGCATGAACCGGTATCCCGGCCCAACGGCCAGGACGCTGCTGCCCAGGAGCAGCCGCCTGCTATGGAAGCTGCGGCGGAAAAAACGGAGGAAGGCGACTCCGGCAAGGACGACGCCCAGGAGCACACCGGGAAAGAAGCCGAAGATCCCCGGCAGTATGACGCTGCCCTGGCGCGAGTGACGCAGCGCGCGGCGGAGGCGG
>ERZ779866.2568-NODE-2568-length-16059-cov-4.359160_pt1 | contig 16059 bp, 12 predicted proteins | sample MGYA00511248_ERZ779866 | MGnify/ENA primary metagenome ERZ779866 (study PRJEB29588, sample SAMEA2155758) | human gut metagenome | biome: human gut; feature: human-associated habitat; material: faeces | place: Denmark | collected 2008/2010 ... | reverse complement strand
GTGGACATGTTCCTCAGCCACTGCATGGATATGGGCCTGATGGAGCGGATGGGCGACGCGCTGGCCAAGCGGTTCCGGGGCGAGAAGATCACCAAGGTACTCACTGCGGAGAGTTCCGGCATCGCCCTGGCCTGCTTTGTTGCCCGGGCCTTGGGCGTCCCTGCGGTCTATGCCAAGCGCTTTCGGACGGGTTATATCGATCCAGAGGTCTATACGGCTGAGACCCATTCTTTTGCCTTGGACAAGACCTACACCCTGCGGGTGTCCAAGAAATACCTGACCGAGGACGATGTGGTGCTGGTGGTGGACGATATCCTGTCCAATGGTCAGGCAATTCTGAGCCTGTTGGAGCTGGTCTCCAAAGCCGGCGGCGAGGTGGCCGGCGTGGGCGTGGCCATCGAAAAGGCCACCAAGGACGGCGGCAAGGTGGCGCGCGCTCTGGAACGCATTACCGGCGCGTCCATCCTGCTGAATCCCGGCTGCTGCGGCGAGTCCGGCGCAGGCGCCTACACCTGCCCGGAAATCTACAATACCCTGCGTGAACGCAAGCGCGAGAGACTGGAAAGCGCCCTTGCCGGATACACGGCCGACGCGCCCATTCTGGTGGGCTGTCCTTCCTGCAAGATAGGCATTGCCCGTACGCTCATGACCATGGATGTGAAGCATCCGGCCCGCGGCAAGGACAAGAGCATGGAAGAGGACAAGCCCGTCATCGATACGCACCGCCCCGTGCTGCACAACTCCGAATGGCTGGCGGAAACGCTGCTCGGCAAGAACTGGCTGTCCACCTTCAAGGCGCAGGCCTCCCGCACGGAAGGCCATCCCGGCGTGCGTGTGGTGTGCATGGAGCCGAGAAAGCGGTAGGAGCTTTTTTCGCTGAATGAAAGAAGGCGGGGTCGACGCAGGTCGGCTCCGCCTTCGGTGTGCCAAGACGCATTCGGAAGCTTTTCTTGCTGCCGGACAACGTTTGTGAGACATTCCGGGCATGGAAGAATACGACATCACTTTTGCCGCAGCGGTGGCGGCGCTCGGAAATGCGCGTTCGTGCCGCCTGCGGAGTCTTGTTCCCGAAGCCTCGGCCGTGCTGCTCACAAGTCTCGAAGGAGCCTGTCCGCCGCTCCTGCTCGGCCGTCCCCGACACATTGATCCCGACTTTCTGCCCGAGGTCTCCCCTTCGGAGCGGAAGGCTCTCGGACTGCTGCCGGAAGGCGGCGGGGACGATGTGGAAGTCTTCTGCCGCATGCGCATTCCCGATGACGATCCGCTGTCTGCGGGGTTCGATTTTTCGCATCTTGTGCTGACGGCGCCTTCCACGGGAATGGCTCTGGAAGTCGCGCGCCCCGGAGGACGCCTCGCGGCACTGCGGAAAAAGCCCGGAAAAGTCGTCCCGGGGTCTCGAAGCTCCGCGGATTGAACGGAGGGCTGCCGTCTCAGAGGCATTCCTGCGAAAAGGCGTTCCGTTTTTTTCGGAGCGCCTTTTTCGTGCTCAGTGTCCTTGAGAACAAAGCGGTGAAGTGCGTGCCGTCAGGCTTCGGAAGTCGGGCATCAGTACAGCGGCACGTTGAAGTGGATGAGCTCCGGCTTTTCCATGATCCAGAAGACCAGCACGGTCATGACGAGCAGGCACAGCGCGCTTGACAGATCGGCCGAGAAGCCTTGGTATTTCTCGAGTTTCACCATGTCCTGGCCCACGGATTTGATGATGCGATAGCCGCCGATGCTGGTTCCCAGCCCCATAACCACCGAGCAAAGGACCATCAGCCAAATGGGGATGGCAAACTCGCTAACATTCTGCCCCTGTACCAGGAAGATACCAAGGAGGAACACCCCCATGAATTTCTGCCCATCCTGGGCGCCATGCATAAAGGCCATGCCTGCGCCGCCTACGATCTGGGCGCCCTGGAAAAAGCCCCGCGTTCGCGCGCGATCCATCCTGGAGCAAATGCTTTCCACCAAGCGGGTAAGCAAAAAGCCTGTGCCAAAACCTAGGCAGGTGGAAAGCACTAGCCCATAAATCACCTTGACCCATTCGGAAAAATTGATGCCGCCCAGGCTTCCATGCAGGCCGATGGCCGCGCCGGACAAACCGGCGATCAGGGCGTGGCTTTCGGAGGTGGGGATGCCAAAGGCCCAGGCAGCGGTCGCCCACACCACGATGGCAAATAGGGCGGCGCAAAGGGCAACGGTGGCTTCATAGGTATTGCCGCCGAAATCGACCATATTATAGATGGTCATGGCCACCCGGGAGTTGATCATGGTCATCACCAGCACGCCTAGGAAGTTGAAAACCGCCGCCATGATAATCGCTTCCTGCGCCCGCATACAGCGGGTGGATACGCAGGTAGCGATGGCGTTGGGAGCATCCGTCCAGCCGTTAACTAAAATAACGCCCAATGTTAACACCACGGTAATGGCGAGCATTGGGCTGGAAAGCATCTGGACGACAAAGTCAGAAAATGATATGGTCATTTGGCCTCCACTGGGCATATTCGCCTAATTTAAACTTTACAAAGATTTAACGATTCTATTATACCATGTCCCACCCCCTTGGGAATACAGAAAATCCACTTTTTTGTAAAATCTATGTAAAGCGGCGCGCCTGCACGTCTTTGTCCCTGCAAGCAGTGCCTTTTCGCCGGCGCTAGTTTCCGCCCATGCACGTGCTTATATACCGGCAATCCTTTTACAGGCGCACACTAGAAGCAGAACATGCCGCCCAGCCGTACGATCAAAAAAGATAACTTGCCGGCGTCGCTCCAGATTAAAGCGAAAGGTTGCGACAAAAATCGGACGATCGACTGATTCGTTGTGCCGCCGCAGGCTCTAAAAGCTGACCTGGATCCCAGCTGGCCGGCGGCCCAAGCATTGCGTCCCTGGCGCAGGCCGCATAGCCGACGGACATACCACGGCGCTTCTATTCTGAAGCCCGCTGGACGGGCAGGGGAGGGAAGCGGGAAAAAGAAAGAACGTACTCTTGAAGAGTACGTTCTTTGTTGGTGCGGGAAACAGGACTTGAACCTGCATGTTGTCACCAACACACGGACCTGAACCGTGCGCGTCTGCCAATTCCGCCATTCCCGCAGAAATGATTGGTGGATGGGGGTGGATTCGAACCACCGAAGTCTGTGACGGCAGATTTACAGTCTGCTCCCTTTGGCCGCTCGGGAACCCATCCACGGCAAGTAGGTGTCGTATTTGGAGCTGGTGATGGGACTCGAACCCGCAACCTGCTGATTACAAATCAGCTGCTCTGCCAATTGAGCTACACCAGCAACGGTGAACAAAAATGGCGACCCGAAGGGGGCTCGAACCCCTGACCTCTAGCGTGACAGGCTAGCATTCTAACCAACTGAACTACCGGGCCATCCTATGTATGGTGGGCCTTCAGGGACTCGAACCCCGGACCAATCGGTTATGAGCCGACCGCTCTGACCAACTGAGCTAAAGGCCCATGCGCGTTTGAAATGGTGACCCCTAGGAGACTCGAACTCCTGTTACCGCCGTGAAAGGGCGGTGTCTTAACCGCTTGACCAAGGGGCCATAAATATGGTCGGGGTGAAGGGATTTGAACCCCCGGCCCCATGCTCCCAAAGCACGTGCGCTACCGAACTGCGCTACACCCCGTTCGCATTTCGCTTTTGGCGACGCTTAGTAATATACCGTATTTTGTTTCACTTGTCAACAACTTTTCTCAGAAAATCCAAACAAATTGTATAGCCGGTGGCGAAGCGCCAACACATATGGTATAATTTCAGCACAAATTGGGCATTTTTTTGAAAGGAAAGGCTTAATGTGAAAAAAATAACGATATATACTGATGGTGCCTGTTCTGGAAACCCCGGCCCGGGCGGTTGGGGTGCAATCCTGATGTACAGGGAAAACAGTAAAGAGCTTTCCGGCTATGAACCGGAAACAACCAACAACCGCATGGAACTTACAGCTGCCATTCAGGCGCTGGATGCTTTGAAAGAGCCATGTGAGGTTGAGCTTTATACGGACAGCGCCTATCTTTGCCGCGCATTTAATGAGCGATGGATCTACAATTGGATGCACAATGGTTGGCAGACTGCCTCAAAAAAACCGGTGGAAAACCGTGCGCTTTGGGAGTCATTGCTGCGCCACACAAAAACGCATAGGATTACCTGGGTTAAAGTGAAAGGCCACAGTGATAACAAATATAATAACCGCTGTGATCAATTGGCTACCGGAGCAATTAAAGCCCATCAAGCATCAAAAAAGGTTTAAAATACATATTACTATTCGTTAAACTTGTGTTTAACGAATAGTAATAAATTGGGAACCCTGCCTTCTTTTGAAATTCGCACCAAGTTTTCAGGCTAACGCAGGAGTGCGTCTACTCTAACACTCCACGAACGCACTTCTCCGGTTTCTGCCCGATACGTTCCTGAAAACACATAATATGGGATCATGGGAACATCGGCACGGAAAGGTTCGCTCCATAAGTTGAATCGTCATAGTTCAAGCTTACCGCATTCAAGACGGCGCCATCCGCGCTCCAGCGTCCACCGCCAACCTGCAGGTTTCCATACCGTTTGGCAAAATCATATGCATCCTGAAAGCCACCTGTAAGCAAAAGTCTTTCGGAATTGCTCAATTCCTTGCCCCTCCCCGGCAACGCATGTGCGGATGGCGTTTGGGCAGCTGCGTCCACTTCATCCGAATCGTATTTACGCCAACGCACACACCAATTTTCCTGTTTCTTGATTGGCCAATGTATGATGCGCCTCCCCAGGCGTGCACCTGAAGTGCTTCCTCGGTTTCCGGTTTGATTTCAAGCGCTGCAAGCACGCTTCTAAGCGTCTGCAAATAATCGCCGTCATAGGAGCATAGGAGAACCTCCCCCGTCTTTTCGGAAAGCGGGATATTCAGGATTGTGTTTTCCGGGATTTTGCTGGTTGCATAGCGCAAAAGACCGTACTTAGAATGTGTGCTTGCAATATCGATCGCCGCAGGGACGCAGATGGAAAGCAAAAGCGCCAAGCCGGCGCAAACAGTACGCTATTTAGCGCGAGGAATTTGAGCTGTACAAAGTTTTTTCCACCAAACACGCCGGGAAAAGATGCTCTCGCAGAGGCGCAAAAGGCAAAATCCCAACATTCCGCCGAAAGTGTTAGCTAGTATATCATCGATATCGGCCGAACGCCCGATAAAATATTGAATTGCTTCGATGCTGAACGTTGTGCATAATGCGCAAAGCGCAACCTTCCAAAACCGATTGAACTTGTCAGGAAATACCAATGGCAGCAGAAATCCGAGTGGCACAAAAAGCAGCACGTTGAGCGTAACCTGTGAACCAAGAATTCCGGCTTTTTCAAACATGGCGGAAAACAGTTCCGTGAGTGGGCACAGGTTTAAACAACGCAAATCCCAAAATCAAGCCCCCTTCCTCAATTCCTTTTACGGTAACCTTGCAGATTTATGGTAACCTTACAGAAAAGAAAAAGCAACCGGCCGAAAAAGTGTTTACAAACGGTTTAAACATAAAAGCAGGATGCTAAGCATCCTGCTTTTTGTTTTTGGTCTGGGTGAGAAGATTCGAACTTCCGGCCTCTTGAACCCCATTCAAGCACGCTACCAAACTGCGCCACACCCAGAAAGACTATGCGCGGTTCGATTTTCTCGAACCTTGAATATAGTAGCATTCCGGCGTGTATTTGTCAAGTGCTTGCAGCGATATGTTTTTTGGCCGGGATATCGAAATAAAGCAAGATGCATGGCAAACATCATTACCGGTTGGCCATGCATCTTGCTCATACGTGCATTCTATAACAAAATGCAGATCAGCCCATTGCAGCCTTCGTTTACCATGCGTTGCAGGGTTTCCTGAAGCCGCTGCTGCACCTCGTCCGGCAGACGGTTTACTTTGCCCGTCATACCTTCTTTAACAAGGTCATAGAGCGGTTTACCAAAAATATTCGTATTCCAAATTCCGGCGGAATCTCGTTTGGCTGCTTCCATCAAGTAGGCAAGGAACTCTTCTGCCTGATCTTCCGTTCCGACAAGAGGCGAAACTTCGGACTCAATATCAACACGAATCATATGCAGCCCGGTTGCTTTCGCATGCAGCCGCACGCCGAAGCGGCTGCCATGCTGCATGATCTCCGGCTCATCAAGCGACATCTCATCCATGGCAGGCGGAACCATGCCGTAGCCCGTTCTGTAAGCTGCATCGAGCGCGCCGCGCAGCCTGTCGTACTCCCGCTTCGCTGCAACGAATTCTTTTATTGAAGCGATTAGATGCGCGTCGTCCCGAATTTCATAACCGCAGGCCTCGCCAAGCACCGTATAAAACAGGCTGCTCTCCGGCCTGAGGTCAACTTCAATTTCCCCGCTTCCAAGTGCGACCCGTTTTACCAGAGGGCTTTCAAAACCTTCTATGCCTGAAAGTGACGCTGTGAGCTTCCCGTAATCTCGCATGCGTGAAAGTTGTTCTGACGCTGCATAAACCGGTTCCATGATGCGCTGAACCAGCCAGTGCTGAAGCTCGAGTGCGCTGATCCATTCCGGAAGTGTCACATGTACCATACGGATCGGGAACTCCATCAGCACGAGTTCCATAAGATCATAAAATTCTGCAGATGACATTTGCATTACATCTGCGGCCCGCACGGTAGCGTCGTATTTTTCCTGCATGGCCATGGCAAGCGCAAGCGTTTCTGCATTGTTGGGGTGTGTGCTGTTCAGGACGATTACGAAGGGTTTTCCCTGCTCTTTCAGTTCACGGATAACCCGTTCCTCTGCCTCCACGTAATCCTCGCGGCCAATCTGGGTGATGCTGCCGTCCGTCGTCAGAACAACACCGATGGTAGAATGCTCCGTGATGACCTTTCGCGTGCCGATTTCCGCAGCTTCTTCAAAGGGGATGTCATGATCATGCCAAGGCGTGCGCACCATGCGCGGCATGTCGTTTTCAATGTGTCCAACCGCACCCGGAACCATATAACCAACGCAATCTACCATGCGGACCCGGATAGATGTCGTGTCGCTGATTTTCAGTTGCGCAGCTTCGTTCGGGACGAACTTTGGCTGCGTTGTCATGATGGTCCGTCCTGCAGCGCTTTGCGGCAGCTCATCTGTCAGGCGTTCCTTCGCATGCGGATCCTCCATCCCCGGCAATACGAGGAGATCCATGAAACGTTTGATAAAGGTCGATTTTCCCGTCCGGACGGGGCCGACCACACCAATATAGATATCTCCATTCGTTCGTTCCGCGATATCGCGGTATAATTCAGTCCTGTCCATTCAGGTGTCCTCCCCACTGTTATAAATCGACTAGTGAAGTATATGTGCCGCGGAAAAGAAACATGCCCCCCTTTCCATATGGAAGGAGGGCAAATTGAATGGCGCCTTTTAATTTTGAATCAGAGCGGTGCATTTTTCGTGCGCTGGCGCACGAGAAGCCGGATGGGGGTTGCCGTTAGCCCAAAGGACTTGCGGATATAATTTTCCATGTATCGTTTATAGGAAAAATGCATCAGCTCCGGCTCATTCACAAACAGGACGAACGTGGGCGGCTTAACCGATACCTGTGTTGCATAGTAGATTTTCAGGCGGCGGCCCTTATCCGAAGGCGATTCCGTAATCATTACAGCTTCGGAAACGATGTCATTGAGCGTGCCGGTAGAAACGCGCAAACAGTTCTGCGCATATGCAAAATCCGACTGTTCCATCACCTTGCCGACGCGTTGGCCGCTTAAGGCAGAAATAAAAAGCATTGGCACATAATCCATAAACGCCAGGTCGGCTGAAAGCTTCTTTTTAAATTCGTTCATCGTATGTGTATCCTTTTCAATAAGATCCCACTTGTTTACGATTAAAACCGAAGCCTTACCTTCTTCGTGTACATAGCCTGCGATGCGCACATCCTGCTCGCTTAAGCCTTCTGCCGCATCAATCACAATCAGCACCACGTCTGCGCGGCGAATCGCACCGAGCGAGCGGATTACACTATAGCGCTCAATGCTTTCATCTTCAATCGCACGCTTCCGCCGGATACCAGCCGTATCAACAAGCATATAATCTCGTCCGCCATAGGTGAAAGGTGTGTCTATTGCGTCCCGCGTTGTTCCCGCGATATCGCTTACAATCGTGCGCTCCTGGCCGAGCAGCGCGTTTACCAGGCTGGATTTTCCAACATTTGGTTTCCCCACTACCGCAATGTTCGTCACTTCCGGATGCTCATCCTCCGGGTTCTTTTCAAAATAAGAAACAACTTCATCCAACAGGTCGCCAATGCCGAGCCCCTGCTCTGCAGAAAGTGCGACGGGCGCGCCAATACCGAGCTCGTAAAAATCGTAGACCGAATCCGCATACTTAACGTGATCCACCTTGTTCACGCCAAGCACGACCGGCTTGCGAGACCGGCGAAGCATTTCTGCAACCTCTGCATCTGCCGCCGTAATGCCTTCCCGCCCATCCACAAGAAAAACGATGACATCTGCCGTTTCGATTGCAAGCTCTGCCTGCCGGCGCATCTGCACGCTGATAACGTCATCGCGTGCGGGCTCGATTCCCCCGGTATCCACCAAAGCAAAGTTATATTCAAGCCATGTCGCATCACCATAGATGCGATCCCGTGTAACGCCGGGCGTATCTTCCACAATGGCGATCCGCTTTCCGACAACCTTGTTAAAAAGTGTGGATTTTCCCACGTTGGGCCGGCCCACAACCGCAACCAAAGGTTTTGCCATATCCCTGTATACCTCGTTTTATTTCCAGTTTTTTAATGTATCAAACAATTCCTCAATGAACAGCGTGCCGTCGCTTGCGCAAAGCGGCACGATCCGCACAGAAAGCCGGTTTTGAAGCCCTTCCAAATGCTCTCCATCAAGGAAAACATCTTCGCGCTCACGCAAAGTGTCATCCGGCAAAAGAAGCATCCCGCTTGCGAGCTTCCCCCTGAGCTGCGCAGCAAGATCGCCCGCTGTCATGAGGCCACTTACAGTCACACTATGGCCAAAATAATCATTTTCAATGCGATGCAGCACAATCCGGATGCCATAGGGTGCAAGCATGGCAAACAACGGCTGCAAAAACGGAAATGCGGAAGCGCCTGTTGCAGCATCCACTGTTACCGGATTTTTAAGTGGAGCCTTTTCCGCAAGCGCTTCTTTAAATTCGGCTTCAAACTTGCGCAGAAGCCCAACACCGTTTTCGATTTGTGGGAATTCCTGATAATCCTCATACGGGGGAAGCGGAAGACCCGCAATGCAGTACATTTCATCCGAAGCATAGGCAAAGCCTTGCCCCGTCTCCTGCAATGCATGCGCATTGCACGCTTCCACGCGGGAAATTGCTTCCTGCGCTTCGTCACGCGTCAGCGTCCGAAGCGGCGTCAGTCCATCCCTGTGCTTTGTAAGGCCAACGGGAACGACTGCCACGGACTGTGCGGCAGGCGCGAGCGAAAAAAGATCGCGGAGCGTATTCGTAAGGATTTCCCCATCGTTCAGTCCTGGGCAAAGCACAATTTGCGCGTGAAACTGCATGCCCTCCCGCTTAAGCCTGCCCAAGCGCTCCATAAGGCGCACGGCTGTGGGATTGCGCATCATGGCCTTGCGCACTTCCCCATCCGTAGCATGTACGGAAATATAAAGAGGGCTGACGCGGCGTTTCAGGATGCGCGTAAACTCTGCATCATCAATGTTCGTGAGCGTTACATAGTTCCCCATGATGAGGGATAGCCGCCAATCGTCATCCTTAACATGCAGGGTGCTGCGCACTCCCTTGGGCATTTGGTCAATGAAACAAAACACGCAGTGGTTCTTGCAGCTTTTAATTGGGCTCATCAATCCACTTTCAAAGTTTAAGCCGAGCGGCTCATAGAGCTCCTTTTCTACGTCAGCATAAACGCTTTCACCATCTGATGTTTCAAAGCAAAGCTCCAATGTTTCCTTCGTTGTCAGCTGTTCATAATCAATCACATCGAGCACAGTTTCTCCGTCAACGGATACAAGCGACCAGCCCGGCTCTACACCAAGCTCTTCTGCAATCGAATCCATGTCTATGGCTGTAATTCTGTGCTTCATTAAAATCTTCTCCATCCGCAATAAATCATGTTCGATTATATCATGCCATATCCGATTCCGCCATACTTCTTTCTTTTGCACATTTCGAAGTTTTTATGTTATACTTTGTTTCATGGAAACGATCTATCACACACTCCTGCCCATATATGACGCCAATTCACGCATCCTGATCCTTGGCACCTTTCCCTCGCCCAAATCGCGTGCGCAGGGGTTTTATTATGGTCATCCACAAAACCGCTTCTGGCATGTGCTATCCACCGTTCTGCAGGAGCCATTGCCAGCTTCAATAGAAGAAAAAAGGGCAATGCTCCTGCGAAGAGGTATCGCCCTTTGGGATGTACTTGCATCGTGTAAAATCACAGGTGCAGCGGACAGCAGCATTCGTGACCCGGTTGCGAACGATTTCACGCCGATCTTCGCAGCAGCGGACATCCGCGCCGTATTTACAACCGGTAGGGTTGCGGCAAAATTTTATACGCGTCTTTGCGGAAGCGGATGCATTTGTCTCCCCTCCCCAAGCCCGGCAAATTGCGCGATGCCGTTCAGTGCGCTTGCGGAGGCCTATCGTGCTATTCTTCCGTATCTGCTGCAGCCTCTGCCGTAGGGGTCGGTGGGATTACCCAGACCCGGAAATGTCCCCAGTATACCTCTGTCATAACATAAAAGCGCATTTCTCCCCGTTTGAAAACAAATGCTCTTCCGTGCTGATCGCATGCAACGGCATCATATTCAGCTTCGATATGCATAAGAACGGCTGCTTCGGCGGCTTCACCCAGCAGGGAAATATATTCGCCGCTTCGCTGCGGCACTTCCGCAAACGGCTGCTTACGATTCAGCGTTGCCATTGCCCTGAGATACGGCAAAGGGTTACCGCGCTGAAACACGGCCGGGCCGTAAGAGCAGAACAATGCAAACAAAAGAACAACCAACAGCGCAATGCAGCTGCTTACGACTCCGCGCACGATGCGCCGCTTTTCCGAAAGTGCATTAACGAGCAGCTGCTCCGCAGCTTGCGGAACATTTTCTTTTTCAATCCGCACCCCGGCAAGAAGCTCGCTTACCGACACATCAAGGGCAGTACTGAGGCAGGGCAACATCGTAATGTCCGGCAAACCTCGCCCCGTTTCCCATCGAGACACCGCTTTGTCGGTAACGCCAAGCAGAGATGCAAGGGCGCCTTGGGTGAATCCCTTCTCCTTGCGGCAAGCTGCGATGAAGGCGCCTATTTTTCTGGGATCCATATGAAGCCTCCAATTTCAAAAATTTATGGCTTCAGGGTAACTGACGCATGAACTCCTGTCACCCTATGGAACGTAGAATTCCCTAAATTCCAAGCTCAGCTGCCCATTCGCTTTCTTTGAAACCAACAAGCACGAACCCATCCCCAATTAAAATCGGACGCTTCACAAGCATGCCGTCCGAAGACAGAAGCATAAGCTGTTCTCCTTCCCCCATCTCAGGCAAGCGCTCTTTTAACTGCATGTTCTTGTAGATCAGGCCGCTGGTATTAAAGAAACGCTTGAGCGGAAGGCCGCTTTTCGCATACCAGGTTTTGAGTTCGTCAAGCGTAGGACGTTCAAGTTTGATATCGCGCAGATCATAAGAAATACCGTGGCCATCCAACCAGCGTTGTGCTCTCTGGCAGGTGCTGCATTTGGGATAACAAAGAAGAAGCATTGAAATACCCACCTTTCTTTTAAATCGATCGATAAAATTAGTCCAAGAGCTGGAAACGCAGGAGCACGGGATCATGATCCGAATAGCAGTAGCCTGTGTTTATATTCTCATATGCGGTGCACTTTATATTATCAGAAATAATGAACCCATCAAGCGTGACGGTATAGGTTAGGTCAGGCACATATTCCATGTCCGCATTTCTTGCGCTATTCCATAGTTGCGCGCGCTCCTCACCACACAGCATATCGATGCAAAACTCAAAATGCTCCGGAAGTTTTTCCCGCGGAAATGGATATGCCCAAGACTCCCGTTCCATGTTGCCATCCGCCAGCGCTTTTAAGTCGTGGTTGAAGTCACCGCCGCAAATCACATAGTTGCCGGCAGAATATTCCCGTTCCATGTCCTCGCAAAGCATAAGAATCTGCCCTTCACGGATTTCATCCGAATTGCCATAGGCAGACATATGGAGCGTTAGGATCACAAGCTCTTTCCCGTTTTCCACCGGAAAGCGGGAAACGCTGTAGCAGCGGTCAAGATCAAAAAATTTTGTGATTGAGGTGGAAATCGGAAAGCTCCGGCGCATGCTTCCCGTAATGGGGAAACGTGAAAAGAGCGCAAGGCCTGATTTGCTTTTTCCGTGCGGCTCCGTGAAAGGATAAGCAAGAAATGCAGAATCATAATTGACCGCAAACGTTGAATAATAGTCCGGCAGAGCTTTGCGCAAAAGCTCATATTGATCTATATGGTAGCTCCGCGTTGCATCCAAGTCTATTTCCTGAATCAAAGCAAAGTCCGGATCGAGAGCGGCGATCAGGCTGGAGGCGCCCTCCACGGTATTCAGTACGCTCTCTTTGCTGGCCGCCCAGGAGGACTTCCCGCCATCCATAAAGAAGCTGTATTCCGGCGTGTAGGCTCCGAAGCCAATATTATAAGTAGCGGCACTATATTCCTCCCCAAGCTGCAAGGATGTTGGCGCAGATTCTGTTATATCTTGCGGCTGAATAATTGAAAGCTCCTGCATATCCGCAATGCGGTCATAGGTCACCAAAAGGTACGCAGCATAGCTTGCTATAAGCAGAAAAAACGCGGCAAAGGTAATTCCGATTATTTTTATTGCTTTTTTCACTGTAGTATACCCTTTCCCACTTCTCTTTGGACATTGTATTCATTATAGCATGAATGAAGAAAAAAGGGTTATACCTTGCCATTTTTAGGGGAAAGCAAGATAGCGCGAAATGAAAAAAGCTAGGTAAAACCTAGCTTTTTTCATGGTCGGGGCGACATGATTTGAACATGCGACCTTTTGGTCCCGAACCAAACGCGCTACCAAACTGCGCTACACCTCGACAAAAATGGAGCCAATAATGGGACTCGAACCCATGACCTGCTGATTACGAATCAGCCGCTCTACCAACTGAGCTATATTGGCAAACCCAACGCGAATTATTATAACAAAACTTTGGGATTTTGTCTAGAGGAAATTTCCTATTTTGCCTTGTTTTTTTTGTGTCATACTTTTCAGCAACGCTTTTCCTGAAAAATGCTATCATCATATGGTGTTCTCCTTGACTGCGCGTGGGGCATAATGGGTTTTCCCTTGACACATGTGCTATGATGCATAAGAGGAGGTGCTTTCCATGCAGGCTGGCTTTGTATCTTTAGGGATGTTGTATCCTTCCTTAATGCTGGATATCCGTTATGCAACATCACATAATTTAACCGGAGAACCTCTGGACGGCTATCTTGCACCCAAAGCTTTAGCTACGCATGAAGCTGCCCAAGCCCTTGGACAGGCGCTGCGTATCTTTGACAGACATGGCTATGGGCTGTGCATCTATGATGCCTATCGGCCGCAAAAAGCTGTGAACCATTTTTTGCGTTGGAGTCAAACCCCGGAGAATGGCCGGACCAAGGCGGAGTTTTATCCTGAGCTGGAGAAAAGTGCCTTGTTTGACCTGGGATATATTGCTTTGAAATCCGGGCATAGCCGAGGCTCCACCATTGATTTGACCCTTACGCAAAATGGCGTGCCATTGGATATGGGGAGCTGTTTTGACCGCATGGGCGACATATCACATCATGACTATACAGCCTTGCCCAGAGACGTGCTGGACAGGCGTCACCTGCTGCGTAGAGTGATGGAGGATGCAGGATTTACTGCCTACGAAAACGAATGGTGGCACTACCGGCTGAATGCCGAACCGTATCCAGATACCTATTTTGATTTTGACATTGTGTAACATTGAAACCGCGCCGTACTGCACCTTTGGAGGTGCTGCACGGCGCGGCTTTGCATTTGTGATGCTCTATGCCTTATTTGCGGATCTCTACCTTGGTGCCATCCTGCTTGCAAATATGTCCCGCAGGAATCACACCCCGGACGCTGGTCAACGGATATACCCGGGAGCCTTTCCCTACAACCGTTCCCGGATTCAGCACGGAACCGCAGCCGATTTCCACATCGTCCGCAAGCATGGCGCCCACTTTCTTTCTACCGGTTTCCATGCGCTCCTGGCCGTCGTGGATCACCACCAGGCTTTTGTCGCTCTTCACGTTGGAAGTGATGGAACCGGCTCCCATGTGGCTGTGCCAGCCCAGAATGGAGTCGCCCACATAGTTGTAGTGGGGTACCTGTACCCCATCAAAAAGGATCACGTTTTTTAGTTCCGTGGAATTGCCTACCACACAGCCGTCCCCAACCAGCGCATTGCCGCGGATGAACGCGCACTGCCGCACCTCGGTCTTTTCACCGATGATGCACGGCCCGGTAATGGAAGCCGTGGGCGCTACCGTAGCGCTTTTTGCAATCCAAACATTTTCCTGAGGATGATCGTATGCTTCCGGGTCCAGCGTGGGCCCCAGCTGCATAATGGCCTCTCCAATACCATCCAGCGCCTCCCAGGGATAGGTCACACTCTCCAGCAGCATCCGCGCGCGGGTATGGGTCAGGTCATACATGGCTTGAACAGTCATCATGGTTTATTGCTCCTTTCATGATTCCAGCGCATACGGTCAACCGGCATCATATGCCCGTAGCAGCGTTTTGTAGAAATCCACCGCGGGGGGTAACGCTGCTGCGTGCAGGTTTTCGTTGACTCCGTGTATGCTGGCGTATTGCTGAGCGTCAATTTCAATGGGTGCAAAGCGCAGCGCGTTATCACATACATCGCCATAATACTTGGCGTCCGTACCGCCGGTCATGACATAGGGTACCACACCATAACCAGGATAAATCTCTCCGGCAACTTTCTCCAGCAGCTTAAAGGGCGCGGCCTGGTAGTCCACTGGCTTACAGGGATAATCCTGATACAGGATCTCCGTCTCCAGGTTATATTTCGCGGCCCGCTTGCGCAGAAGCGCAATGCTTTCCTCATTGGGCTGGTGGTGAATAAACCGCAGGTTCGCCGTCACATAGGCTTCCGAGGGCAGCACGTTGAGCCCTTCCGCTCCCTTGGCCGTGGTGAAAGCGCAGGTAGTCTGCATCATGGCCGCTCCTGCGGGGCTGATGGCAGGCATTAACTTTTTTACCAACGGGCCGAAAAGCCACAGATTCGCAAAAATCAGCTTCATGGGGAAACCCATGTTGGGGGCCATGCGGCTGAACATCTCCCGCACGGTGGGCGTTATCTCTACGCGGAAGGGACTGTGTTGATCTATGTCGCTCATGAATGCGCCCAGCCGCGGCAATGGCGTATGCTTGCCTGGCGCACTGGCATGACCACCTTTGCCCCGCGCGATAAACTTTACATCACCGTACCCCTTTTCCAGCACACCCACGATGCAGTAGCGGCCTTTTACTCCTGCGATGGGCTCTTTGAGGATCATGCCGCCTTCATCCACCAGCATGCCCAGATGCACGCCCTGCTCTTTTAAGTATGCCACAATGGCGGGAGCGCTGTCTCCGCTCCATTCCTCAGTACAGGAAGAGGTGATGTACACATCCACATCCGGCTGCCAGTTTTCCTTCAGCAGTTCCTCCAGGGCCTGCAATTCGCACATGAGGCTTCCCTTGGTATCCACCGTACCACGGCCCCATACGCGCCCAGCCGCATCAATGTCCCCGGAGAACGGCGCGTGCTCCCAGCCTTGCTCGGTGGCAGCCACCACATCGTGATGACTCATGAGCAGAATCGGCTCTTTTTTTGAGCTTCCTTTCCCTGGCAGGCGAAGCACCAGGCCCGCTCCGGGGTGCGCCACCTGGCAGGCGGCAAACACACGGGGAAACAACGCCGGAAGAGACTCCTGGAATTTTTCAAATTTGCTTCTGCTTGGATCAAAACGGCTGGAAATACGGGTTCATCATTCGCTATCCCTTTTTGAAAAGCGGCGAAACTGG
>ERZ779866.2567-NODE-2567-length-16060-cov-4.198063_pt1 | contig 16060 bp, 14 predicted proteins | sample MGYA00511248_ERZ779866 | MGnify/ENA primary metagenome ERZ779866 (study PRJEB29588, sample SAMEA2155758) | human gut metagenome | biome: human gut; feature: human-associated habitat; material: faeces | place: Denmark | collected 2008/2010 ... | reverse complement strand
AGCAATGCAAACCCAATCCTTGGGAAGAATTTGCTCAAAGCCACAAGAAGGGTGATAAGGTTACCGGTCAAATCAAGTCGATCACCGATTTCGGTGTCTTCATCGGTTTGACGGGCGGCATCGATGGTTTGGTGCACTTGTCTGACCTCTCTTGGACCGAACAGGGTGAAGAAGCCGTTCGCAAGTACAAGAAGGGTGACGAAGTCCAAGCCGTTGTGCTCGGCATCGATACCGAACGCGAACGTATCAGCCTCGGTGTGAAGCAATTGAGCGGTGATCCGTTCAGCAACTTCACGAGCACCCATGAAAAGGGTTCTGTCGTGACCGGTACGGTCAAGAGCGTTGACGCCAAGGGTGCCGTTATCGATTTGGGCGACGAAACCGAAGGTTATTTGCGTGCCTCTGAAATCTCCTCCGAACGCGTTGAAGACGCTACGACGCAATTGAAGGAAGGTGACAGCGTGACGGCGCAAATCATCAGCATCGACCGTAAGAACCGCAGCATCCAATTGTCCATTAAGGCTAAGGATGCCAGCGAAGCTCGCCAAGCCTTGGATCGCATGAACCAAGACGCTCAGGGCGCTTCCGGTACGACCAACTTGGGTGCCTTGTTGAAGGCTAAGCTCGAACAAAAGTAATCGGAGAAGCATGGTGGATGCCATGACGAAATCCGAGCTGATTGAACGGCTCGCAAATAAAACCACGCGGCTGAGTGCGCGTGATGTTGACGAATCCGTTAAAGCGGTTCTCAATGCAATGATTTTGGCTATGGCCGAAGGCAGACGCATTGAAATCCGCGGGTTCGGCAGCTTTTGTCTGAACTATCGCCCAGAGCGCCAGGGACGCAATCCCAAGAGCGGCGAAAATGTGATGGTTCCGGCGAAGTACGTGCCGCACTTTAAGGCGGGCAAGAAAATGCGCATACGAGTGGATGGCGCAGCGCCTGAAGCTTAAGCGTTTTTCAACGTCAACCTAAGTTCAGAAAGAGGATTCCGGTGTTGGCCGGGATCCTCTTCCATTATTAAAAACTGAAAATTCGGGCGTTGCCCGGTCAACCATCTCTCAGACCTTTCCCTAAGCGATCCTGCTTAGCAAACCGCAATATCTAAGGTAATCACTCTAGAAAGCCTGATAATCAAGGCTTTAAGGCTTACATATAATCCAACTGAGGTAGCGGCGTATTCGACTGCCTACTGATTTCTTGATTAGAAAAAGAGCCAATTATGTATAACTTTTTAGCTGCTTTTTGTATCTGCGGTTTCGTCGTCATTATCGGCGAACTCATTTCAACATGGACCAAGGCTTGGGTGCCTTCCGTTTTTGCTTCGGCCTGTTTGTTGCTGGTCGGCTATTGGACTGTAATTCCTCACAATCTTGTCAGTGATTCGTTCCTCACGCCCTTTGGCGCTACGCTCGGTATCTATCTTTTAATCGTTCACATGGGAACGGTCATTAGTCTGAAGACGCTGATGGAGCAATGGAAGACCGTAGTGATGTGTTTGGTCGGATTGGCGGGGATGTGTATTTTGGCGCTGTTGCTCTGCCCTCTCATTATGGATTGGGATTACATCGTGGCTGGTCTTCCGCCGCTCACAGGCGGTATTGTTGCCGCTACGATTATGCAGCAAGCGGCCAATGAACACGGGTTGACCTCCGCGGCTGTGTTTGCCATTACCATGTACTGCGTGCAGGGTTTTGCGGGTTACCCTCTGACGGCTATTTTCATGAAGGCTGAAGGCGCAAAACTTTTGAACGAATTCCGTGAAGGACAACGTGTCTCTCAAGACGAAGTCTCTGCCGTCAAAAATGTGACCTCTTTGCCTTCAAGCGAGCGTCGGGGTCCGTTGGCTTTGCCTGACTCGTTGAATACGCCGGTGGTAATGCTCACCAAGATCGGTATGGTGGCCTGGCTTTCCATGATGGTGGGCGGCTTTACCGGTATAAGCGGCGCTGTTTGGGCATTGATTTTCGGTGTTGTTTTCTGCTCATTGGGCTTCCTGGAAACCGATATTTTGCATCGCTGCAACTCCTTTAACATCCTGATGTTTGCCTTAACGATGTTTGTCTTCGATGGTCTTAAGGACTGCACGCCTGAAATGCTCACGAGCATCATTTTCCCGATGGTTGCCTTGATTGTTGTCGGTGTGTTGGGCATGGGGATTTTCGCCTGGGTGGCGGCAAAAGTCATGAAGATGTCCTTTGCATTGAGTTTCTGCAATTGCCTCACCGCTTTGTACGGTTTCCCGTTTAACGCCATTATTACGGAATCCACCTGCAAAGCAATGGCAAAAACTCCTGAAGAACATGAATACCTGATGAGTAAGATGTTCCCCTCGATGATTATCGGCGGCTTCGTGACGGTAACAATTACATCTGTGATTCTTGCCGGCTTCTTCGTGAATTTGTTCTGACTTTGATTTGGCGAGGTGCCTTACCCGGGCGCCTCGTGTTGTATTGAAAGGAATTCAAAAATGGATATTCAAGCACTTGGTAAGAAGTACCATGACTACCTTATTGAACAGCGCCGTTGGTTTCACGCTTACCCGGAAGTAAGCGGCGAAGAGTTCGGCACTGCCAAACATATCCGCGAAGAATTGGATAAACACGGCATCCAATGGCGCGAATGCGGCATGAAAACCGGCACGCTTGCCACAATCAAAGGCGGCAAGTCCGGTAAGACCATTTTGCTTCGCGGTGATATCGACGCGCTAACCGTTAATGAAGAAACCGGTTACGAGTTTGCGAGTAAAAATCCCGGAGTGATGCACGCCTGCGGGCACGACTGCCACATTTCAATGCTTCTGACGGCAGCCATTATGCTCAATGAAATCAAAGAAGAATTGGCAGGCACCGTAGTGTGCGCATTTCAGCCTGCAGAAGAAATCGGACGCGGCGCCAGTGCCATGATTGAAGAAGGCGCCCTGCAAGGGGTCGATGCTGCATTCGGTATGCATGTCTGGTCTGAGATTCCGAGCGGCAAAGTCTCTGTACGTGAGGGAGCCGCGATGGCTTCGGGCGACCGGTTCGATATCACGATTGAAGGCAAGGGCGGTCATGGAGCAACGCCGCACCTTTGCTATGACGCCATCGTGATGAGCGCAGCAGTTGTTCAAAATCTGCAGACGATTGTAAGCCGCGAAATCTCTCCCGTGGAGACGGCAGTATTGACGGTTGGTACGATTGAAGGCGGTACACGTTGGAACGTGGTTTCCGGTTCTGTAAAACTCACAGGCACAACCCGTTGTTTCAGCAATGAAGTGCGAGCACAGTTCCCGAAAGCCATTGAACGCGTCGCCCAAGATACGGTGCATGCGATGCGTGGAACGGCCAAGGTCACTTACACCGAATTGGTTCCTCCCACGATTAATGATCCGAAGTTTGCCAGAGCGGTTCGCGGCAGTGTTCAGAAGGTTTTGGGGGATGACTATTTTTACGATTATCCGGTGACAATGGGCGGTGAAGACTTCGCCTACTATCAGCAGAAAGTGCCCGGTGTCATTGCTCTTTTCGGCGTGGGTAACCCTGCTTGCGATGCCGTGCACGCACAGCACTCAGGCTGCTATAAAGTGGATGAGGATGCGCTCATTAACGGCGCACTGACTCATGTTCAGGTGGCTTATGACTTCCTCAATAGTTGACCTGATCTCCGGTAGTAAGCATTGAGTTTTAAGCCTCGCCCTCTCGGTCGAGGCTTTGCTGTCCGTATAATGGAAATTTCCTTCAGACGGAATATGACTGAGATGTTAATTGAACGCAAAGATTTGAAAAACGCCAAGCGTATTGTGGTGAAAGTCGGCTCAAGTACGATTACGCATGCCAATGGCAAGTGTGATTTTGCTCGTATTGACAGACTGGCCCGTGAATTGGCCGATTGGCAAAACCAGGGTAAAGAAATGATTTTGGTGAGTTCGGGTGCCGTGGCGGTCGGTGTGGATCGCCTGGGACTGCCTGAGAAACCGAAAACAATCCCTGGCAAACAGGCTGCGGCCGCTGTCGGTCAGGGTATCCTGATGCACACATACGAAAAAATCTTTGCCGAATACGGTCAGCTGGTGGCCCAGGTGCTTTTAACCCGCATGGAAACAATTGACAGGCACCGTTACACCAACGCAAGAAATACATTCATGGAACTCTTGCGTCAACGCGTTATTCCGATTGTCAATGAAAACGACGTGGTGGCGCTCGATGAATTGAAGATCGGTGACAACGACAACATGAGTGCTTTGGTAGCGAGCATTGTGGATGCGGATCTGGTCATTATTCTGTCTGATGTGGATGGACTTTATACCGCCAATCCTCAAACGCACCCGGAGGCAAAGTTGGTGAGCCGAGTCGACGAAATTACTCCCGAAATAGAGGCGAGTGCCGGGGGCGCTGGCAGCAGTGTCGGCACGGGCGGCATGTTTACCAAAATCCAGGCGGCGAAAAACGCGACGACTTCGGGCATTAATCTCGTGATCGCCTCGGGTTCTCAAAAGGATGCCATCAGCCGGATTCTTGAAGGAGAAGAGGTCGGAACCCTTTTTGTGTCAAGAGAAAACCGCTTGCAGTTCAGAAAACGGTGGCTTGCGTTCGGGGCCCGTATCATGGGACGCATCACGGTGGATGAAGGCTGTGAAAAAGCCATTAAAAAAGCCGGCGGCTGCAGTATTTTGCCGGTCGGAATCGTTGATGTTGACGGAGACTTTGAGGCAGGCAATACGGTGAGTGTTATCACAAAAGCCGGTCGGGAGATTGCCCGCGGACTGTGTCACTACTCATCAGAAGAACTCAAAAAAATCACAGGCTGTCAAAGTGAAGAAATTGAAGAGCGTCTGGGGCACAAGGCCTTTGATGAAGTCATTCACCGCGATGACTTAGTGATTTTGAATTAGGAGAATACAAATGAGTGAAACGACGGAATTGGTTCGGCGCAAAGCGCAGGTAGCTCATGATGCGGCTGTTCGAATGGGTATTCTCCGCTCAGTCGAAAAAAATAAAGCCCTCTTGGCTATGGCTGACGCTTTGCTGGCGCATAGCGAAGAGATCCTGAAAGCCAACGATGAGGATATGGAGCGCGCAAGAGCCAACGGCATGAAGACTTCCATGCAGGATCGTCTTCGATTAACAAAAGAGCGTATTGCCGGAATGGCCGAAGGTTTGCGTCAAGTGGCGCAATTAAAAGATCCCGTCGGAGAGGTGATCGGGGGATCGACACTTGCCAACGGTTTGCAGATGACAAAGGTGCGGGTTCCGCTCGGCGTAGTCGGAATCATTTATGAGGCTCGTCCCAATGTGACGGCAGATGCAATCGGTTTGTGTCTGAAGTCGGGCAACACTGTGGTACTTAAGGGCGGCAGTGAAGCACTTTGCTCAAACCGTGTCATTGCCTCAATTTTGTCAGAAGCAGCCCAAAAGGAAGGGATTCCCGAAGGGGCTATTCAATTTATCGATGTGACGGATCGCCAGGCAGTAACTGATCTTATCCGAATGAACGGATTGGTGGATGTGGTTATTCCGCGCGGCAGCGCTCGTTTGATCCAGGCAGTTGTTCACAATGCGACCGTTCCTGTCATTGAAACGGGGGCCGGTGTCTGCCATACCTTTGTCGATGAAACGGCCGATTGCGACAAAGCCCGCCGAATTGCTTTTAACGCTAAGGTTCAGCGTCCGTCGGTTTGCAACGCCATGGAAACACTTTTGGTGCACGAAAAAGTGGCATCAGACTTTTTGCCGGCAATGCTCAAAGATTATTTTGATGCCGGAGTCAGCATCTATGGCTGCGAAAAAACGCAGCAATTCGACGAGCGGATTCAAAAGGCGACCGAAGAAGATTGGGTAACCGAATACGGTGACTTGCGCTTATCTGTGAAGATCGTGAGTAATTTAGACGAAGCCTTGGCGCACATTGCTAAGTACGGTACTCGCCACTCTGAATGCATTGTCACGCGTGATATGCAAAACGCCCGACGTTTCCAGGCGGAAGTGGATGCGGCAGTAGTTTATGTCAATGCCTCCACTCGATTTACCGATGGTTTTGAGTTCGGTTTCGGCGCGGAGATCGGCATCAGCACACAGAAGCTTCATGCCAGAGGACCGATGGCATTGCCTGAGATGACCTCTTACAAATACCTGATTACCGGTGACGGACAGGTCAGAGGATAATTGCCTCGCATAAAAAAAGGTGTGCTGAGCGAACTCACCACACCTTTGGAATGCTCTGGTGATTAATTAGAGGTCAATGTCCACGAGCTCGTAATTTTCTGCGCCCATGCCCAAAGCACGCATGGCGGTCAGTTGATGTAAACCGTGACGGGATTCGATGCGTTCAACCAGGTCATGGTTCTTGTCTTTGCCCAAAGCATAAACCAAATCTACACAGGCCTGATCAATAGCCAAAATGTCGGTCGAGGCAACCATGCCGATATCGGGGATGGTGGGTTCTGCAGCAGAAAGACCAGCACAGTCGCAGTCTACGGACATACGGCGCATAACGTTAATGAAAACAATATTCTTGCCGAAATGATCACACACAGCCTTGGCCGATTCCGCCATCGTTTCCATTAAGTGTTCTTTACCCGGCCACTGATCCCAGGGGGCGTTGACGTCTTTAACGGCATGCACCTGAGCCTTACCGATCTTGCCGTCGGCGCAGCCGATGGCGATATTTTTCATCGAGCCGCCGAAACCGCCCATAGCGTGTCCCTTAAAGTGAGTGAGCACAACCATGGAGTCGTAGTTGACGATGTTTTTGCCCATGGAAACTTCTTTGAAATGTTTGCCGCCTTTGACAGGGAGCATGACAGTCCCTTCCGCATCCATGATGTCAACCGGGCAGAATGTCCAACCGTTGACTTCCAATGTTTTGAGATGCTTTTCAGTGGTGTCGCGGTCACCGTGGTAGAGCGTGTTGGTTTCGACAATGGTGCTGTTGGGGATAGTCTGTTGAAATTCCTTGACCATGTCACGCGGCAGGATGTTGGGGCCGTGCTGTTCGCCGGTATGAAGCTTAATGGCGACTTTGCCCTTAATTTCATCATTGATGAGTGAGTAAAGCTTTTTGAGATGTTCGGCATCAATGTGTCGGGTGAAAAATACTTTAGCCTTTTTACCCTTAAAGTCAGAAGTCACTTTTTTGCAGCCGACAACCGGAGCTTGTGTTTGAGCCGTAGCAACATTAGCGAGCGCGCTTAATACAGCGCCTGTCATCACGCCGCCCATCGTTTTCAAAAAAGCGTTGCGTGAGCATTTAAATTCAGACATAACGATGCCTCCTCAGAAGGATTGTTAAAAAAATTTTATCAATTTCAATTTTTTGTCTATTGCATAAAAACGCATTGAAATTTGCCTTCTTTTGTCACTTTGGGTTCAAATCAATTACTCCAGTCGATTGGGATGAGACGATGCGGTCTATATGAATTGTCTTATGTTTTGCAAAAGAAATCGCTTTTCTACGCTTTCTCCCTTATAGGCAAATCAAACCTTATTCCTAAAATTAAACAATAAGTTGCAAAAAGAAAGAGAGAAAGTTATGGATAAGAACGTTGCCACCAGATATATCCCGATCGGGTTGATGTTGTTTGCTCTTTTTTTCGGTGCCGGTAATTTAATTTTCCCTGCCTCAATGGGTCAGAATGCCGGTGTGAATGTTTGGTACGCACTGATCGGCTTTTGTATTACCGGGGTCGGTATGCCCCTTTTGAGCGTAATGGCGATGGGGTATTCAGGCTGCGCCGATTTGCAGGAGGCTGCCGGCCGCGCTCATCCTCTGTACGGTCTGTTTTTTACGATTGTGGCTTACCTCGCGATCGGTCCCTGTTTTGCCATTCCCCGTACCGGCACCGTTGCGTTTGAAATTGCGGTAAGTCCCTTCCTGACAGAAGCAAGTATGGAAATGGCTCTGCCGATTTTTCTCGCGGTTTTCTTTATTATTTCTTTTTGGCTTTCAGCCAGTCCTCAGAAGCTGGTTGACCGTATCGGCAAGCTTTTGACGCCGGCTTTGGTTTTGACCATTGTTTTGCTGATCGTTCAGTCTTTTGTTTCTCCTCTGGGAGAGGCCCAGGCGCCGACAAAATCCTACGCTACACCGGTAGTGGCGGCTGTTCAGGGGGTGCTTGACGGTTACAACACACTCGATGCCATTGCCGCTTTTGTTTTTGCGACCCTGGTCATTAATGTCGTCAAGGATGATTGCGGTCTGACGGATCCCAAAGAGATTACAAAGCAGGTCTATAAGTCCGGTATTGTTGCCGTCGCCCTCTTGGCCTTTATCTATGTCTTCATTGCCAAGATCGGTGCAGAAAGCGTGCCTGCGATCGGAATGCAGACAACCGGGGCGCCGGTGTTGGCTGAGTCGGCAAAGATTCTGTTCGGTAACGCCGGTGCCGTCATTTTGGCTGTCATTGTGCTTCTGGCATGCTTGTCGACAGCTATCGGATTAATTACTTGCTGTGCGGCTTACTTCTTAAAGCTTACCGGCCGTTTCAGCTACATTTACTGGGTCGGTGTTTTCTCGGTGGTTTCTTTCCTTGTCGGTATGTTCGGTCTGCAAACCATCATCACTTCGACCGTTCCGGTGTTGATGTTTATCTATCCGCTTGCGGTTGTGCTGATTGTTTTGCTCTTTACGCATAAGTTTTTCAATGGCAGACAATGTGTCTACGCTTTCACGATTGCCTTTACTTTTGTGATGGCGTTGATCAACGGTTTGGAAACAGCCAATATCAAGTTTGATGCTCTGGAAAACTTCCTCGTCAATTACGTGCCTATGCACACGTTGGGATTGAGCTGGATTTGGTTTGCCTTGGCGGGTTACATCCTGGGCTTAATCTGGATGCGGCTAAATCCGGCAAAGGCTGATTAGAGCATTTGTCTGTGTAATTAAGAGAACTCCGATAGAGTGTAATCAACCTCTATCGGAGATTTTATTGGGTGTTTTCTGCAAGGACGTGCTCTTCGTTGAAATTCGGAATGAATTTGGCACTGTCCGTGCGCCCCACTTGCATGAAGCCCTTTGTAATGCCGATTTCTCTAGCGTGACGCACTACCTTTTGATATTCCAAAGTCGTAAGCGGTCGATTGATTTCCGGGTGCCTGCATGCCTTAAAAAGCGGCATGTACTGGTTCATGATGGAGACATACACGTGATCGCCGAAAGTGTCATGAATCCAGTCCAGGCACCGACAGCTGTCACGCCATTGCCAAGGCAATACAAGATGCCGGATGATTAGACCGCGCCGAAGCTGTCCGGAACTATCAAGCTCAGCCGGTCCCGTCATTTCAAACATCGTGCGGATAGCTTCCGATGCGTAGTCAAAATACTTTGAGACTCCCGAATATTTTTCACCGAGACGATTATCAAAGTATTTAAGATCCGGAAGAAAAATATCCACAAGACCCGTGAGCATGCGAAGCGTTTCGGGTAATTCATAAGCATTGGAATTGTAGACAATGGGAAGCTTCAACCCCCTTGCCTTGGCATTGATAAGCGCTTCTTTTATCTGCCTGGTGTAGTGTCCGGGAGTCACAAGTTCAATACAGCAGGCGCCTCTTTGGGCTTCTTCCAGAAAGATATCTGCCAAGCGTTCGGTTGAAATTTTGAGCCCATGCCCCTGAGCGCTGATTTCATAGTTTTGGCAAAAGCAGCAACGCAGGTTGCAGTGCGAAAAAAAGATTGTGCCGGCGCCCTTTTTTGCCTCAAGGATCGGTTCTTCCCATGCGTGCAGACTGACAAGCGCAACTTCTACATCATCGCTTGCCCGGCAGATGCTTCGCTTTAAGCCTTGGATAGTAGAACGGTCCGCATTGCATCGGCGAGGACAGAGATTACAAATCATCGTTTAACGCAGAGGAAAATTGAGAACTTAGATCCGCAATTCTATTCTCTTAAAGAAAACGTATTGGATTTTTTTGAAAGAAATTCAAACGGATTGGTGGAGGCGGCGGGAATTGAACCCGCGTCCAGAAATCGTCCATAGCTGGATCTACATGTTTAGCTAAAACATTTAAAAAATCTCATCTCGCTTTACGCCCTTTAGCCGGCTCTGACGAAACCAGACACTTTAAAGTCTCGGTACTCTCTCAGTGTCCTAAAGAATACCCAGCCTGTATGGATATGAAACCACTGCCGGCGAACCGACCCGGTCTAGAGGCAAACCGGTGTGGTCCTCGCCTTAATTAGGCGGCGAGAGCGAAACGCTTATTGTTGGCGTTTATTTTGTTTCCAGCGGATTTACAAGGTGACTGGACCTTGACATGCACCAAGCCACTTCGTGACCCCTGTCGAAACCAGGTCGCCCCCTTGTGAACTTGTCAAGCACACAATTATGGACTAATTTTTTCGGATTTGCTTTAAAAACGATTGAAGCGTTTGTTTTTTCTGAAAAAATAGTTCTCAAAATGTTTCCCTACACGAGCTTTTTGCATTAAAATGCGCTTCGCTTTTGTTTGAATGAAAAAGCATCTTTGTTAAACGATTTATCGTTTTTGATTTTTTTACAAATGCGCTGAAATTGACAGCGCAAGGAATTATGGCAAAAGAAGATCTGATTGAAATGAGCGGTGTTGTGCTCGAAGTGTTGCCCGATGCCCGCTACCGTGTAAAGCTTGATAACGGCCATGAATTGGTCGCCTACACCAACGGCAAAATGCGTAAGCACCACATCCGTATTTTGGCCGGTGACAAAGTGTCTTTGGAACTGTCTCCTTATGATTTGACCAAGGGTCGCATCACCTTCCGTCATATTGAAGGTCGTCCTGCAGCGGCTCCTGCCGCCGGCGGCAACAATCGTCGTCGCTAACCGAATCAATCTCGCAACGAATTTTTCAGAACGCCTAAGCTCATTGGGCGTTCTTCGTTTGCGTGTAAAATCTCTGCAAATTCATCTTTAATCGGAATCGCTGATCATGGAATTTGAGCTTTGGTATCTGATCGTTGTGCCAGTTTTGTTTGTCGCCGGATGGTGGTTCAGAGGGTTGGATCAGCGTCAGCGCGAACAGGAAAGAGAACCCGGTACCTACTATAAAGGAATCAATTTACTGCTTAACGATCAGCCCGACAAGGCCATCGACGCTTTTATCGAAGTGGTGAAACTGGATCCCGAAACGATTGAATTGCACCACGCTTTGGGGAACTTGTTTAGTCGCCGCGGTGAGTTTGATCGCGCTGTTCGAATTCATAATCATCTGCTCAATCGTGAGGATTTGCCGGCTCACGAACGCTCTCTTGCACTCTTTGAGCTGGGAAACGATTATCTCAAAGCCGGAATTTATGACCGTGCCGAAGACAGCTTCCAACGTCTTTTAAAAGAACCTGAATACCACTTGGACGCCATGCGTGCTCTTCTTAAGATTTATTGCACGGAAAAAGAGTGGAATAAGGCGCTTGATATTGCCAATGCTTTGGAAAAGCAGGCCGGAGAAAATCATCAGGTTGAAATGGGACATTTCCACTGCGAATTGGCAGCGCTTCAGATGCGGGGCAAACATTTCGAAGAAGCTCGCATCGAGCTTGAGCGAGCCCTGGAAGTGGATCGCAAAAGCGTTCGCGCTTTGATTATGTTGGGTAACTTAGCTATGGCGGCTAACGATCCTGCGAAGGCATTGGAACATTGGGGCAAAGTGGAGAAAGTTTCTCCCGATTACCTGACCTTAGTAATGGTACCGATGGCGCAGGCCTATGAAGCGATCGGCGAACACGAACAGGCAAAAAATCTGATTCACAGAGCCCAGGAAGATAATCCCAGCGTCGAAACGCTTTCCATCGCACTTGATTTGATTATAAAAAGCGAAGGTGAAGAGGCTGCGAAGCGATTCCTTAAAGAAGAACTGGAGCGGCGCCCTGCGCTTTGGACGTATGAAAAGCTTGCCGAATTGCGTCTTAAAGATCAACCGGAAGACGCTGAGCTGCAATTGCTTATTTCGTTGCTCAAGCCCTACGTGAGCCGACCGGGACGCTACCGTTGCTCGCACTGCGGCTTTAAAGCCAAGGGATTCCAGTGGCTTTGTCCGGGATGCTCGTCTTGGGGGAGTTATTCTCCGAAACGCGAGGAAGAAAGTTAAGAAAGTAAAAAAGTCCGCAAAGATGTCAAGCTTTTCGGACTTTTTTGTAATTATTTACATTATTCCCGCACTCTTTAGTAGAACATTGCGTACACTTGATCCTCGTGTGATTGCCTTTATTTTCTAGGAAACTTCAATGTTTAAACGAATCGGTTTATTCATCCTGACCAACCTGGCCATCCTGGTGATGTTGTCAATCATCCTCAACTTGGTGAGCTGGTTCTTCGGTGTGGATTTTTCTCAGATCGCTGGGGCGGGTCAGAACTACGTATCGCTTCTGATTTTTGCGGCGGTTATCGGTTTCTCAGGATCAATTATCAGTCTCTTCATGAGCAAAACCATGGCCAAAAATTCCATGGGTGTGCAGCTCATTGATGTGGATCATCCTCGCAATGAAGTCGAGCGCTGGTTGGTTCAGACCGTTGCCAAATTGGCCCAAATCAAGGGCGTGGCAATGCCGGAAGTGGGCATTTACCACGGTGAACCGAATGCTTTTGCAACCGGTCCTTCCAAAAACAACTCGCTGGTGGCAGTCTCTGACGGTCTTTTGGCCAGCATGAATAAGGAAGAAGTGGAAGCGGTGTTGGGCCATGAGATGAGTCACGTCGCCAATGGCGACATGGTGACGATGACGCTCATGCAGGGTGTGATCAATACCTTTGTAATCTTCCTTTCTCGAGTCATCGGCAATATTGTTGACCGCGGTATTTTGCGCAATGAAAGTGACGCGCCGGGTGCAGGTTATTACATCACCAGCTTGGTGCTTGACATGGTTCTCGGTTTGTTGGGATCTATGTTGGTGGCGGCTTTCTCCCGCTATCGCGAATACCGTGCCGATGCTGGTGCCGCGCAAGCTCTGGGCTCTTCAGCTCCGATGATCAATGCGCTGGCTCGCCTTGGCGGAATGCAGCCGTCGGAATTGCCGGGTAATGTGAAGGGTTTTGGTATCAGCGGTGGTTTTGGTTCACTTTTTGCAACGCACCCGCCGATTGAAGCTCGTATCAAAGCGCTCAGAGAACTGCAGAACTGATCGGGAAAGCAATAAAACACAAAGGCCTGCCGACAAAACTCGGTGGGCTTTTTGTTTGACAGTCAGAGGAATTAAAAAGAGGGGAAGGAGAAGTTGATGGGGTGGGAAATGGGACTCGAACCCACGACAACCGGAATCACAATCCGGGACTCTACCAACTGAGCTATTCCCACCATCAAACTTTTTGGCCCGCCCGACAGGATTCGAACCTGTGACCCTCGGCTTAGAAGGCCGATGCTCTATCCAACTGAGCTACGGGCGGTTCGGTTTCTGCCGAAACGTGGTCGGGGCGAAGGGATTCGAACCCCCGACATCCTGCTCCCAAAGCAGGCGCGCTACCGGACTGCGCTACGCCCCGCCTCAAGTGCGAATCAGCATTATGCAGGAAAATAAAATGAAACGCAATAGCCGTCAGATATTTTTTTGTGTTTGCCTGACATCTCTAAGGTACAATCGATGACTGTTATCGCTTAAGACTAGGAGTTTTTGCTGTGAAATGGTTATGTGCTGGGCACGAAGTGGATTTGTCGTTTCCGTTGATTATGGGGATTGTGAATGTAACTCCCGACTCATTTTCTGATGGCGGTGAGCATAACGGCACAGAAGCGGCTATTCAATATGCGCTGCAATTACTCGATGAGGGGGCGGATATTTTAGATATAGGCGGTGAATCGACTCGCCCCGGGGCGGCAGAAGTGACCGAGGACGAGGAGCTGCGACGCGTTATTCCTGTTGTCAGTGCCTTATCGAAAACCGGTGCTTTGATTTCGGTTGATACCAGTAAGGCCGGTGTAATTCGGGAAGCGGTTAAAGCCGGTGCTCACATCATTAACGATATTCGGGCTTTGCAGGAACCGGGCGCATTGGAGGCCGCAGCTGAGTCCGATGCCGGAGTCTGTCTCATGCACATGCAGGGGCAGCCTCGCACCATGCAGCAGAAACCTCATTATGACAACCTGCTCGAAGAAGTGGAGTCCTTTTTAGTGCAAAGGGCGCATTGCGCTCAAGAGGCAGGCATTGATCCCCGACGGATATGTTTGGATTACGGATTCGGCTTCGGTAAAACCGTGGAACAGAATTTTGAACTCTTAGCCAATACAGCGCGTTTTGCCAAACTTCCTTATCCGCTTTTAGTTGGTCTTTCCAGAAAATCCAGCTTGGGGGCAGTGACCGGGCGCGATGTTCATCATCGTTTGACAGCTTCCGTCACCGGAGCTCTTTTAGCGGCTCAGCAGGGTGCAAGAATTCTGCGTGTGCACGATGTGGCAGCAACGCGAGATGCGTTTACAATTTGGCGTATAACAGAAAGTCAAACCCAAAAGGATTAAGTTATGACTCGTAAGTATTTCGGTACCGACGGAGTGCGCGGTCGCGTTGGTGAATCGCCTATCACGCCGGATTTTGTGTTGAAGTTGGGGCAGGCCGCAGGGCGAGTTTTGAGACGCCGCATTGACGGGCATCGCCATGTTCGTGTGGTTATCGGCAAAGACACGCGTGTTTCCGGCTATATGCTCGAGGCCGCTCTTCAAGCCGGTTTTTCCAGTGCAGGCGTCGATGTCGTGTTATGCGGTCCTATCCCGACTCCGGCAATTGCCTATCTGACGCGTGCCCAGAGAGCTGACGCCGGTGTGGTGATCAGCGCCAGTCACAATCCTTACCACGATAACGGCATTAAATTTTTCTCTGAATCCGGTACGAAATTGCCCGATGAGGTTGAACTTGAAATTGAAGCCGAGCTCGATAAGGGATTTTCCTGCGTGGAAAGTCGTGAATTGGGTAAAGCGTGGCGACTTGAAGATGCACCCGGCCGTTATATCGAATTCTGTAAGTCCACGATTGACAGCAACGTCAATCTCAAAGGGCTGCGAATTTTAGTTGACTGTGCAAACGGTGCGGCTTATCACGTTGCTCCTGCGGTCTACCATGAGTTGGGGGCCGACGTTTTCACTGTCGGTGATACACCGGACGGTATCAACATCAATGACGGCGTCGGTGCCACGCACACCGAGTCGCTCTCCAAGAAGGTTTTCGAAAGAGGGTGTGATGTCGGCATTGCCTTGGACGGCGACGCTGATCGTTTGATTATGGCTGATGCCAACGGTCATGTTTACAACGGTGATGAGCTGCTCTATGTGATGGTCCGTGACCGCATGATGCGTGAAAAAGTCCGCGGTGTGGTTGGCACGCTGATGACAAACTATGCACTGGAAAAGCGCCTGTCGGAATTGGGAATTGAATTTGTACGAGCCAAGGTGGGTGACCGTTATGTACTTGAGCAATTGAAAGCGCGTGACGGCTGGATCTTTGGCGGCGAAACTTCCGGTCACCTTTTGGTTCTTGACTGCCAGACGACGGGTGACGGTATCGTGAGCAGTCTTCAGGTATTGGCTGCCATGCGCCGCCAAGGAAAGTCTTTGGCGCAGTTGACTGAAGATTTGAAGTTATTGCCTCAGGTGCTCATCAATAAGCGTATTGAAAAAGGATTTGACTGGAAGTCCCATGAGCCGATGCAAAAAGCCGTAGAAGAGGCTCAAAAGCAATTGGAAGGCAGAGGACGAGTGTTGATCCGTCCTTCCGGAACGGAGCCCCTTTTGCGAGTGATGGTTGAAGCCGATGACAAAGTGCTTGCGCAGACATTGGCTCAATCCATTGCCGATACGCTCTAAGAATTTTGGGCCGCAGAAGCGGCCCAAAATCCAGCTATTCGGTCAGCCAGCTCAAAAGCGCCGGATATGCGGCCACAGAGGGAAACACGACGTTGCAGACTCTCAAAAGCGTGACTCCGCATACCCCGAAATACGCGTCCCCAAGCCGTCTGTATACGAAGATGGATTTTACCCTTACGGCCAAGACGCAAAACAGCTCCGGCGGGCAGACGACGGCCACCGTCACCGTGACATGCGACATCTTTGACGAACTGGAAAGCCTGCTGTCCATGGGGATTCAGTCTTTGGACAACGAGCTTTGGAGCGTGTCCAAAAGCGGCTCCAA
>ERZ779866.2565-NODE-2565-length-16084-cov-4.565600_pt1 | contig 16084 bp, 10 predicted proteins | sample MGYA00511248_ERZ779866 | MGnify/ENA primary metagenome ERZ779866 (study PRJEB29588, sample SAMEA2155758) | human gut metagenome | biome: human gut; feature: human-associated habitat; material: faeces | place: Denmark | collected 2008/2010 ... | reverse complement strand
CCTTGACAGGCTGCGCGGAAATATAATTTCCGTTTTCTGCTGCTATCCAGCGTTCCGCCGTTTCGTCGTAGGAGTATACGACGCCGTCGGGGTCGGTAATCGTATTTGCCGCCCCGTCGTATTTGTAGGAAAGGGGAAGCATTTCCACGGTATTCGTCGCTTCGTCGTATGTATACGTTTCGCCCTCGGCGCCGTAAAGCAGTGCGCGAATCATGGGGTCGGAGTTGTCTACGGTTCCCATGACGGCGGACAGACTGACCTTGTCGAGCACCTGATTGGTGTCGGCGGTCAGCGAGCCGAAGGTAGTGGGCTTTGCGTCGCCCAGCATGACGACGTTGCCCTCTTGGTCGAAGGTATAATCCTCTCCTTCCTCGCCGTAGCAAAGCGCCATGAGGAGGGAATAACTGTCGTTTGTCTCCTCCAACATACCCGCCTTGTCGAGCATGGTACCTATTTCTATATCGTTTACGGTGTCCTTAAAAAAGGTGCTCATTTCCGACAGGGGCGTTTCGAGGAACACGTCCGCGTCGACGACGACGCCGTATTCTCCCATCTGTTCCGTCAGTTTTTCGGCGGTTTTGCGCACCATGGGGGAGAATTTTTCCAAAGAAGAAAGGCTGGCGTTGCCGTTTTGGAAGTCGGAGGCGAGCTGGTTTAAGTCTTTGAGAAGGCCGTAAACCGTCTTTTGAGCGTACTCTTCGGTGATATATTCCGTATAATCAATATCGCTGCCCGTAATTTTATTGACGGTATCAAATCCGTCCTTGATTTTTATCTTTGCAAAAAGCACATATCCGAGCCCCGCGAGTCCGCCGAGCGTACAGATGAGCCCCAGGATAAAACCGAGCAGGACGGCGAGAAATTTGCTCCAAAAGTGACTTTTGCGTTCAGGTTCGTATTCGTAATCTTCTTCGTAGTGTGCCATAAGTCCGTTACCTCACTTTCTGACGACCAAAAATTTAGGAGAGCCGTTGACTTCGTATTCGCCCGCGGCATCGATTTCGAAACATTCGCCCGAAGCGAAAGGAATTTCGCCCTTTTTCCATTTGAAATAGCCGTTTCCTTCGAGAATTTTGAGAAAATCTTTTCCTTCCGAGAATAATTTGAAGCGTTCGGCCTCTTTGACGAGGAGCGCTCCGCCGCTTTTTCCGAGCTTTGCCCCCTGCACGCGGCCTTCCTTAAAGACAAAATTTTCTTCTGGGAGAGAAAAAACGTCCTGCGTTTCCGTTTCCTGTAATTTTATGATATGCATAAATATTTTCTCCGTATGATGTATAACTACATTATAGCGTATTCCGAATAAAAATGCAAGTATTTCCCCGAAAATAACGACAAAATCAGTATCTTCCGTCCGTAGGGGGCGGATCGTCGGGAAAATCGGACAGAAGTCCGCCGCCCGAGCTTCCGAGGTCGACGTCTTTGAGTTTTTTTGCGATAATTCTCGTCCTTCCCGCGGCGTTTTCTATGGTATCCTGCGCCTCCTGTAATTTTTTCTGCGTCTTTTCGAGCACGTCTGTAAACTTCCCGAATTCGTGCTTGAATACCGCCAGAAGCTGCCAAAGCTCCTGCGAGCGGCGTTCTATCGCGGACACCTTGAAGCCCGTCTGCAACGTGGAGAGGAGGGCGCTCAGATTGGTGGGGCCGCAGACGAGGATTCGCCTTAAAGAGAGATATTCGCTCAGATCGGGGATTTTGAGCACTTCCGCATAGAGACTTTCTATCGGGAGATACATGACGGCGAAATCGGTCGTCCGAGGGGGGAGGATATATTTGGAAGCGATGGAATCCGCCTGTAATTTGACTGCCCTGCCGAGGTTTTTCAAGGCCCGTTCCTCCGCTTCGCGGTTGCAGGCGTTTTCTGCGTCGATGAGCCGCTGATATTCTTCTATGGGGAATTTGCTGTCTATGGGCAGATAGACGCAGGCGCCGTTTTTTTCGGGCAGGAGCACGGCGAAATCGACCATGGAATCCGTCAGCGGATTGAGCTTGACCGAAGCCGCGTATTGATTGGGCGCCAGCATTTGCGAAAGCAGGGCGCCGAGCTGCATTTCTCCCCATGTGCCGCGCAGTTTGAGGTACTGGATCACCTCTGTGGCGCCTCTGAAGAAGGGTTCGTTGCTGATTACCCAGCCAAGTCCGACCGACGGAAAGAAGCCGTAACGGTTTTTCGGGGCGAAGTTCTCCGAACCGTTGTATCCGAAGTTGAACTCCCCGAAATAACGGTCGTCGAACGAGTAGGTGAAACGTCCTGCCAGGCCGCGGAAACGGTAGGGCAGCGCCTCTTCGACGTTGGTGGCTTTGGTATTGATTTCGTCGCTCTGGTTAAAGAGCATCATGCCCGATACGGTGTGTCTGCCGAAAGTGTTGCGGTAGTTGACTGCGGCCTCCAGATAGATGGCGCGGTTACCCTTTGCGCTGAGGCTGTAGGCCAGGTTCTCGGTTCCCTGGCGGGTTTGCTCGTAGAGCAGGTTGCCGTTGGCGTCGCGTCCTGTGGCGTGGTAGGTGTTCGGGGTTTTGGTGAAACGGTTGCTCGTGTAGTTGTAGGTGTCGAACGAGAACATGCCTGAAACCGAGAGCCCTTTGTAAATCTGCTGCGTGATGCGCAGGTTCGAATAAACCTGGCTGCGCCACTGGTTGGCATAGCCCGTTGCGCCGAGCTGTGCCACCGGGTTTATATCGCCGCCCGAGAAGGCGCCGAGCTTGCCGTCGGGGTAGAGCGGCGCGATATAGGTCGGAGGTGTGAAATAGGCCGATTCGAAGATGCTTGCCTGCGAAGATGCCGGATAGTTGGCGTTGGCCAGGTAGCCCTGGATGCCCAGTTTGATTTCGGTGGTGCGGAACGGGTTGAGCGTGAGGTTCGAGGTGACGTTGTAACGGCGGTAGAAGGTGTTCGAGTTGTAGTCGGCCAGTTTCGTGTCCTTGTACATGCCGTTCTCGTCGTAGTAGGCCAGGCCGATGTAGTAGACCGCCTTGTCGGAACCGCCCTGCACGTTGACGTTGGCCGAGCGGTTGCGGCTGAAGTTACGCAGGATCTGTTTCATCCAGTCTACGTCGGGATAGAGATAGGGGTCTTCCCCGCGGCGGGTCTTATCAATGATCTCCTGGCTGTATAGTTTGCCGCCGCCGCGGGTGAGCGACGCTTCGTTCGACATCTCCATGTAAGTCGCGCCGTCGGCGAAATCGGTGATCTTGGTCGGTTTGGTGAGGCCTTCGGTATAGCGTACGCTGAATTTGGGGCGTCCTTTCAGACCGCTTTTGGTATTGATGATAATGACGCCGTTGGCGCCGCGAACGCCGTAAACAGCAGTTGCAGAGGCGTCCTTCAGGATCGAGAAACTCTCGATGTCTTCGGGGTCGACGTTGGAGAACGAGCGGGGAACGCCGTCGACGAGCGTCAGAGGGGCGCTCATGCTGGCTGTCAGCGTTGAGATGCCGCGGATGTAGATGTTCGCGTCGTCGAAGCCCGGTTCACTGGTTCGCTGTACCGAGACCAGGCCCGATACGCGGCCCGCAAGGCCTTGTGTGAGGTTGGCGACGGGAACTTTCAGTTCCTTGGTCGCTATGGTCTGCTGCGAGCCGATGACGCTGATCTTTTTCTGCACGCCGTAGCCCACCACCTCCACGGCGTCGAGGATGGCGTCGTTTTGCAGCATAACCACGTCGACGATTTCCTGCCCTGCGACCGAAACGTCCTGCGATTTGTAACCTACATAGCTGAATTCCAGTACTTCGTCGGGATAAACGTCGAGCAGGTATTTGCCGTTGATGTCGGTGGCTGTACCGATGTTCGGACGGGCCTTGATGCGGATCGTGACGCCGATGAGCGGATCGTTGTTCTGGTCCCTGACGACGCCTGTGATGCGTGTGATCTTCCGGGGTGTAGCTGCGGCCGCAGTTACGGAGCGTCCGATGACGATCTGCCTTCCCGAGAGTTTCCAGGTGTTGTCGGTTCCGGCGAACAACTGTTTCAGTACAGCCGAAATGGGCTGATTCGTTACTTTCAGGGTGACTTTGCGGTGGATGTCCAAGATGTTGTCGTAGTAAACGAAGATGTAGTCGCTTTGGCGTTCGATCAGTGTGAGGACCTCCTTGATGGGGCGGTTCTGTACGTTGAGCGTGATGGTTTTCGCCGCCTCTGCCGTTTGTGCACTGACGGGCCGGATGAACCCGATTGTTGCCAGCAAAAACAGGAATGTTATCCGGAATAGGTGGAATAATCCCCCATTATCGGCCTTAAAAAGACCGATTTTACCATTTTTGTTGTACATTTGTAAAGATTTGAAGTTTAAAAGGCTATTTTAGATTTTCAATCGCTCCGGATGTCGTTGAGGGACGACATCCGGTCTTTTTTTGGAGGGATACGGGCTGTTACATAGGCAGGTCAGTTTGGGTTGTTGGTAGTCGGGTTATAGTCGATTCGGAAATTCCCGGATTCGGTGATTTGCAGGTTGATAGGGGCTGTTGCGCTCAAGATTTTCAGCACTTCGGCCGGATCGTCTTTGAGTTCGAGTTTGCCCGAGAGCGTCAGCGCTTCGGCTTCGGGCGTACACTCGATCCGACAATTGTAGTAGCGGGAAAGGCGTTCGAGGATGTTCGACAGCGGGTCGTTGTCGAAGGGCAGGTATCCGTGAATCCAACTGATGTAGCTTTCGGCTTCCACTTCGCGGACCTCCAGCGATTCCGAGGTGTCGAGGATGGCTTGTTGGCCGGGAACGATGCGAATTCCGCGGTCGGATCGTCCGGCAGGGGCTACGCTGACGGAGCCGGAGAGCAGAACGACCTCCTGCGTGCGATCGCGGCCGTAGGAGGATATGTAGAATTTGGTTCCCAAAACGCAGACATCCATCTTGCCTGTGTGTACCGAGAAAGGCCGTTCGGCATCGTGCGCCACTTCCATGTAGATTTCGCCTTCGACGTATATTTCGCGCTTCTGCTTTTCGAATACGACGGGGTAGACCAGCCGTGATCCGGCGTTGATCCAGACGCGGGTTCCGTCGGCGAGCGTCAGCGTCGTCTGCTTGCCGTAGGGAACGACCAGCTGGTTGAACGTCGCAGCCTCTTTTTTGGGAATGGTTTTTTCGGCGTTGTTGATCCGGATGGCGGTCGAATCGTAACGGATTGTCGATTTTTGGGTTTCGAGCAGGAGGGTTTTCTGCTCGGACAGCACCAGTTGCACCTCTTTCTGGGTGAATATGGGGGTGTCGGCCTGCCGGATAAACATTTCGATGTCCGGGACGGTCGACGGTTGCAGTCGGTAGTAACCGACAACGGCCAGCATGACGCAGGCTGCCGCTGCGATGCCGATGCCCAGACGGCGCAGTTGCGGCCGCAGGAAAGACCGGGGTCTGGATGCTTCGGCAATCCGGGCCATGACGTTTTCGAGGGCTTGCCCGGTGTTGAACCGGGTTTCCGCAAGGCGGGCGTTTCCCCAGGCTTTGGAAGCCCGGAGAAAGGCGTCGCGGTTGGCTTCGGATGCTTCGAGCCACTCCTGCAGTTCCCGGCGTTCCGTGTCGGTGAGGGGTGTGCCGTCCAGTTGGCGGGTTATCAGATCTTCGATGATATGTTCGGGTCTCTTCATTCTATCTATATCACGGATGAAAGCGCTGAAACCCTACCTCCTCCGGTGTTTTTTTCGGACCGCCAGGGTAAACAAAAAGCAGAACCGGTGAGGCTCTGCTTTTTGCGGGTTGCGAAAATAGGCATTGTCAATAGACCCACTCGAAATTGTCGACGTAGAGTACGTTCGACTTGCAGCCTGCCATGAAGTCGCCGTAGGCGCTCGTCGAGCAGGAGATCACGATCTGGTACAATCCGGAGGGTTTGGCCTTCGTGTCGTAATAGTTGAGCGGAAGCTGTACGTCGATCATCTTGCCGCCGGTCGAACTTTGGTCGATGAAGAGCGAGCCGTAGGCGATGATCGGACCCTCGTCGACCGAAGTGGTCTCTTCCGGATCCCAGGTCCCGGTGGGGGCTTCCGTGCCCGATCCGACCTCGCGGCGGGTGTTCCAGTCCACGATGGCGACCATGATGCGGGCCTTGTCCCGGTCTCCTTCGTGAATCGGGGCGCCGAAATTCTTGTCGATGTCGGCAATGCCGATATGTTCCGCATAGTATTGCAGTTTCAGCGCCTTGGGGCGGGCTTTCCAGGCGTAAGGCTGGCCGAACGACACGACACCCCGGGTCAAGACGTCCTTCTGGAACAGCCCCGAGAAGAGGTTGCCCGAAGCGAGGACTCCCACGGCGGGCGTAGCCTGGAGTTTGGCGCGCGTGCCTCCGTCGAAGGAGGCCTGCGTGCAGAGTCCCCTGGTGAAGGTGTTGTTGCCGCTGCCCCAGAACTCTGCGGTCTTGTTGTTCTGGGTCCAGCAGCTCAGCGAGCTGTCCTCCAGGTCGCCGTTGGGAATCGTGTTGCCCGCGGGGGCCGCATATTCCATCAGCTGGGTCTGCTCGCCCCCGACTGTCAGGCGGAATTCGTAGGTGTGCCCTGCGAAGAGACCCTTGTCCGGCACGAAGTTGTAGACGGCAAGCCCGTAGGGGTTGGTCGACGAGCTCCATTCGGGCGCGAGCGTTGCCGTCAGGATGCCGGCCTCGTAGCTGCTCTCCGCCATTCTCTGCCACTCCGTGGCGCCCTTGATCCGGTATTCCAGCGCGGCGCCGGCCGCATACTCCTCGGCGGAGACGAGTGCGGTGGCCGTGGCCGTATTGTTCCACAGGTCGGTTGCCCGGAGGGCGACCTTCACATTGGTAGGCTCCACGTAAAGCAGCCACCGTTCGGTGATTCCGTGGCAGGTGACGTCTACGAAACGCACCGATTCGAAGCTGCTGCCCGAAAGCTCTTCGAGCGAGGGCGAATAGGTCGTGATGTCGGCGGGGCCGAGTTTGAGTTCCGTGACCTCGATATGTGCCAGATCGGTGTCGCTGGGGACGAGGACCCGGGCGATGCGGTTTTTCTCCTCGATCTCCGTGGCGCCGATCTGCCCCGTCACGCTGAAACGGCGCTCGATGGTCTGTGTGGCGCGGATCGTCCATTCGTAATCCTGGTAGAGCGAAAGCGTGGTGTAGATCGGCGAACGCAGGTCGAACGTGCCGGTCAGCTCCCGGGAGCTGCGGATCTGTTGCAGGACCTCCTCCTTGTCGAGCTGGATGCTGTGGATGACGGCGTCGTAACCCACGGCGTCGATCCGCACGTTGCGGATGTCGGTCGCTTCGTCGAGCGAGAGGGTGACTGTCCGCGATGTGACGTTGTTTTCCGAGACCGAGAAGCCCTGGCCTTCGACGCTCGCGATGCGGAGTTCGACGACCGGATAGGGGATGTCGTTGTGGATGCACGACGCGAGGAGCGCCGCGGCTGCAAGGAGTGCTGTTTTCAGGTATCTGGTCATAATTTATTTCTTTTTCTTGTCCCACAGGTGTACCGTCATGCCGAAGTTGATGGCGGCGACGTTGAGCCTGAAACGCATGTTCGAAGCCTTGCGCGTTCCGATCTTGTTGCCGGCGTCGTCCTTCTGCGTGACGGAGGTGTACTGGATGCCGCCCAGCCCGAACGACAGCGTGGCGCAGACGTTGGGGAAGATATAGACGGCAGCTCCCGGATTAAACGCCAATTTGAGCTGCGTATTGTCGCTGAACGTGGTTTTCATGTTGTCGCTGGCGGTGTCGGGCTGGTAGGAGAGCTTCGACGTTCCGGTCGACAGCGAGAGTTCGAACTCGGCGAACAGTCCGAAACGGCCCTTCGGGTCGAGTCCCGCGTAGGAGCGGTGGAAAATGCCGAACGAGTAGTTGTCGCTGTTGAAATTGACCTTCGGAATGCTGCCCGAGGCGTCGTTGCTTTCGCCCAGGTCGTAGCGTGCGGCATCGAGGTTGCCGTCCATGTGGCGGTAGCCGAAACGCACGCCCAGACAGTTGTTGTCGCGGTAGAAATAGCCGATGAAGGGTTTGACGGTGGCCACCGTGCCGTCGGCGTCGATGCCGTCGAGGATGAGCATGATGTCCGTGTCGTCGCTCGACATCGTGCCGTAGGAGGCCGTCAGACCCATGATCACCTCGCCCTTGTAGGCGAATTTGAGCTTGTTGATTTCGCGGTCGATACGCCGGCGTGTGGGCAGGAATTGTTTTTTGCCGCGGATCGGCGACTGAACTTCCGCGGCCTTGAGTGCCTGCAATTGCTTCTGTCCGTCGGCCGGGACTGCCGCTTCCGAGGCCGGGATTGCCGCTTCCGAGGCCGGCGCATTTCCGGTTGCCGGGGTTTCTTCTTCGGTGGAGATCGTTCCGGCTGCGGCGGGTGCGATTGCGGCTGCCGGAGCGGCTGTTTCCTTCGGATTCCCGGTTGCGGCGGTTTGCCGCGCCAGCGCGTTGCCGCACGAGATAATTATGATCAGCAGGGTGCAGAGTATGCTTCGTGTCATAGTGTGCCGTTTTTAGAGATAGAAGGCCATGCCGAGGCCGATCGAGAAGATATTGACCTTGAAGTTCATCATGCTCGTGTTGCGTTTGCCCACGGTGACCTGATTGTGAACCTGTTTGGTATGGGTATAGCTGATACCCATCACGCCCACGTTCACTTCGACGGCCATGTTGTTGGTGGCGAAGGCTACGATGCCCGGCGAAATGCCCAGCGAAAGGGTGTAGCCGGTTTCGTAGGTTCCCTTCACGGGCGAGTCGTTGGCGAAGCGCGCCTGCGTGCCTCCGGCCGCGAGCGACATCTCGTTGAACAGCGCGAAGCGTTTGTTGCGTCCCAGCGGGATGTACTGCCGCCAGATCGCCGCCGCCGAATAGGTCTGCTTGAGCGAGTAGAAATCCCTGGCCACGATGTTCGTGCCCGTCTCCTCGTTGCCGAAATGCAGTTCGGCGTTGTCCAGCTTGAGCAGCGTGCGCGAATAGATGAAGCGTCCTCCGAGGGCCATGTTGTCCCGGAAGGCGTAGGCGATCATCGGGCTGACGCGGAAGGTGTAGCCTTTCGAGTTGATTCCCTCGATGACGAGGAACTGATAGCCTTTGTTGGTATGGGTCGAGTAGGAGGCCGTACCGCCGAAAATCCACTGTCCTTTCGGCACGAACAGGTTGTGCGTGTCGGTAAGTCCGCGCTCCTGGCGCATTTCGTTGATCGTTTTCGGACGCTGGTCGGCTGCCGCCGCAGTTTGGGCGGCGGTTGTTTCCTGTGCGCGCAACGCCTGCGCCGTGCCCGTGAGGCACAGCGCGAGGGCGAGCGTGCGGATGAATAGCTTGCGCATCTGCTTGCGTTTAGTGATTAGTATACCCATTCGAAATCGTCTACGTACATGACATTGCCCAGACAACCGACCTTGAAGTCGCCGTAGGCGCTCGTCGTACAGGAGATGACGAGTGTATATGCACCCGTAGGTTTGGTCGTTCTGTCGTAATATTCGATCGGAATCTCCACGGTCGTCATCGCGTCGCCTGGTGTGGTTTCGCCGATCAGCAGCGATCCGTAGGCGATGACGGGGCCTTCGGCGGTTTCGGCGGTTTTGGCGGGGTCCCACACGCCTGTCGGCGACCCCATGCCGGCGACAGTCGCGTGACGGCTGTTCCAATCGACGATAACGGCGAAGATACGCGAACGGTCTTGGCCGTCCTGAATGTATTCGTGCTCTTCGGTGACGGTTCCCTTATTGACGGCGCCCACGGTGGCGTGGTATTTGAGCCGCAAGGCCGTCGGACGCGCTGTCCACTGGTAGGGCATTCCGAAACTGGCCGTTCCCGAGAGACTCGCAAAACGGAACGTTGCCGAGAAGAGATTGCCCGCGGCGAGCAGGCCGAACGCCGGCTGCGATTCGAGCTTGGCGCAGTAGCTGCCGCCCATGCCGGGTTTGGTTGACTGCGCACACAGTCCCGAAGTTGCGGCATTGCCGCTGCCCCAGAACGTCGTGGATTCCGACGTGCTTTTGCCGAAACAGGGGAGCGATCCGCTTTCCATATCCCCGTCGGGGATGACCTGCCCGGCAGCGGCCTGAAACTCTGCCGAGGAGACGGTTTCGCCATCGAGCGCCGCCCGCGCCTCGTAGCTGTTGCCGGCGAAGACGCCGGTGCCTGCGACGGGGGTGTGGACGGTCAGGCCCGCGGCATTGACCGATTCCTTCCATTGGGCCGTGAACGTGGCCGTATAGATGCCCTCGCCGGCGTTTACGCCCTCGGCGTCGGACCACTCGCCGTCTTTGACGCGCAGCCCGAAGGTCGCCGTCGTGACGTTCGGATCGAGGACCAGCGCGCGCAGCGTGAGGCTGTTCGTCCAGAGGTCGTAATCCGTCTTTTCAATGGGCAGAAGGCCTTGCAGACGGTATTCCGAGATGGCGGTGGCTTCGGCGCCGGCCGAATCCGTGACGCGGATGCTCACCGGATGGCTGCCGCCCGGACGCCCTGCGAAGAAGGCGTCGGAAAGGGTGACCGTCAGGCTCAAGTCGCTCTCCCTGGTCACCTCGACGCCCTCGGTCGTGCCGTTCAGCGCTTCGTAGCTGTCGTCGCCGATGCCGATCACGACGCTCTTTACGGCGGCCATCGTGGTTATCATGTAACGTTTCGGGGCGGTTGTCCCGGGGATGAAATCCTGCGGCTGGTCCATGTCGAAACCGTCGCTTTCGATGCTCGGCTCGGGGCTGAACGGGAACGTGTCGTCGTAGTCGTCGGTCGAGGTGTCCACCTTGACGACGAAGCATTCGATGAAGCCCGGCAGGTCTTTCGAGAACCGGAAGGAGACGCTGTATTTGCCGCCGGTCTGCACGCCTTCGAATCTGGCCTCCCTGACGATGACGCCGCGGTCGGGGTGCGTGCCCTCGAAGCGGGTCGTGAGCGTGGTCGCACCCTCGGGCATGGTGAAGTAGCCCGTGCCGTCGGCCGTGTAGTTCAGCGCCGGGACGCCGCCCTGCTGAACCTGCCCTTCGTCGAACGCGTCGGCGGCGACTACCCACGCATGGAAATTCTCGCCGAAAGCGGCGGAAACCGTGGCGTCGAATTTCACTTCGGCGACGACGTTCTGCCGTTTGCACTCCACTTCGGCTACGGTCGTCTGTCCGGCTGCCACCGTAAAGGTCTTCTCGCCTTTGTAGAAACGTTTGGTGAACGACGCGGGGACGGCTTCTCCCGCATCGACCTCCACGCGGTATTCGCCCGCGAGCAGCTCCAGCCGTGAGGGGAGCGTCTCTGCGGTGTATTGGCGCAGCAGCTCGCCGCTCGCGCGGTAGATGCGTACGGCAAGGCGTTGCAAGGGGTCGTATTCCCCGTCGGCTTCGGCCCGCGTGGCCGAAACCCGCATTTCGAGCGCACCCGTGTCGCCCGTGTCGGCGCTCCCGGCCGTCTCTTTCGAGCAGGCGGCCGTCAGCGCGGCGCAGAACAGCAGGGCGGCGGTAATGTATTTTTTCATAATTCGTCAGCCTTAATTCGCCGGTACGTAATACTTCAGGGTCTTGGTCGTGCTGAGACCGTTGTTCTCCGTCACCGTGAGTATGAAATTGTTGTTGCCGGGGAAGCCTGTCAGCAATCCGGTGAACATCTTGTCGATCTTGAGCCGAATGGACGGTTTGTCCTTGACTGCGTCCTCGATGGGGAATCCGAGGGCCGAAATCTTCTCCCGGACATCTTCGGCCGGATGCATGGTTCCGTTCGTATCTTCGAAGCCTTCGATATTGCAGAGATCGAACCGGGCCGGGATGCCCATCGTGCCGAGTTCCCTGGCGTCGAGGTTGTCGCAGTCGATGGTCACGTCGAGCGATTTGATGCCTGTTTGCGCCGTGATGTCGATCTCCGTGTCGCGGTCTGCGGACGGCGTTTGCGTTTCGTCGATATTGAAATCTACGCCGACAATCGAAGGGCCTTCGTTGGCCGGATCGACCGTGAGCGTCAGCGATGCCCGGGCCGAAAGCCCTTTGGCGTCGGTTATCTCGAAGGCGAATGCGTGCGTGCCCTCGTATGCGGGATAGAGCAGTTTCATGGCTCCTGCGATGTCGAAACTCTTCGAAGTCGCCCCCTTGAGATCGTCGCCCAGCGGGAAGCCGAGGCCTGCGAGAACCGTGTAGGCGGGGTCCGACGCCCCGATTGTGCAGAGGTCGAATTCCGGACCGCCGATTCCGGACACCATGCCGGTCAGCCGGGAGTTGTCCGACGTGATTTTCACCACGAACGACCCGATGCCGTTGGACGAGGCGAGATTGAATGCGAACGGCCGGGTGTAGTTGCCCTGGGCGTCGAACATCGAGGCCAGAAGCTGGAAGGGTTTCGTGAGGTCGTAGCCCGGACATTCGAGGGTCGGGGCGACGGGAAGTCCGGGTTCGCCGGGGTTGTCGGGATCGTTGACCGGGATTTCGTCGTCCTCCATGAAGTCGTTGACGTCGATGTCCAGTTTGATGTCTCCCTTGTCCGAGTAGGTGATCACGATCGAGAGCTTGCGCCATTGTCCGGCCTTGACGCCCGAGATGCTCTTGTTGATCCGGACGGGTGCGTCGGGCGTATCGGCGAAAGCCCCTTCGAGGTGCAATTTGAGCGTGTTGGTCTCGCCCTGCGGCATGAAGTAGGCCGCGCGGGTTTCATCCTTCAGGAAGGTCATCGTCGTTTCGCCCAGCGTGACGGTCGACTTGGTGTCGGCGGTGAGCTGGTCGGCGAGGTCTTTCGAACACATCAGCGTCACCTTGATGTTGTTCAGCGTGCAGACGACCTCGTCGATGGGCGTGGTTTGGTTCTTCTCGATGACGAACTCCTGCGAACCGAAATAGACGGGGTGTTCCCATTCGGCTGCCGGCGTCGTGGCGGCCTCTTCCGAACGGACCTCCATCGTGTAGCCGCCCACCGGAAGCTCCAGCCTGCCTGCCTCGCCGATCGAGACCTTCAGATCGCCGTAAGTCTCCTGGAGCGCCAGCTTGCCCGTTGCGTCGCGAATTTCGATGATGAATGTGTCGACGTCGGGCTGCGCCTCGTCGGTGCGCGTCTGGGGCTTCGCCGTCTCGTCTGACGTGTCGTCGGGGCGGGTTTCGGTATCGGTGTCGACCACGACGCGCATGCTCATGTCCGCCAGCGTCAGGTAGCCTTTGGCGTTGGGATCGGGCGGAGTGCCCGGCTCGTTGTTCTTATAGGCGGGATCTTCGTTCACACAGCCGGTCGCGAGCAGCGCCGTCGCTGCCGCAGCCGTCAGAATCTTGGTAAAGGTTTTCATATCTCGGTGTTTTTATTTGCGTTATTCGGTGGCCTCGTCGTTGAGTTCCACGTCGAGTTCCACGGTCTCGGTGTATCCTTCGCCGAGGGTGACGGTCAGCGTCGCGCTGCCGGCCTTCTTGGCGTCGAGCGTGAAGATGTGGCGCGTGGCTGGGCGTGCCGCTTCGAGCGGCTCGGGGGTGAAGGTGTAGAGCGGCCCCTCCGACGTGCCGTCCTGGCTCTGGCCCCGGGCCGTACCCTTCAAGGTGAGCGGCTTTCCGGCCTGCACCCAGACGGCTTCCGCTTCGGCCTCGTCGCAGGGACGGAACGTGAAGATGCCGCCCGCTCCGGTCGTCACGGTGAACTCCGCGTTGTTGTAGTATTTTTTGAACGACTCGGTGGCGCGTACCAGGGTCTGCGAATTGCCGATCGTCGCCGTGATCTGCGCGGTGCTGGTGCGGCGCGCCGCGACCTCCACTTCGGTCGCGCCTGCGTAGTAGGGTTTGTCCGCGCCTTCGGCTTCGGGATCGCCGTAGGTGACCGTGATCGTGTAGCGGCCTTCGGGGAAGGAGTAGGCGGTCTCCTCGGCGTTATACGCCGCGACCGTCGCCCAGCTTTTGTCGAAATTTTCACCCCGGATGCGGAGCGTGAAATCTTTGCCGTCGGGTTTTGCCGCAGCGCGGGTCGCGCCCTGAACCGCGGCCATCGCCGCAGCGGCATCAATCGTGGCGTCGGCCTCGCAGGCGATGCGGATGGTTCCGCAGCCCTCTCCGGCCGGGGTCTCTTTCTTTTCGGAGCATCCTCCGGCCATGACAGCCGCCGATGCAAGCAGGTAAAGCAGTTTTCTCATGGCGGTTATTCGTTGACGATGGATACTTTGATGTTGTCGAGGTAGAGGTAGTGATTGCCGTTGGCGCCGAATATTACGTTCCAGGACGATACGTTGCCGATACGGTTGACATTCACCTTCCATGAGATTCTGTGGGCGCTGTTAAAGTCGGCCAGGAATGTTTTGGTGTTCCAATTCGAAAGCGGGGTATTCCACGATTTGTCGGTTTCGAGGGCTATGTCTTCCGCTTCGACGGGGTTTTCAAGATTGTCTCCGCCGTTGGGCTGGCCCGAATTGGTCGTGTAGCCGTAATTGAACGTAGGATTGCCGTATGTTCCGCCATTATTTTTGTTACTGTCCATCATCCAGGAGTCCTGTCCTCCGACGTAATCGAATGAAACCCGGACTCTGACTGTTTTGCCGGATTTGATACCGCTGACGGGCGGCGAGTCGATACGTCCCGGGTAGCGGGCATACGATGAAACCTTGCCGACTCCTCCGCCTTCGAACCGGCAGGAGCTTCGGATACATTTCCCGGTTTCCCCGCCCACACGAGCCGCCGTCCATCCGATGGCGCCCTTGTCGGACAGCAGGTGCGCATCCTTGTTTCCGGCGCTGCTGCTGCTTGTTCCCGTTCCGACGTTGCAGTCGTAGTCGAACTGGATGATATTGCTGAAATCCTCCGCCAGCAGGTAGGGGACGCTGAGCGTGATGTCGTTGTTGCCGAATTCGGTGATCTGCGGCATTGTCAGCGTGTTCGATACGACAGCGCTTTCCGATTCGTACTGTACCGTGACGGCTTTTCCCGAGAGGTTGTCGGTCCACGAGGGTTTGAGCACCATCGTGTATTTGCCCTCGGCGTCGGGCGTGAACTGGCAGATGTTCGTGCCGTTGTCGAACAGCGAGCCTTCGGGGGCGGTGAGGGTGATCTTTCCGACCGCCTCGCCCAGCGTCGCCGTACCCTTGTCCGCAGGCAGCGAGAAGTTCAGACGCGTGTAATAGCGGCCGATGGCGGGAATGTGGTAGGCGATCGGGGTGGTGTGGCCTTCGGAGAAGTGTTTGCCGGGGATGTTGCGCGGCTCGGATTCCCCGGCTTCGCAGATCGCGGTGATGGTCACCGGCTGCTCGGCGGTGAGTTCCACCGGTGCGATGACGGCGAAGACCACGTCGTCCGCACCCTTCGGAGTGTCGAAACGCAGCGTCAGCGTGTTGTTGCCGTCGGTGAGCGTCGGCGCGGCATCGGGATCGGCGGCATCGACCGTCATGCGCCCCGTGACGGGCTGCGGAAATGCCAGCGTGATCTCCGAGACCTTTTCGCCCAGATCGTTTTTCGGAATGCGTATTTTCAGCACGTGAACTTTGTGGCGGAACTGGAACTGCACCGTCTCGCCGGTGTCGTTCTTCTCCAGAGCCGGGGCCTTGACCGGATCGGCCACCATCACGTCCCAGTCGCCGTTGAAGCCGCCGTCCTGCACGTCAGGGATCAGGTAGGTGGCCTGCGTGCCGTCGCTTTCGGACGGAACGGGCGACACGGCATAATAGGTGTAGGTGTCCGCGGGCATTTGCGGGATGTCTCCCCTGAACTTGGCCGTGTTGTAGTCGGTGTTGTAGTGGTAGAGTTTGAAAGCCTGTTTGCTGAAGACGGTCTCGGATCGGGAGTTGACGGCCCAGAGTGCGATCTGGTCGTCGGAAGCCCATTTGACCGATACGCCGTCTTCGCCGAGCTGGGTGCGGGACTTGTCTTCGGATTCGATGTCGATCTTCGGACCGGAGCCTACCGATACGCTGATTGTTTCGGTCGCGGGTCGGGTGTCCGCATCCGAAGAATCGGAGCATGCCCCGAAGACCAGAGGCAGCGCGAGCCAAATAATCCGGAAATTTATTCGCATAGAATAGATTCTTTTATCTGTAATGTGTACAAAAATAGGTACAGGTTCCCGTTCGCGGAAATAAATTCAACGAACGCCGGATTTTTCATCACGAACAGCCTCCTTTTTATCCTCACGGATGCGCCTTTCCGGCGGTGCGGAGCGCAAAAAACCTCCCTGTTTCCAGGGCTGACTGTTTTCGAGATACCGTTCTGTAAATCAGAACGGTATTTTTATTGAAAAGAGCAAGGGTTAC
>ERZ779866.2564-NODE-2564-length-16088-cov-7.818125_pt1 | contig 16088 bp, 25 predicted proteins | sample MGYA00511248_ERZ779866 | MGnify/ENA primary metagenome ERZ779866 (study PRJEB29588, sample SAMEA2155758) | human gut metagenome | biome: human gut; feature: human-associated habitat; material: faeces | place: Denmark | collected 2008/2010 ... | reverse complement strand
CCACCTTTCTTGCAAGAAAGGTGGGGGAAAGGAGGCAGCCAAATGCCTAGCTTTAAATTGGGCCGCACCACCGAGGACATCCATCGGGAGCTGTGCCCCCAGGGCTTCACCCGGCCCTGCACGCTGATCGTGCAGGATGAGTGCGACTGCAACGTGGGCTTCGGCCCCGGCATCGTGGAGTTGGCCCCGGTGTTTACCCTGACCACCTTCGTAGAAACGGACGAATACCACCACAGTCATTTGGCGGGTATGCACCAGCGGCAGATGGCGCTGGCCAGCTTGTTTCTCCCGGGGTATCTCAAGGTGGGCGACCGGGCGCCCAAGGTCACCGGACTGAAGCTGGCCGGCGGCTACGACTACGATACGGTGACGGTCACCTTCTCCTACACGCTGCTGCGCAGCGAGTTCGAGGAGGCGGTGACCGCGCCGCTCATGGAACACTTCCAATTCAACAGCAGAGGAGAGTGAGAACGATGGGATTGCCTGAACTGTATTTTGCCTACCAGACGGCGGCGGAGACCGTCTCCGCCCGGAGCAAGCAGGGGATTGTGGCGCTCCTGCTCCAGGACGCGGGCGTGACGGCCGGGGTCTACACCGTGGCCAACGAGGCGGATATTCCCGCTGAGCTGGGGGCGGACAATGTGGACTATGTCAAGCGGGCCCTGGTGGGCTACACCAACCGGCCCCAGAAGCTCTACCTGTCCGTGGTGGGCACGGATGGCGGCGCGGAGGACGCCCTGGCCCAGCTGACCAGCCTGAGCTATGACTACGTAGCTGGATTCCCGGACAGCGACGCCACCGACGCCAAGGCGCTGGCAGACGGAGTGATCGCCCGGCGGGCGAAGAACTACATCGGCAAGGCTGTGGTACCCAGCTACGCGGCCAACGATGTGGGTGTGGTCAACTTTACCGGCACCGGGATCGTGGCGGCGGCCGGTACTTTCGGCGGGGTAACCCTGCCGGCCGGTGAGTTTACCACGGCGGAGTACTGCTCCCGGATTGCGGGCGTGCTGGCGGGCACCCCCGCGGAGGGAAGCGCCACTGGGGCGGCCCTGGACGAGGTGACCGAGGTGACCGTGGTGGACGACGAGGACCTGGACGAGGACATCGAGGCGGGAGAGCTGTGCCTGTATCACGACGGGCGCAAGGTGCGGATCGCCCGGGCGGTAAGCTCCTATGCTCCCAGCGGGAACCTGACCACCATCCTGCGGAAGATCAAGGCCATTGAGGTCATCGACCTGATCCACTACTACGCGGTGACCACGGCGGACGACCAGTACCGGGGCCAGTGCGCCAACACTTACGACAACAAGTGTCTGCTGGTGGCGGCGCTGCAGGACTACCTGCGCTCCCTGGAGCCGGAGCTGCTGGCCGAGGACAGCAGCTCGGCCCAAATCGACCTAGAGGCCACCCGGGCGTACCTGAAGGAGCAGGGGACCGACGTGACCGATATGTCGGACGAGGAGATCCGCAGGGCGGACACCGGCAGCTACGTCTTCATTTCCCTGGGCGGCCACATCGTGGACGCTATGGAGGACTTCAAGATCGTGCTGGCGCTGACGAACCGGTAAGGGAGGGAAAGTAGATGCCACAGGTTATGGATGCGGCCCTGGTCCGGTCCGGCTCCCACGGAACGTGCTGGCTGGACGGGGAGCTGATGACGGAGTGCTATGGCCTTCAGATCGTGGTCAACAAGACCAAGGAGCAGGTGCCCCGCTGCGGCGCCTTCATGCAGGGGAACAAGCTAATGAGCGCCAACATCACCGGTACGGTGCGGCTGTACAACGCCACCAGCCGGCTGATTGAGCGGCAGGCGGCAGACCTGAAGGCCGGCCGGGATACCCGCTTTGTTATCGTCTCCAAGCTGGATGACCCGGACAACCCCAACATCCAGCGGGTGCAGGTGACGGGGGTATCCTTCGACAACCTCACTCTGGCGGACTGGCAGGCGGCCCAGATCGGCACCATCGAGGCGCCGTTCACGGCGGACGACTACACCGTGCTGGAGACCTGATCCAGGGCTGAGAACAAATGTTTGACAGGCGGCGTCCGGTGGGGTAGAATGAAAACAGCCTCCGCATGGCGGAGGCCGGGCGCTGTTGCACATTGGCGGTCAGCCACTCCCTTGCGAAAGGGGGTGAGGCTTATGGGCAGGCGCTGGGCGAAAGCCCTGCGCTACGTGGTGTGTATCGTCGTGGTCCTCGCGATCATGATTTACATATCCCCAAAAGCTTGTTGACCGCCCGGAAGCCACCCGAGCGGTCAACGTAGTTTGACTGATCTTGAGGGCTGACCGTCGCAGCAGCGCCCTTCTATGCCCATTATACGGACCAAGGGCCGCTCTGTCAAGAGACAGGGCGGCTTTTTGCCGTCCGGAAAGGAGCCAACATGGCGAGCGAAGTGAAGAAGCCCGAGGAGGGCACGCCAGATCTGCTGCGGCTGATCCTGGACGGGGACGCCCCGGACGTGCGGGCCAAGCGGCAAGCAAAGTCCTACGAGGTGCCCCGGCTGAGCAAGGCGCTGGGCAAGAAGGTGGTTTTCCGCCTGCAGGGGCTGCCCTATGGCCGGGTCCACGAACTCCAGAAGCTGAACGAGGACCTGGAGTGCCACATCCTGCTGGAGGGGTGTGTGGAGCCCAGCTTCAAGGACCCGGGGCTGATGGCCAAGTATCATGCGGCCACGCCGCTGGATGTGATCCAGGCGCTGCTGCTGCCCGGGGAGATCGAGGATTTGAGCCGGGCGGTGGAGCGGCTGACCGGCTACCGGCAGGTCACCATCCGTGAGCTAAAAAACGGATAAAGGAGGGCGGCGACCCGGAGCTGGACCTCCTGTGGTGGCTCTTTACCAACAAGGGAGTCATGCCCTGGGAGGTGTACGAGCGGCCCCAGGGCTACCGGGATCTGGTGTATGCCATGGCCTCCCTGGAGGGGGACCTGGCGCAGGAGAAAGCGAGGATGAGAGATGCCGCAAAACGGAATAAGCCTGTATTTCACCATCCGGGACGGCGGCTCTCAGGTGCTGTCCGCCATCGGCGATAAGACCAGGGCTCTCAACAAGGAGACCCAAAGCCTGGCCCAAGCGGCCAAGGCCCTCCAGACGGCCAATGAGCCGTTGGTCAAGCAGCAGACGGAGCTGCGTACCGCCCTGGAACGGGCACAGAAGGCCGTGAAGGATGCCAGGACCGAATACCGCCGTCTGGGAGATGAGGCCAGCGAAAACAAGCTGAAGGGTGCCATTGAGGAGCAGGAGGAGCTCCGGCGGTCCTTAAAGGATGTAGAAACTCAGATCAAGAGCAACTCCAAGAGCTTTAATGAGTACCGGGAGAACCTGCGGAAGGGGAGCACGTCCAGCGGGATCTCTTCCGGATCGGGGGCCTCCTCGGTATTGTCCGCCCTGGGGCAGGCAGGTATCTTTGCTTTCCTGGGGGACGCAGCTTCCCAGTGGGGAACCACCCTGGCGGACTCTGCCTTTGGCGAAGGAGCCGGGTCGATCCTCAGCTCCGCCCTGTCCGGGGCGGGGACAGGGGCTGCTATCGGTACGATGTTTGGCCCTGCCGGAACGGCAGTGGGCGCTGTGCTGGGCGGTCTGGTGGGCGGTTTGACCGGAAGTACCCAGATCTACGAACAGCAGGACGACGCCTTTAAGGACTACTATGGCAATCTATACGACACGGTGAGCGAGGGGACGGCCAGCCGGATCGAGTCGGGCAGTACCATCGCCGGCAGCCGGGAGCAGACCCAGATGGCCTTTGCCCAGCGGCTGGGCAGCGATGCCGCGGCGGCGGAATATCTGGATCAGGTGCGGTCCATGGCGGCCCGGACCAACTATGGCTATGACGAGATCGTGGGGTACTCCCAGCTGCTGCTCAACTCGTACAGCCCGGACGAGGTCTTCGCGGTACTCCAATCCCTGTCCGACGCCACAGCCGGGCTCAACCTGTCCAGCAGCGACGTGGAGATGATGATTGCCGGTCTGAGCCGGATGCGCACCACGGGAAAGGCCACCCAGGAGTACCTCAACTATTTCAGTGAGCGCGGCGTGGACGTGTACTCCGCCCTGGGTGAAGCCCTGGGGGTGGACCGCAGCCAGGTGGCCGGGATGGTGTCCGATGGGGACGTGTCCGGGGAGGCCGCGGCGGAGGCCATTCTGGGGTATATCGACCAGCAGTACGGCGGGCTGAGCGAGGACCTGATGGGCACCTATGACGCCATGGTGGACAACCTGGCGGACATCATGGCGGACATCGACGCCCGGGCCGGCGAGGGGTATAACGAAACCCGGCTGGAGGGCATCGCGGCCGAGCAGGAGGCATACGGCGGGGCACTGGGGGAGGCGGTGGCCTTCATGGGCCAGATCGCCGGGGAGAACCAGGCGTTCCTGGAGAATCTCAGTGAGCAGTACACCCGGGAGGCGCTGTCCGCCGTTCTACAGGGTGAGGACGTATCCGGCAGCGGCATTTGGAGCGAGGAAGAGTTGGCGGAGCTGGCCGGTCTCCGGGAGCAGTACAAGGAGGCGGTGATGGCCTACGCCAACGGCAGCGAGACGGCAGGGCTTGACATGGAACGCCTCTACGAGGAGGCCCAGGCTCTGGCTACCATCGCCTATGACAACTCAGATGAAGTGGCAGCTCTCCGGGATACAGAGCTGGACCAGATCGAGGCCATACGGGAGAGCATTATAGCCACCGACAACCTGGCTGGGGCCCTGAGCGACTATCAGATTTCCCTGGAGCGAAGCATCGGCCAGGCCAGCACCTGGTTTGGCCGATCCGCCCCTACCAGCGGCTCCGCTACAGAGATGTGGGGCGGAGACATTGAGCCTGGGACCATGATCCTGGACGCGGGGGGACAGGTGGTCGCGGCCGGGTACGCTGTCGGCTTGCCCCGGGTGCCCTACGACAACTTCCCGGCTCTCCTCCATGAGGGGGAGCGGGTACTGACAGCCAATGAGGCCCGGGCGATGGACCAGACCGGTGGAGGCGTCACCATCCAGGTCGGGGAGCTGGTGGTCCGGGAAGAGGCGGACGTGGATCGAGTGGCGGAGACCCTGATGGCCAAGCTGCGGCTTGCAAGGATGGTGGTGTAGCGTGGAGAAGACGTTTTGCTTTCTCATCAACGGGCGCAGCCTGGTGCTGCCGGTGACACCGGAGCGGGCCACCTGGGAGCAGGGGGTCAACATCGAGAGCATCAACATCAGCGCGGTAGGCGACGTCTACCGGGCGGGCAAGCGGCGGAGGTACCGGGGACAGATTGAGGGGATGCTCCCGGCCAACCCGTACAGCTGGGCCCAGGCCACGGCGGTAGTGGATCCCTATTACTATATCAACATGTTTACCCAGGCGATGGAGCAGAAGACGGTGGTGCGCTACATCGTGGGAGGCACGGAGATCAACGCTCAGGTGCTGATCGAAGGGATGACCTATGAGGAGCGGGACGGCAGCGGGGACGTGTACTACGCCCTGTCCCTGGCCGAGTGGGTGGATCTGGAGGCGGTGACGGTGTCCGGCCCGGATACGGCCTGGACCGGCCCAACCACCCAGAACAGCGGGCAGACTACGGACGCTCAGGCCCAGCAGTACACCATCGTAACCGGGGATATGCTCTCGGTGATCTGCCGGCGGTATTACGGCAACGGCGGCGCCCGGTACTACGAGGCCCTGGCCAACTACAACGGCATCGTCAACCCCCACCTGATCTACCCGGGGACTACCATCAAGATCCCCCCGGAGTCCGAGCTGTTTGGGGGTGGATGAGGGTGCAGGTCTATCTGACGGACAGCAGCGGCACCCGGGAGATCTCCAGCCTGATCACCAGGGCGTCCTGGGCCGGAGATGAGGCCAGCGTGGCCCGCAAGCTGAGCATCTCCATGCTTCACGATGAGGAGGAGCCATGGCCGGTGCCGGCGCTGGGCAACGGGGTGGTGCTGACTCACGAGGGGGAGCGGCTGTTTGCCGGCTACGTGGTGGAGCGGACGCTGGACAGCGAGAGCAGCACGCTGGAGGTTACCTGCTATGACCGGGGGATCTACCTGACCAACAACGACGGGACCTATAAGTTCCGGCAGACGACTGCGGAGGGGATGGTGCGCACCGTCTGCGAGGAGCGGGGCATCCCCATTGTGGATCTGGCGGCGACGGGGGTGCCGCTCAACCGCAAGTTCTCCGGGGTGGCTCTGGACCGGATCGCCCGGACGGCGTACAGCCTGGCGGCAGAGCAGACGGGGGAGCGGTACTCCATCCGCATGACGCCGGAGGGCCTGTCCATCACGGTGCGGGCCCAGAGCGAGAGCAGCCTGAACCTGCGGCCCCGCTCCAACCTGATGTATGCCACCACTACGGAGTCCATCGTGGATATGGTTAACTCGGTGGGAATCTATGACCAGCAGGGGCGGCGACTCTCCACGGTGGCGGACAGTGACGCCATTGCCCTGTATGGGACCATGGAGCGGCACCTGCAGCAGACGGAGGATGGGGATGCCTACGGGGAGGCGCAGGCCCTGCTGGAGGACAACGGCCTGGCCCGCAATGTACAGGTTGAGGTGCTTGGGGACATCCGCCTGGTCACGGGGGAGACCGTGGTGGTGGAGGAGGAGTCCACTGGACTTCGGGGGATCTTCTGGATCGACGCGGACACCCACACCTGGCAGCGGGATCAGTACACCTGCAAGCTGACCCTCAACTGCCGCAACGTGATGACCAAAGCAAGCTCGGGGAGTGATCTGGATGAGTAAGAGCGGGCGGGATCCCTATCTGGAATTTTGGTCCATGACCCGGGAGGACTCCCAGGGGTTCATGCCCCTGGTGTACTGCATTGGTCAGGTACTGGAGGCTACGCCGGAGCACATCCGGGTGTTGGCGGACGGCCATGAGCTGGACGAGGAGGACCTGCTGATCAACGCCGCGCTCCGGCCGGACTTCACCGAAGCGGTGATGCTGGACGCGATGAGCGGGCGGCTCAACGGGCTGTCCTCCATGTGCCCCCTGGGACCGGCACACACGTACTTTGACGTGGCCGATGTGAGCAATGGTGCTTCGATGACCTATCGGGCCCCTATGCGGCTGTCCGCCGGGGACCTGGTTCTGCTCATCCCGGACCGGGACCGGCAGATCTACTATCTGATGACAAAGGTGGTGCGCTGGCATGAGTCTGTTCCCCTTAATTAGTCTGCCGGAGATCACGGGCTCCGACGGGACGGCCCGGCCGCTATTCCGGGAGGTGGCTTGGGATTTCCGGGCCAACAAGCCCATATGGAGGGGTGGGGAGCCGGTGTATGTCACCGGGGCCAGCGCGGTGCTGGTGTGGTGTTGGAACACCCTGCACACGCTGCGGGGGATGCACGACATCTACACCCGGGACTATGGCCTGGGCATCCTGGACCTGAGAGGCAGAGCCTACACCGAAGACATCCGGCAGAGCGAGGCCATCCGCTACGTCAGGGAGGCCCTCCTGGTCTGTCCCTATGTCACGGCGGTGGACTCGATCTCCATTGAGATGGACGGGGCCATGCTGGTGATCACCTGCACCATCCAAACGGTCTACGGGGAGGTGAATGTGGATGGCTGTACGATCTAACAACTACGACGACATCACCCCGGAATCCATCAAGGGGGAGATTCTGGCGGACATCGGGTCGTCAGCGGAGACCCGGGAGGGGTCCTACGCCAACACGCTGGTGAGTCCTGCGGCATACCAGATGTGGCTGGTCTATCAGCTGATCCCTGGGATCATTCAGCTGGCGTTCCCGGACGAGACCAGCGGGCAGCTGATTGACGCCCGGGCGGCGGACTTCGGTTTGATGCGTACCGAGGGACTGCGGGCGGAGGTGACCATGCAGTTCACCCTGGTCTCCGGACTGTCCACCGTGCCCAGCATCCCGGCTGGCACTGTGGTGCAGACCAGGGATGGGCTGCAGTTCGTGCTGACCGAGGCGGTGGTGTTCTCCGGAACGGTCGGGACGGCCCACGCGCAGGCGGCCCAGCCTGGGCGGATGTACAACGTGGAGGCCGACACCATCACCATGATGCAGCGCAACGTGGCCGGCGTGACCCTGTGCACCAACCCAGCGGCGGCCTACGGCGGAACAGACGAGGAGACGGACGCGGCCTTTCTGGCCCGATATAAGGAGTTCCTGCAACGGCCCATATCCAGCGGCAACAGAAACCACTACATTGCCTGGGCCAAGGAGATCAGTGGCATCGAGAACGCCGAGTGCGTGGCCCTCTGGAACGGGCCGGGTACGGTGAAAGTCATTGTGGCGGGGCCAGACAAGGCCCCGGTGGACGGCGATGTGGTGGCCGATGTGGCCGCCCACATTGAGGAGGAGCGGCCCGTGGGCGCGACAGTCACGGTGGTGAGCGTGACCGAACTGGAGGTATCGGTGAGCGCTACGGTGACCCTGTCATCTGGGGCGTCTTCCACCCAGGTGGAGGAGCAGCTGGAGGAGAGCTTGGGACAAATGCTTGCCCAGCTGCCCTTTGGGGTTGCCGGTACGGTCTACTACACCAAGGTGTTGGCGCTGCTGCTGGCCTGCGACGGTGTGGAGGGATACTCCGCCTTTACCGTCAACGGCGGGACATCGAATTTGGCCGTAACAGCGGAGCAGACCCCGGTGGCCGGATCACTGTCCATCACCGCGGCAGGGGGAAGCTGAGATGAAATACTATGATCTGCCCTCCACCCAGCGGGTGCAGGAGCACATCGAGGTATCCCCGGAGTCCATGGGGATCATCGTGGCACTGACCAACGCAGCTCTGGCGGCCCGGGCGGCGGTGCTGGACTCAACGGATCAGCTGCATGTCCAGTCCGCCACCTGGGGGCTGTCCCTGTGGGAGGAACTGCTGGCCATCACGCCGGCAGCCGGGGCCAGCGATGAGGCCCGGCGGACGGCCATCACCACCAAGCTGCTGGGAAGCGGCACCTGTGACGCGGGGATGATTCAATCTATCGTCAAACAGCTTACCGGGTATGACTGCGTGGTGGTGGAGCAAACCAGTGTGTACACCTTTTCCATTTACTTTGTAGGGGATACATCGGAGTTTAAGGACTTCGATCTGCCGGCCATCCTCGCGGCAGTGGAGGAGGTTAAGCCGGCCCATCTGAAGTTTGTGATCACGCCCATCACCTGGGGAGATCTGGAGGCCACAGGCCTGACCTGGGGCGAGCTGGCCCTGCGTTTCCCCACCTGGGGCAGCGTGGAGCTGGCAGTTACGGTACATGAGAGAGAGGAGGCAACGGGATGACGGTCATCGGGGGGACAACCCTGTCCATGGTGCGGGGAGACACGGAGACGCTGGTCGTGCGGGTGCCGACCCGGCCGCTGGCGGAGGGCGACATCCTGGAGCTGACGGTGCGGAAACGGGCTGGCAGCGGTCCGGCGCTGATCCACAAAAAGTTGACCGCCTTCCCCGACGGGGCCGGGACTTTTGTGTTTGCCCCGGAGGACACCGCCGGGCTGGAGTTTGGCACATACAGCTACGACGTGCAGGCCACGTTTACCGATCTGGGGGTCAAGACGCTGGTCAAGCCCTCCGACTTTGTGCTGGAGAGGGAGAACACCTATGCGGACTGAGTTGACCTGCCAGCTGGAGGCAGCCCCGGAGATCGCCGGACAGCTGGAGCCGAGGCCGGTGATCCAGGTGGAGCTGGTGGGGGGCGGCGGAGTATCCGACCACAGCCAGCTGTCTGGCCGGGACCAGCCTGGACAGCATCCCATCCAGGCCATTGAGGACCTGACCGGGACACTGGCCGAGAAGATGACCCAGGCGCAGACGGAGAAGGTCATCGACCAGTCGGTGACCGATTTGACCAACCAGGAGATTTTGCAGTTGTGGAACAGCATCACGATTTGAGGGGGAGAACAGTATGAGTGTCAAAAAGCATGCCGGCGAAAACGCATTGACCATGCTCATCACGCTGGTCAAGACGGCTCTGAACGGAAAAGTGGACAAGGTGGAGGGCAAGGGCCTGTCCACCAACGACTACACCACGGAGGACAAGACCAAGCTGGGCGGCGTGGAGACGGGCGCCAACAAGACCGTCATCAACAACACCCTGACCAGCGAGGACACCACCCAGGCCCTGTCCGCGGCCCAGGGCAAGGCACTGAAGGACGCCCTGGACGAAGTGGAGGGCAGTCTGTCCGAACTGGGATATGGCGACATGCTCAAGAGCGCCTATGACGCAGACAACGACGGGGTGGTGGACAATGCCGCCGCCCTGGGAGGCGTGGCGGCCAGCCAGTACGCCAAAAAGGCGGACCTGCCCACGGACAACGCCAGCCTGACCAACGGCGCGGGCTATCAGACCGCCCAGCAGGTCCAGTCCGCCATCGGCAGCGCCATCGCGGCCACCTACCGTCCCCAGGGGTCTATCGCCTTTGCCGACCTGCCGGTGCCGTCGGCGGCCAACCTGGGCTATGTCTACGATGTCACCGACGCCTTTACCACCACTGCGGCCTTCAAGGAGGGGTCGGGGAAGGCCTATCCCGCAGGCACCAACGTGGCGGTGGTGCAGTCCGGGGACTCGTACCTGTGGGACATCCTGTCTGGGTTTGTGGACCTGACGCCCTATCAGCTGGCCGCGGACATCCAGGAAATTTCCAACCAGGAGGTCCAGACCCTCTGGGCCTCCGTGAGCGTGCCGGCGTAAGATGAGCGCCAAAAAACTGGCTGGCCAGGGGGCACTGACAGCGCTGATGCAGATTATCAAGGGGGAACTGGCCGAAAAGCAGAGCACACTGACCTTTGACAGCGCCCCTACGGAGGGGAGCAGCAACGCGGTGACCAGCGGAGGGGTGTATACCGCCATCCAGGAAGCTCTGGGCGGGCTGGACACCGTACTGGCCGGGATTGTAGGAGGGGATTGATATGGCGCTCCAGGCGCGGCTGGCTCTCTTGGAGCAGCTCCGGCAGGATTTGGCCCACAATATCGCCGCACTGGGGGTATCTGCTTCGGCCACGGAGACACTGGAGACGCTGGTGCCCAAGGTGCTCCTGGTCCTGGGCGGGACAGAGGGGTTTACCGCTTCCATCCTGCCGGAGTGGGACATATCCTACGGGGTATTCACCACGGGGGAGATCGTGTCCATGGAGGGGATGGTCACGGTGACCTCCGCCAGCCGGATCAAAGCCCTGTCCATCACCGTGACGGGGACCGGGGTGTCCTCACTCACCGCCGCAGGGAGCGGCTGGAGCTGGAGCAAGGCAGGGGACACGATCACCGGCAGCTATGAGCCTGGGGGAGTGCTCACGCTGCAGGGGATCATGGAGGCGTTTGACCAGGTCACATTTGCCGGGGATGGGGAGACCTCGGTACAGGCGACGGTCACAGCGTCCACCCAGGGGGTATCCGGTCAGTGGCACGGAGTACAGGGCGCCGCGGAGTTTGCGTACGCCTATATCATGAACTGGCAGCTGCTGGGCGAGGTCTATCCGACCTATGGCGCCGCGGCAGCTACGGGCAAGAGTTGGGAAGAGCTGAAGGTGTTTACCAAGGGGGGATAAGGATGGCTGAGCCGGCATCCGAGCTCCAGATGGCGAAGGAGCGGATCGGGAAACTGAATGCCAGAATGAAGGAGGCCCGGAGGGTCGCGGAGACCACCACCGACGGAGCGGAGCGCCGGCGGCAGCTGGAACGGCTGCGCATCCTGAAGGATATGTACAAGGACTGCAGGGAGGAGATCGCCCGACTGGAGGGTCGAATTCTGGCCGAACAAAAAAGCCACCTACACATAGACGCGGTGTTCAACACCAACAGGGTATGGTCGGATCTGCGGGGGATGACCTGGGGATCCTTAGATGGGCTCACCTGGAGTGACATCATGCAGGCCAGGGACGGGGCCCAGACCGGACATCAGCGGCAGCTGCTCATCGACCTGATGAACGACAGCCTGCGCAGCTGTACAGAGCGGCAGCGGGCCTATATCCATGCCTATTACAGCCAGCAGCTTGTGCAGGATGAGATTGCCGAGGAGTTCGGCGTAAACAAAAGCTCTGTCAGCCGGGTTATCAAGCGGGGACTGGCCCATGTTGCCCATCATGTGGTGGCCCGGCTGTTTATCGCCCGGTGTGTGGAAAACGGTACATTTGACTACATCAAGTTTGTACAGTCGACCAAGGTGCTTACGGAGCGGCAGACAGAGCTCCTCTATCTGTCGATGACCCAGGATGCCAGCTATACCATGATGGCAGCCTATATAGGACGGAACCAGTCCACGGTGTCACGTTGTATGAACAAGGTAGAGCATAGGCTGAGGACCTTGCGCATTGACTTTCTTCCAGAGGCGAATCCAAATAAAATCAGGTTCCGGGATTGGGCCAGAATCGACGAGAAAACCCTTGCAGAACGGCTTGGATTATCCAGAAAATTCTATTATCAGACGATGCTTCGCGGAAAGAGAATTCAGGGAGTGCCATTGATGCACTATCACATACTGTATCTTTTGCGGACAGGATGGAGTGAAAAAGAGGCGGCGGAGGAAATGGGGTGTTCGGAGACGCTTTGCAAAAAAGTGGGCGCCATGTATCAGGAAATCCCAGTATATCCGAACAAGCTGCCCCAATACAATCCAGACAAAGTGATGCGGGGCGGAGGAGCACCCGGGGGCGTTATGGCTGCGCTGCGGGATCTGACACGGGGCAGCGATGAGGTCATCGACAGGATTGACGCGCAAACGCTGCAGCGGCTGCGAGAGGTGGGAGCATGCTGATCCATAAGCAGACAATGGGCGTACTGGATCAATATTGGTCCGGATTATATGTAAGCGTTGGCCAGGAGCGGGTACCGCAGATGATTGAGTACACGCTGGCCAACACAGGACTGTCCCCTGCAGATTGGTGGGAGATTCCCCGGCTGAGCCGCCTGGGGCGGTGGGTACGCATGGTCTATCCTTACTGCGACCCGATCACCGATGACAGGGGAGAGCTGATTGACGTAACAATGTGGCCTGCATGGCGCCGGGTCGGCCTTGCTGAGCCGCCGGCCGAGGCTGTCGTCGATGAGCTCCAGCCAACGCCGGCGAAAAAACGCCGCAGGCAGCGCAGGAGCTGCGGACTATTTGCCGACCTATTGAAGTGAAAGGGGAAAAACTATGAGCTTACTTGGACATGAGATTACCGTAAATGGCCTGCGCTGCGCCATGGTGACGCGGGGAAGAGAAAATGGGGCATATACCCTGACGTTTGAACGGGAATTTGCCAGTCTGGAACAAATCGAAGCGGTGCCCTGGGACAATCCCACGGTGGAGGTGGTTAGTGCTCTGGGCACCATTCTGCCATCTGGATACGGCTTTGAGGTCACAGATATTGTCTACGATTATGGCCCGTCTTGCTGGAAGGTAAGTTTGGCGGTGAGTGCGCAGTATCTGGGAGATGTGACTGAGTACGCCGCGCAGATCGAGCAGCTCCAGGGACAGCTGGAGACAGCACAGGCCGACGCCGCTGCGGCGCAAGGTGACGCTGCCGCGGCTCAGGCGACTGCGAGCGAAGCGCAGGAGATCCTGAGCATCATCGTGGAAGGGGAGGATGATGAGGCATGATCACAAAGGAGAAAGCCAGAGAGATCCGGGCGATCATTGAACAGGCGGCCGTGAGCCTGGATGATGAAACCGCTGCCGCAGCACCCAGCTTGTTTGCCCGTTGGGTCGCTGGCGAGGCGGTGGTGCCCGGGGACCGGCGCTACTATCCCCCGACCGGAAAGCTCTACAAGGTCCGGGAGGGCCAGGGGCACACCACCCAGGCAGACTGGACACCGGACGTTACCCCAGCAATGTGGGCGGTTGTAGGTGATCCAAGCGAGGCCGGGACCCAGGATGATCCCATCACCGCCGCGCGAGGCATGGAATATGAGTATGGCCTGTACTATTTGGACCCGGAGGATGAGAAGACTTACCTCTGTGAGCGCACAGGGGAAACTCCCGGAGAGACCATTGTCCTGCAATATCTTCCGCATGAGCTGATCGGGCAATATTTCAGTTCAGTGGATGTGGTATAGGCTGTGGCATAGTTTTGTGCACCGGCACACCAGGACGATGTACATACATGAGGGGGTGCAGACCAATGGTTCAGCTTGAGCTCGGGTCATTTGTAGCGGCGTTTCTTGCCGCCATGGGGATTCCGTCGGCCATCATGGGATTGATTATCTGGCGCCTGGAGCGGCACATCGCAGCCCAGGAAACGGATGCGGCCCAGAAAAACGCCGCCCAGCAGCAGCTCATGGTGCTGCTGGTAAAGAGTACACGGGCGTCCATCGCCCTGGGAGAGGCGACTGCCCACGCCATGCAGCGGGGCCACACCAACGGGGATATGGAGGCGGCGCTGGCCTATGCCGCCAAAGTGAAGCACGAACAGAAGGACTTTCTCGCGGAACAGGGGATACATAACCTTTACGATGATTGAGGAGGAGAGAGAAATGAATGATCTCGCAGTGTTATTGCCGGTCATCGGCTTGCTGGTGGCCCTGACCAACATCATCACCCAGGTGCTCAAGCGGGTCACCTGGGACAAGCTGCCCACCAATGTGGTGGCGGTGATCGTAGCCATGGTACTGACCGTAGCGGCGGGGATCGCCTACTGCCAGGTCAAGACAGTGGCCATTACCTGGTACCTGGTGGTGGGCCTGGTGGTGGGCGGTTTTGCGGTGGCCTATGCAGCCATGTTTGGATTTGATAAGCTTCGGGAAATCCTGAACTGGGGTGGCGGCAGTGAGTAAGATCATGACGGCGGCGGCCTTTGCGGCCAAGGCCATAGAGATCGCCACCAAGTATAAGACCACCTATATGCTGGGCCCCTGGGGGTGGCCATGTAACCAGACGATGATCACCCGGGCTACCACCAACGGCAGCAATGCCAACACCAACAAGCAGTGGCTACCCTATGCCTATGCCATCGAGGATGAAGGGTTTATCTTTGACTGCGTCGGCCTCATCAAAGGGATTTTGTGGGGCTGGGATGGGGACATGAGCCGGGTGTATGGGGGCGCTGGCTATGCCTGTAACGGGCTGCCCGACATTGACGCCGGAGTGATGATCAAATCCTGCCAGGAGGTGTCCACCGATTTTTCCGACATCGTACCTGGCGAGGTGGTCTATATGCCTGGGCACATTGGCATCTACGTGGGGAACGGCGTGGTGTCTGAGTCCACGCCGAAGTGGCACTGGGGCGTGCAGCTGTCCACCTGCAGCAATGTGCACAAGAGCAAAAAATCTGGTACTGTTGGGCAACGGAAGTGGACCAGCCATGGAAAACTGCCCTGGGTAGCCTACAAAAACAACGTTGAGGAGGATGAGGATGACATGGTAAGGTATGAGCGTTTGAGCGATATCCCAGAGGGGAGTGACTTCCGAACCATTATTAACGATCTGATGGATGCTAAGATTATCAATGGTGACGGATCTGATCCAGATGGTAATGAAGACCGCATCGACCTGAGTCATGATATGGTGCGACTGTTGGTCTTTAATTACCGGGCCGGTGTGTATGATGAAGCGATTCGGGCGGCCGGTAAGGATCCAGATCAGTACAAATGAAAATCCGGGCGTCTGCGCTGGCGCTGTGTGGCGCTTACATAGCGGCCTGTGTAGCCATCCTGTATGCTCTGCACCACGGCGGAATCCGGATGCTCTTTGCCCTGGTGACGATGGCAAGCGGCGCCTTCCTTGGTTGGTTGCTATACTGGCTGCATGACCGGGGAACCCTGACCTATTCCCACGTCATTGTCTCCTGGCTGATCGTCAACGGCACCTGTGTGCTGTGGGGGGTACTGTACCTGGCGGCCGTTGGTGCGGAGCAGATTGCGGAGACCCTGGGGCGCTATGTGGTTACGGAACTGCTGGGCACAGTTGGCTTTGCTCTGGCCAAGGCCACGGTAGAAAATCTGAGCAAAAATAATAGCTGGCCGGATAAGGCCAGCAAGAGCAGCGAGATCAAGCCAGACTTATAATAGCTGTCCCCTCCCGGAATGATACGAGAGGGGACAGCTGGACACAGTAAATACACAGTAGAGTCGGGAGCGGTTGGGTTTACTTACTTTTAATAGGCTTCGAATCCCTCCCGCTGCGCCACGTCGGAGCAAAGTCCGCTTTGCTCCGACGTC
>ERZ779866.2562-NODE-2562-length-16093-cov-7.416947_pt1 | contig 16093 bp, 14 predicted proteins | sample MGYA00511248_ERZ779866 | MGnify/ENA primary metagenome ERZ779866 (study PRJEB29588, sample SAMEA2155758) | human gut metagenome | biome: human gut; feature: human-associated habitat; material: faeces | place: Denmark | collected 2008/2010 ... | reverse complement strand
TATAAGCAAACTACCATCCTCGTTATAAGCTGAAACATTCGGCTTTTTCGGTATCCGCTTGTCGATTAACTTGATAACATACTCTAAAATTTCTTCTTCTTTACTTTTACTCATTTTCTTCTCCTTTCAACAGTTCAGGGTTGTCAAATATGTTACCGATTACTTCTAACTTATCAGACAAATAAAGACCTGCATTGTCATTAGTCATAGCCAAAAATTGACCGTCTGTATATGTCACAACTGCGTAGACTCTATGACCGCTGTAATTTGAAAAATGACTTACTATATCCCCCTCAAAAATCTTCTCGCCGTTTTTATCCTTCATGCCCGTATACTGTCCAATTGTTTCGGGGTCAACTCTGTATACAAATGGTTCTCGCTCGAGTCCTTGTTCGCTGGAGTAATAATTAAATCCGTTAATTTTATATGATTCAAGATCTGGATCGTGTTCTAAATTTCCCTCGACCCACTCACCAACACTCTGTTGAAGCCAGCTAATGTTATCCGGATTATTCACTTTACCTCTAAATAAAATTTCTCTCATGATCGTTTCCTTTCTCTTTTCCACGCTTCATAATCGTCTTTGTCCTCATTAGTCAGTATGCGGAATCCTTTCAATTCGTCATCTGTTTCTTTTTCGATGCAAGATATAAATGTTTCGACAAATTCAAAAACAGTACAGTCTCCATAATGCTTTTCCAGTAAACTTTCAGCCTCTTGCTTCTCTCTCAAAGCTTCTGTGGCCGTCAGCAGATCGTAGCTGTCGTCTATATGCTCATTGCTTAAACGTTGTATAGTTAAAATAGCTTTTTCTATATCGTTCATGGGTTACCTCCAACCTTTTCCTTTTCATAATTAGCGCATTTAAACAAGCTTTCAGCAAAATCCAAACCCGCTTGAAAACCGTCGTAATATTTTTTGCGCCCATATGAATCACGATCGTAATCATACTCCTTTCGACGACGATAAGCTTCAATCGCTTGCAACGCTTTGTCAGTATCAATATTTTTTGCCTTATACATAGATTACCTCCTAATTTTTTATCCTCCCTGACTTTCATTAACAGCCGAATAGCTGTCGTTCGTTATTTCAATCTCCGTTCTTGGATTTTTCTTTTCTGTCTTTCAGCAAAACTTTCGTCTCCGGTCATTATGGATATAGTTTCGCATGCGTTTACGGCGATGTCGTATAAATTATCAGACTTTTCAATTTCGTTAAGTAACGATCCGGCTTTACGTATATTATCCTGATACGCCTTATAAACTGAACACCAGTTTAAATACTCCTTTTCGAACTCGCCGCATTTTGAAATCAGAATGCTCTTTTCGATTTTGCGTCTTCCCGTTCTATCTGCCCTTTCCTGAAACTGTAGTATAATGCTCTTAGCGACGTATACAGACACATTTCAGGAATTGTCATGTATTTAGGAATAGGCTTGTTTTTAGCGGCGGACGCTTCTATTTCACTCGTCCGCATAAGTAATCCTCCAAAACCTTAATTGCCTCCTCATATCCGCGGCAGACTGCGCATTTATATCCTTGGGCTTCAAGCTCCTCTATCCACCAGCTTTGATTTTCAGATACTTTCCCTTTATCCGCTTTCATTTCGATATACAGTCCGTGATACCTGCCTCTTGACGCCGGAAGATGAAGATCGGGAACTCCCGATTTAACGCCCAGAAGCTTAAGAAGTCTGCCTTGTACCGGAGAGCACTGTCTTTCATTGGGAATATGATACAGAAGCTTTAAAACGGGATATTTTCTCCTTATGTGCGCTTGCTGGGTCCATTTAATTAACATCCGCTGATGCTGTGATTCATTCATTGCTAACCTCCCATAACTCTGTTTAATATCTGTGAAGCCTGTAATTTAGTGAGACAGTCAAAATCTATATCGCCGTCGTACCTCTTGCATTTACGCTTTATCAGACTTTTCTGTTTCTCTGAGGCTGGCTTGCGTCCCCAGCGTTTTGCTCTTTCAAGATTCCAGATATATTCGCTCGCCGGATGATTTTCCTTTAAGTCGGTAAAAATCATATCTATTGCCGACTGCATATCCATTTCAATACCGTTGATATTTACGTTTCCAAGCTCGTCCGGACATGGTATCGACTTATTTCCCTCAGGGAGGTTACACACAAGTCTTCCGTCGGGCATCTGAAAAAAATTGATATTATGAAGCTCGTATTGCTGTCGTTGCGCCCAAAGATTTACCGTTTCAATGTTCCTGATCCAGCTTGAAGGAACGTCGGAAGCCCTTTCTATTTTTTCAGGCAGTTCAAACAGATCGCCTTCAAGTTTATCCTGCTGTGATTTCGGAACTCCGCTTATATCTATTCCAAGCAGCGACGGCGCCGTACACAGCGAACGCCTGCCGGTTATTCCTACGCAGTCTATAAGCGTCAGTTTATCCTTTTCGGGGTGAAGCCTCAGTCCTCTGCCGACCATCTGAGCATACAAACTTTCCGATTGGGTAGGTCTTGCAATTATAACCGTTTCTACCAACGGTATATCGGTCCCCTCCGTAAATACCATACAGTTTATTAAACATGGTATTTTTCGTTCGGTAAACCTTTTGATAATCTCCCCGCGGTTTTTCGTTTTACCTGTAATAACGGCCGAGCCCGGTATTCTTTCCGAAATAGCTTCGGCGTGGCTTACGCTGGCGGCGAATATCAAAACGGCTCCTTTTCCAAGCTTGCGGTATGTTTCTGCAATTGCGTCCTCGGTACCGCTCATTGCTTCGGAAAGCTCTCCGGGGGCATAGTCGCCTCGGCTTGTATGTACTTGAGAAAGATCATAGCCTATATCTACACGTTTACAGTCAATATCACAAAGATAACCGTTTTTTATACCCCATTTCAAATCCCGCTTAAATACTATTTCCTCATATAAATCGTCAAGTCTTGCGCCGTCCGCTCTGTTAGGGGTTGCCGTGAATCCGATCACTTGCTCCGGCTTAAAATAATCAAGTACCTTTCTGTAGGTTTCGGCGGCTGAATGATGAGCCTCGTCGACTATAACGGTACTGAAATCACAGGGAGAAAATCTGTCAAGCCTTCGGGCTATACTCTGTATGCTTGCCGATACTATTTCTTCGCCCAACGACCTTTCCAACGCCATTTCTATTCCCTTTGAGCAATCAAAGTATTTAAGCGGCTGTCTTACAAGCTCTTCCCTGTGGGAAAGAATAAGCATTCTCCCCGAACGTCTTATGTTTGCAAACGTAACCGTTTTTCCTAATCCGGTAGCCATCTGTACAAGATAGCGTCCGGGACCTTTATCTGACAGAATATCAATACATTCCTGCTGATAATCTCTTAATTTAATATTCAATGTTTTTATCGCTCCTTTTGCTGTATTCCCTGTTCAAGAGCGCAGTTTGCCATTTTCAATACGATCTTCATATCGTCATAGCAAAGAGTAACGGGGATATTATAATCTGTCAAAATCTTTACTATTTTTCCCGAAAGCTTCATCATTTCATTCAGCTTGTAGGGAGGTATGAATTTATACCCTTTTTCTTCAGCTTCTTTCATTTCTTCGTTTAATGTCATTTTTAATCGCTCCTTTGTGTGACACATGCGGCACTCTGCGGCACTGCTGTTCCACAGCTTAACCCTCGCATTTACGTGCTTTATAACGTGCTGTGGCACTGTGGCACAAAATCGCGCATTATCTCGTCTGGAAAACTTTTTTTATTAAAACGGGGAAATTATAATATATTTGTATATATGTCTTATATATAGGGGGAAAATGTGCCACAGTGCCACACGTCCCGTAAACCTCGCAAATGCGTGGTTTATTCCCTGAGATTTGTGCCACAAACGGGTCACAAGCAAGCCACAAGCGAGCCACAAACGACGCCGCATTATAATAAGTCTTCGTAATCTTCAATATTTATTTCCTCTTCGCCCATAGGCAGTCTCATTACCACGCACTCCACATTAACGCCGTTAATTCGCTTTCCGCGGGTAAATCTTCGCCCTCTCGTCAGAATAAGACCGTTGGTTTTGAGCCATGAAAGCAGCGCTCTGTCGTCAAATCCCGCGTCCTTTGCAGCCTTTCGGAATACCGCTCCGTTTATGTATGCCCAATCGTCCTGAATAACGCCGTATACGTCTGAATTTTCGTTGTCGGCTTTAAATCTGTTAGAATTCATCGCTACCCAGTCACACATATAGCTGTAACCGCGTTCTCCTGCCGATACAGAGGTTTTGGATTTCAAAAAATCTGATATCTGGCTTACCGTTAGACGATTCCCCGTCTTGAATATGATTTCATCCGCAAGCCTGTCGGCAAGCAGAATTGCCGCCGCCGCCATAGCCTGCTTCTCTGTCGTACTTCCTGAGGATAATTCCTTAAAAAGCTTTTCATATTCCGCCTTCGCCTTTTTTATACGTTCGTCCGTCAAGCTTTCAATAAATATTTTACCGGCATGACCGTAATTTAGCTTTATAACCTGCGTAACTCCTATTCCGTCCTTTACGACCGCGTCCTTTGCTTTGCACTCTATGTCGATTACTCGGTTAATGGCTCCCGCGCCGGAATTATCGGCTGTCAGAGGCGATTCTCCGGTCGTAAGTATACAGAGCAGCCATGTAGGCGGCTTGTCGATACCTCCGGTCTTTGTTCCTCTGGTCCTTCCTACTCCCTGCGAAAGCTGATACACATCAAATTTACTTCTTCCGCGGCTGTCCTTTGAAAGCTGAAGCTCGTCAATACACATAGGGATATTATTAAGAAAAGCCGCGGTTTTTTCATGACCTACCTGAGTAGCGTTAAATGTCTGCACATACTGTCCTATGGCCGGATTCCCCCATACTGACGCCGCCAGCATAAGAGCGACCGTCTTGCCCGTTCCCGATTCCACTCCCCAGAGATGAACAAAAAAGCACAATCCCCCGATCTTACTGATAAGCACGCTTGCAAATGAAGCTGCAAGCATTATCTGCGCCGTTATACTGTCGCTCCGGCATTTAACCGCGGTATTTAACCATTTTTCAAAGCTCCCCTTCTGTGATATCGCCTTGTAAATTGTACTGTAATTCGCGTCGCCGTCAAAAATCAATCCTTCCACATAAGGGGAGAAGTCCTGCCCGTCCCCTATGTAGCCCAGTCTTGAAACGCTTTTGTGCTCAGGCAGGGAATCATAATTCAAGGCTTCTATATCGCACAAATACTCGGACAGCAGCTTTGCGCTTTTAGTTGTAACCGATATTCCCACCGCCGCAAGCTTGATAACCTTCGACGCGTCGAAAAGGTCGTTTTTTCCCACTATTATTTTTTTCCACTGTTTACCTTTGAAGTACGCTATTTTAAGCTTTTCTTCGTTTGTATCAATGTTTACAAGCCGTTCTACCGGTATAATCGGATGCAGACAGGCAATCTCCTGAGCGTCCAGTCTGGTTCGGGAAACTCCGTAGGCGTCGCAGTTCCATTGCCCCGCCTCAAGCTCTAAAGGCTGCTCGGGAAAATCGGTAGGGTGAGTTATGTTTATGTTCTCAGCGGATTTAGCCTTTATAAGACGCAATGATTTTTCATAATTGTTAAACGCTTTCTTAAAATTAGTAAATCCGGCTTTTTTAGCTTTCACCGCCGCACATTCAAGCTGCACCGTTTTTTCAAAAGGGTCTGTATATTTGCTTATTTCCTCATAAGGCGCCGTAGTTGAATAATCCTCAAGACAGTAATCGTATGACAAATCTATCTGATTCTGTGTAAGATATTCGTAATTATCTACCTTATAATCAAATAATAAGCCGTCGAATTCTTTAAGTCTGTTACATTCTGCCGCTTTTTTTCTAAGCGCTGTTAAGGATTGCAGTCTTTCTTCGCTGCTTTCGCTGAAAAGAGCTATATGTTCTATTACCCCGGTTATTCCTTCGGCTTCCGCGCTTTTCAAATCAACGGCGTCTATTTGTTCCTGTGTTATATTAACTCCCCCTTTTAAAACGGTACAGCGTCGTCGCCGAGGATTTCTTCATAATCCGAAAGATTGCCAAGCGCAGAAGGGACGGAATTGTTTTGAGTATTATTTCTGTGTTCTTTTGTAAGTTTATCATTAGGAATAGTAAAGTCGCCGCTTTTAATCCTGTCGATAGAATTTGCAAATCTGCATTTTGTGACAAAGTGATATTCGCCGTTATCCGCCTTAAATTCTTCACGTCCAAACACGCCGCCAAATATTTTACCAATAAGTGATTTTTCATCCCAATTCCATATATATCCCGGATTCGACTTTTCAACACTTGTAGTAAATCTTTTAAAATACTGTTTTGTTATATTGTCATTTTCCGAGCCGTCATCCTTAGGAATAAAAACGTCGAATACTCCTGCGTTCGGCCATTTGGCTTCAGGATTTTTTAAGCGTAACTGTTTAAACTTGTTTTCAAAAAAGTTTGCATATTTATCATGATTTATGATATCAAAAGCTATTTTCAATATCGAAAAATCGTTATAGTCTTCTGCTCTTGCTCCCTTAATAGTTAGCTCATATCCGCCGACCTCAAGCGAGAGGCCGCCTTCATAAACTTGTAAATCATCATAACCACTGAATTTTTGTATCATTTTATCCTCCGTTATTCTTCATTTTCGTAATTGTTTAAGGCTTTTATAACTTCTGTTATGTCGTTGGGAATTTCATCTGATTCAAACAATCCCATAGGCGATTTAGCAGTACTGTTTTTAGCATGAGTTTCAAAAATGTATTTGCCTCCCACGCATTTTGCAATTAAAACTGTTGTAAATTTGCTTTCAAGGCAAATTTTATCTAATTTTTTACCGCTTGTTTTAATGCGAGTAAAAAGAAACCCGCTGTCATCACGTTCTGTCTGAGTATGAGCTATAAATATGACGGTGAGATCAGGTCTGTACATCAAAGCGGAATCAACTATATCCCAAATGCACTGCGCTAAATCCTGCCATTTGTCGTAACCTTTTTCTTTCATTCTTCTCATTTCGTCAGCGACCATAATCGAGCCTATGGTGTCGATCACAAGCACTTTTATTTCCGGTCGGCGCTCATTCACAGCATTCATTATTACACGTACTTTAGGCGGTAGATCTGCGGCATAGTAATTTTTATTTTCTATACTGTAATACTTCTTCCAGCCTCGCCATGACAAGCCTTTTTTATCGGCGTCAATAATGTATGTTTCGGCTGGATTAAGATTTCTTAGCGAGGTTGTCTTGCCGGATCCGCTTTCTCCGGCTATACATATAACGTTTGCCATTATATCCTCCTATTTTATTTGTATATTAAGCTTTTCTGCCAGTGCGCACCCCGGAACGGAAAGCCCGCTGTCAATAAGCTTCTTAATAGCGACTTTATCCGGTTTGGGTTCTCCGTATTTAACAAGTCCGTCATTGAATTCAGCTACTTTATATACGTCAAAAACCTCAACTGATTTTGATTTTCTGAATGATACCGCAGCTTTGGCCGTATTAAATTTTTCTCCATGAAGAGCGTCGGACAGATAATTCTGTAAGCTCTTTAAAAGGGCCGTTTTACCTTAAGGATTTCGGAACAGGCTCATATACCGTAGGTTCAGGCGATTCATGGGATACCGTAACCCTCGTTCCCGGCGATACTACATACAACGCGGACAACGATAATCAGTGGAGCGACGACGTTATAAATTCATCTGATTCCGCATACGTCCAAAGCTGTCTTGGAGCAACGAGGGGCGACAGCAATTTCAATCCCAGTATGGACGCAGACTGCGATAACGTAATCAGTCAGGCTGATCTGGACGCTTTCTGCGCTTTCTATGAAAACCTTGCCGACGATGAATATTACACGCTTTCTCAGTATGTTCAGAGTCTTGACATAAATCTTGACGGAGTAATCAACGATACCGACTACAAGCTTTTAGAGGAATCGGGCGCGTCCGAATCGGAACTGGCGGATTTTAAAAGCGAACTGGATACGGCAAGAACCGTAAATTCATGGGTATATATTTACAACCATGAAATGACGGGCGATGTAATAGTTAATAAGGAAGATTACGAACAAGGTCTTGCAAAAATAAATACATACGCTCAGAAACGCGGACGTTCTGACAATTACTTTGAATACATGGACAAGGATAACAACGGAACAATTGAAAACTCCGACGTTTCATGGTTTTCCGCAGCTTATTCGGCTTCAGGAGATTTGGACTGGGATCACGCTTTCAAAAGAAATCTGAAGGTACTTGCGGGCGGTGAATTCCCCTACAGCTTTAATCTTCACGATACCAATCTTGATTTAAACGGTCAGACTGTTTACGTGGCGGACTGTATGTCCTTTACAACGGATATGCCGCAGTTCTGGTCTGGTAACGGAGCAACTCTCGATATCAACGGCGGTAAGCTTTTAATAGAAAACAACCTTGTGTTCAGAACGGCGTCTCCAGACGGCTGGGGAGGAAATACAGGACAGCTAATGAATCTCAACGGCGGTCAGGTTGTAATCGGACAGCATTTTGATTTCGGTCAGGCTAACTGCTATGATACTATCCTTATGACAAATTCTGCGGATAATCTATATGTAGGCGGAAACTGGACATATATCACGCTTCAGGATATGGAAGGAAAGTGGACGGCAGGACAGATTTGGTTTGCAGGACCAGTCTGGGAAGTCAACGAGCTTTCGGGAGATAAGGCGATCTACTCTTCAGGTACACAGTCCATAATCTTCGGATATGAAGGCGGTAAGCAGACAATTCTCTGGGACAACCCCGAAACATATATAAACAACGAGGACGGCAGTTACAATACGGAACGCAGTTTAAATTTTGACTACGAATTCGGAATCCTTGTAACAAAGGAATTTACGGAAGAAAACTTCTGGTTCAGACCGTGGTGGCGTCCTTATGACCTGCCAGACTATACCCTCTACCGCAAGGGTTGGGAAATCGGCGACGGCGTACATATTGCAACAGGCAACTACACAAAATCCTTTACCGATTTAAGCATTGCCTCTCCCGGAGTCAAATCTGATTTTGTCAGAACATACAACTCCATGAGCGATGAGGAAGGCAGTTTCGGTATCGGTTGGGATTTCAATATCGATGTGAGCAAAATCGTAATTCCTGCCCCCGGTTACTATCAGGTGGTACTCCCCGACGGCTCCAATACAACGTTCAAGGATGACGGCAACGGCGGATTCGAGTGCCTTAACGCACACAGCACAATGACAAAATCCGGCGATGAATACACAATTACAAACGCGGCTCAGTCCAAGTATCACTTCAATTCAGACGGAGAGCTTGACTGGGTCAAGGACGCTAACGGCAATAAGCTTACAATTTCCGCAATGAATAACAATCAGAGAATCGTGACCGATTCTACGGGCAGAAACTACAAAATTACTTACAACGGAAACAGCGAACATTCACGTATTACCAAAATTGAAGATACAGCTGCCAATAGAATTGTGATGTATGCCTACAACAGCGATTTCCAACTTGTATCCGCTGCAAGCGTTTCGGGCGGTACGGAAAAGTATGAATACGACGGAAACGGCAGACTCTGCAAGATCACTAATTGCTATGACGAGGTTACTGATACAATTGTTTACAACGATAACGGATCAGTAAATTATCTCATAAATTCCGCAGGACTCAAGCAGGAATATACCTATGACAAGGCTTTCAAGCAGACAGGTCTGAAAGAGTATGATGGCGATAAGCTTGTAAAAACTTTCACTTATGATTATGATGAAAAGCTTTCTGTAAAAACAAATAAGGTGGAAACCGACGGTCAGACATACGAGGTTGATAAAATCACCTACAACATGGTCGACGACGAAAACAAGTATGATGAAATTAAGGAAAGCGTCGACATCATGGGCAATACTACCAAGTATGAGCGTGATGATAACGGAAATGTAATCAAGACCACAAATCCCGACGGCACATTCACTTTAGCTCGTTACAACGATAAAAACATGCCGCTGGTTCAGGTTGACGAGAGCAACAATGTTGTAATTAACGAGTACGATAATTCAGGCGTGAACGTGCTGAAATCATATCAGAGTCTCTCCCCTGTTTCAAATGCGGCTGCAATTGCAGCAAGCGGTTATGATCTGTCGCAGGTAAGCTATGCTGATTATGCAATGACAGTTTACACTTACTATCCTGCAAGCGAAACGGCTTCGATTGCAGGTCTGGTACGCACAATTACCGATCCCGAAGGGAACGTGACCGAGTACACTTACGGAACTTCCGGCAATGCAAAGGGACTGCCGATAAAGAAAGTTATTAAGGATGGAAATACTGTTGTAAACTCGGTTGAGTATGAATACAACAATCAGCTTCAGGTATCAAAAGAAAAAACAAGCGTTGATATTTCCAAGAATATTTACGCTGTAAAGGAATATGAATACGATAAATTTAACAATGTAACAAAGGTAAGCGATTTCGGTACGGGAAATACGGCTGCAATTACGATTTCGGAATATGATAAACTCAGCAGAAAGACTGCCGAGTACACCCCTAATTATTCTGCCGATAAGAGTCATGGAACTCTTACCTCATACTATCCAAGCGGCAGTGTTAAAACACAGACCGACGCACTGGGTAATGTAACTTCATTTAAATATGACGCATACGGAAATATTACAGAGAAAACTAATCCCGACGGCACGATAAATATTGTTGAATACGACGGTTTACAGCGTGAAAAAGCAACGTATTTCAAGTGGAAAGCAGCCGCCGAAAAACAGATTCTTACTTCAACGGATTATGAATTTGCAAAGAATCACAGCTTTGACGTTTACGCTGCTCTTGATAGTTCGTCATCGAAATCATGCAGCGGACTTAAGACAATCAAGACCGCATATATCACAGCCAATAAGCAGGTTGTAACGGAAACTCTTGCAGATTTCAGAGGCAATGCGGTAACGGAAAAGACCAACGGCGAAACCAAGCGTACAAGCGCGTATTACGCCAACGGACAGCTTGCCCGTCAGACTGACGCTCTTAACAATACCACAAAATATGAGTATAACAAGCTTAACAAGCTGACAAAGACATATACTCCTTTTAATACTGATAAAAATTCCATAACAGAAAATCAGTATGACAAAAACGGAAATGTTATCAAAACAATTCAGACTGTTCAGAAGGAAAATTCGAATACTCCGAAGTACAGCGTAACGCAGAATCAGTACAACGCAATGGGACTGCTTGAAAAAGTAACTCTCAGCGACGGTACTGCAAACGGCGAAAAGAATATTTCAAAATATTTCTACAACAACGCAGGCGTTCAAGTTAAGATGTACACAGGCATGTCGTCTGAATCAGATACATCATATCTCACAACAAATTATGAGTATGACAGCTGGCTTAGAGCGGTAAGAACAACCGACAGCACAGGCTACAATTCCGGTACGATCACATATGATCTGAACGGAAACGTACTCACAAACACGGACGCTAACGGAAATGTGACAACTAACACCTATGACGCTCTCAATCGTGTGCTTACTTCAAATACGGTAAATTCAGGCGATTTTTCAAAGAATATCAGCAAATCGTATACCTATGACAGCATGGGAAGAATAACTCAGACAGTTAGCAACGGACTCACAACAAATACCGTTTACGATGATCTGGGCAGGAAATATACCGAAACAGAGTATGACGGTAATGGTTATGCAGTATTCAGAGGATTTTTCTATGAGGGTGTTTCGCAGTATGTAAGCAGAGAGCTTACAGGCAAGCCTAATCTTCTCAACTATTCTGAAAAGACATACGAATATGATGGAGAAATGCGTGTAGTCAAGGCCAAGGAATCAGGAAATGAAACTGTTTCATATACCTATGACGCAAACGGCAACAAGAAGTCGGAAACCCTTGCAAACGGCGTAGTTTCCACTTATACCTACAACAAAGCGAACAGAATTACAAAGATTGAAAACAAATCCGGTAATACTGACATATCAAGCTACGAATATTCTTATTATTTAGACGGTTCTGACGCTTGCAAAATACGCAGTGAAAGTGGTATAATAGAAACGACATCATATGAGTATGACGGTCTGAAAAGGCTGACTGAGGAAGCTGTTAAGGTTGGAAACAACACGACAGATACCTACACATACGAATATGACGATTACGGCAACCGTTCCAAGATGACGGCAGAAGGTACTGAGGATTATGTAACCGAGTACAGCTATGTTGATTCCAACGGCAAATACACTGCGCTGCTTCAGAAGGAAGTAAAGACTGTTGAAAATGAAGCTGATGAAAATCTGATTAACTTAAATCCGGCTTCAAACATAAAGCAGACGGTTTACACATATGACGCTAACGGAAATCAGATCACAAAGACTGCTGACGACAAAACTGAAACCAACACTTATGACGGTCTGAATCAGCTGATTGGATTTACGGATGGCGAAACTGTTGCAAGCTATGCTTACAATGTGGACGGTCTTAGATATGAGAAAACGGTTGACGGTCAGAGAATTAACCATGTCTGGGACGGTAACAAGCAGATTGTTGCAGACATTATTGACAACCAATTCTATGAGGCTGACTGCTACATCAGAGGAACAAATCTTGTTGCTAAGTATAACTACTGGAACGGCAATAAGTCTGAGTATACCTACTATACGCAGAATGCGCATGGGGACGTTGTAAATCTTACGGATTCAACTGGTGCGGTTGTAAAGTCTTATACCTATGACGCATTCGGTGTTGAGAAGAATATTGATGATTCTGATACTAATGCGTTCCGTTATTGCGGTGAGTATTACGACGCTGAAACGGGTACGGTTTATCTCAGAGCGAGATACTATGATCCTGAGATTGGAAGATTTATTTCGAGGGATAGCTTTGCCGGTAAAAATGAAGATCCGCTTAGCTTGAATCTTTATACTTATTGCGAAAATAATCCGATACTTTATTTAGATGAAAGCGGAAACTGGCCTAAATTAAGTCAGATACTAACAGCAGTGGCAGTTGTAGCAACAGTAGTAGCAGTAACAGCCGTAGTAGTTGCAACTGCAGGAGCAGCAGCACCTGCAGCAGCGCTTGTTGGCGGAAGTATGGTATCATCCGGTGCTTTTGTTACAGGTGCTACCACGGTTGCATTTGCATCAGCTAAAGTAGCGGCTGTTTCAGCAGGAGCGGCAGCAGTTTCTTATGGAGCAGAAACGGCTATTTCTTATGCAAAGGAAAGATCAAAGTATCCTATTGGAAGAAGAAAGCATTATACATCTAGAAAAGACGCTAAAGAAGCTGCAAAAAAAGCGGGAAATGGAAAACCTCCTGTTCATCATCCTGATGGTAATAAACCCCATTATCATCCAGACGTACCTAACTCTCAAAGGGATACTCCGCATAGACCTTCCTCACATGATCATTATTATTATCCGAAAGGAAAGTGATGTATATTGAGCAGTATTAAAGAATTATATAATTCTTTATTAAATAATGATTATAGCAATATAAAAGTAAATGAAAAATACAAAAGAGATAAAGATGGAAATACATTATTACACTATGCAGTTAAAGATGCAAATTTTGAAATGGTTCAAGACTTAATTAAATTAGGATGTTGTCCAATTATACCTAATTTTAATATGGAAACGCCCTTGATTCTATCTGCACTATCAGAGAACTTTAACATCTTTAAATTTTTAATAAAAGAATTTAATGATATATTGCTAAAAGAAGAAAAAAATGAAATCCTTGCTATTTCAGTCTCATCCGGAAATATTTATCATGTTCGTTTATTGCTAGAAATGAATTATGATCCTAATGTATTTTATAGGAATACTCCTATAATTTTATGGGGAGTGGAATCCGAAAGCACAGATATAATTAAAATATTATGTGATAAAAATACTAATCTTAACTTGGCAGACGAAGACGGAATGTCAGCATTATATGAGGCTTCTGCTAAAGGATTGGTTGATATTGTTTCATTGTTATTAAAACATGGAGCTAACAAAGATATAGCTTCTAATGATGGAACGACACCTTTAATTATAGCCAGTTGCTATAACCAATCTGATGTTGTTAATTTACTTTTACATCATAATGCTAATATAGAAGCTAAAACAAAAAAAGGAATGACAGCATTACTTTATGCCGTTTCCTATGGGAATATTGAAATAGTAAAAGCATTATTAGATGCAGGAGCAAATATAAAAGTAAAGGATTATAAAGAAAGGGGAATAGATTTTTATGCAATGAAAATTAAAAATAAAAAAATAAAATCAAATTTATTAAAGCTACTTAATATAAAAGATTTTTTATAAGATAAAGATGAAATGAACCTATAAGTTTTACAATAAACAACGCAGATGGGCTTCTACGTTGTTTATTGTTTTTTTATCATTGATGCTTAAAGGTAGTCGAATAAATAATATTAGATTTACAAGTGCAGTGAGGCCGAGAACTGGAGAAGTGGTGCCAGCCTGTAAAAATTGTACAAGTATATTTAAGGAAGCTTTTCGATAATATTAAATAAAATATTTAGTGGTAATTAAGTGAAAATTAATAAAGAAGATCTTCCATTTCTTGATTTAATATGGTTTGCAGTTGATAGATTCAATAAGGTTATTGAATTGACATCCGGCGGTAATGCAATACTTCCTGATTTTATTATTAAATCTGTTGAGGATGTTGAATTTCTTGAAAAGTATTTTTTTGATGAATTTAAGTCATTCACAAAAATACAGTATTACTATGATTATGGCGGAGGATCTCATAGAAAAAATCAAAAAATAGACAAATATGGCGAACCTCAGGAAATTCAACACATAAAAAAGAAACGATATGAACAGCTATTGAAAATACCGATTTTTAATGAAAGCGTTGATTTAACTTCAAAAGGAATATACTGTTTTGATACCTGTCCACGCGATCCGAATGGACCTCTTATAAATTCATATCGTATAGTTGCCGAACCTAAAGTACCACTAATTTTGTCTGATTTAAAAGATGATAATGTAAAAAGAATTTTGAGCAATCAAAGATTGAATGTTGATGTTACGACACAAAATATAATTTTTATATAAATTCATGTTAATTTGACATTTCTAACAGAACAAAACTCGCTTATAAAGCTTGCTTTGCTCCGCTTTTCTTTATCGATAAATCAAATTACAACATTTCAATAAGGCAACTAAAAAGATTCCACTTGCAACCCGCAGGTGGAATCTTTCCCTTATTTCAAAACCCTCAAATTTGTCATGGGGGCAAGACCTTTGCTGATAAGAATTTCATTGCATTTAGAAACCGTAATTTGCTTATTGAAAGCACAGGAATCCAGAAAAAGCTGATAGAGCCAATTCTCCTGCATACAGGGCGAAGATATGTTAGAGAATGGGATTATTTAAGTGGGAAAACAAGAGGCTGGCATGAAACCTTGGACCATTTTGGAAACGTAAGACAGGTTAGACCTGATACATCTATTACTGGTGGTCAAAAAGTCCATTATTGTTTTAATAAACAAGGAAAATACACTGGTAAATGGTGAACGGAAGGAGTCAATATGAATGAACCCGATTACAATTATGTGTACAATCAATTATGCAAAGTTAAAAATGATATATCATTTAGGGAAGAAGTCGCTGATTGGGCGCAACAATTTTTGGTTGATGATGATTTGATTTTCAAAAACGAACGATCATGGGATTTGATAATGATTTTATCTGGAATAGATATTAAAGTAAGTCCGAGTGAATATTTATATGGTAATGAGAATTTTGAAAAATGGTTAAAAGAATTCGGTTAAAACATTAAAGATTTTCATGTGTTTCTAAAGGAAGCATATACATTGTTATTGTAAAAATGGAAACAATTTTTAATAGAGTAAAACTTGTATTGATTTTTCAAGTTTTACTCCGCTTTTTCTTTACAAAAGCATTGGAATTATGATATAATAAATTTGTTGCATACATTATCGACAACCAGTTCTATGAAGCTGATTGTTACATCAGAGGCACAAATCTTGTTGCGAAGTACAACTACAGAAATGGCAACAAGTCCGAGTATACCTACTATACGCAGAATGAGCATGGGGACGTTGTAAATCTTACAAATGCTGACGGCGAGGTTACAAAGAAGTATACATATGACGCTTTTGGCGTTG
>ERZ779866.2561-NODE-2561-length-16094-cov-3.974811_pt1 | contig 16094 bp, 19 predicted proteins | sample MGYA00511248_ERZ779866 | MGnify/ENA primary metagenome ERZ779866 (study PRJEB29588, sample SAMEA2155758) | human gut metagenome | biome: human gut; feature: human-associated habitat; material: faeces | place: Denmark | collected 2008/2010 ... | reverse complement strand
TTTTCTCAAAAAGTAGGGTATTTCACCCCATTGACCTTGTCAATGGGGACCCCGGGTAATTGATTAACTGCGGCGATACTCATCGCCGGGTCGGGCATTCGCCCTACGGCTGTTCTCTCTTGCTTTTTTGTAGGGAACGGCTGACAATGCCGTTCCGCTGAGATAAATCATTCCGCCGATTTTTACGGAACGACACGCGGTCGTTCCCTACGGGTACACATCTTTAAGTTTGCACCTGCCGAATAAACACAGCTAAAACCTGAATCCTTATTGTAGGGCACGGCGCAGCCGTTCCGTCTCCCGTCCGTCATATGTATTGTGCGCGGTTTGAAACTATTCCCCGAACACCTTGATGCACTCTCTGAGCCAGCCGCACACCGCCTCAATGCGGCACACAGACCCTTTGAGTATCAGGTATTCCCCTATCTCCTCGCTGTCTTTCGAGGGGGGCTCGGGAAATTTCTCCAAAACGGCGTAAAAATGCCCCAGTCTCTCCTCATACTGCTCGAGCTGGCGCTTTAAAAGAACGGCTCTGTCCCTTTCGGGCAGATCGTCTATGAAAAAAAGCTTAAGGCGGAAAAGATCCTTGGGCACAGCCACAAGGGCTGTCTCCGACGAAAGCCATGCGTAAAAATCCTCTCTGCCTCTCTCCGTTATGGCGTACATCTTCTTTTCCAGCACTTTGCCCGATATCTCCACACGGTATTCTATCATTCCCTCCTCGGTGAGCCTTTTGAGCTCGGGGTATATCTGGCTGTGCTTTGCCGACCAGAACTCACAGAGGGTGGTGTCAAAAGCCTGGGAGATGTCGTATCCGCTCATGTCGCTTTTGAGCAGCAGACCGAGTATGGCGTATTTGAGATTTCTCATCTTTTCCTCCTTTCTTTTGTATATAGTATATATACCTTCCCGCTTTGCATTTGACATTTTATCATATACGCTCTTATATGTCAATATTTACATATTTAAAAATTTTCCCAAAAAATAAAAGGGCGCTTTCGCGCCCTTTTGTCTACTCCTCCGCCCAGTGCATCGCCCTCGAAACAGCCTTGTGCCACATGCGGAGCTTTTCCTTTCTCACGCCGCTCTCCATGTCGGGCATAAAGACATCGGCGTTTTCCTGCTTGACATCGCCGAAAAATCCGCTTTTAAGCCCTGCCAGCATGGCGCAGCCCAGCGCCGTCGACTCTGCTAAAAGAGGTCTCACCACCCTTTTGTCGGAGATACCCGCCTGGAAAGAGGCCAGAAGGTCGTTTTTCGCCGCGCCGCCGTCGATCTTTATAAAGGAACAGCGGCTTTCCATGTCGTTCTCCATGGCCGAAAGGGCGTCGTTCACCTGAAATGCCACCGACTCGAGAGCCGCCCTTATTATGTGGACAAAGGTAGTGCCCCTCGTTATGCCCAAAATTGCGCCCCTCGCCTCCATATCCCAGTAGGGCGCGCCGAGACCTGTAAAGGCGGGCACCATGTACACTCCGCCGCTGTCCTCGACTTTGGAGGCGAAATACTCGCTGTCCTTTGACTCGTTTATCATTCTCAGGCCGTCTCTCAGCCACTGTACCACGGCGCCGCCTATGAATACGCTGCCCTCAAGGGCGTAGCAGGGCTGACCCTCCCTGTCTATGGCGACGGTGGTGATGAGTCCGTTTTTCGACTCGACGGGAGCGTCTCCCGTGTTCATGAGCAGGAAACAGCCTGTGCCGTAGGTCACCTTTGCGTCGCCCTTTTCAAAGCACCTCTGACCGAAAAGGGCCGACTGCTGATCGCCTGCCACACCTCTTATGGGCACATTTACGCCGTCCACCGTCACACAGCCGAAATCCGAAGCCGACGGTCTGACCTCGGGCAGTATGCTTTCGTCGATGCCGAAATACTCCAAAATCTTCTCGTCCCATTTCATGGTGTGTATGTTGAAAAGCATGGTTCTCGAGGCGTTGGTGTAGTCGGTGGCAAAGACCTTGCCGCCCGTGAATTTCCATATGAGCCATGTGTCCACAGTGCCGAACATGAGCCTGCCCTGTTTCATCAGCTCCTTTGCCCCGTCTACATTGTCCAAAATCCACTTGATTTTGGTGACGGAGAAATAGGCGTCCACCTTGAGTCCCGTACTCTCCTTTATATATTTGTCAAAGCCGCTGCTCACTATCGAGCGGCATATGCCCATGGTGCGGCGGCACTGCCACACGATGGCATTGTATACGGGCTTTCCCGTCTCCCTGTCCCACATCACGGTGGTCTCACGCTGATTTGCGATGCCTATGGCCTCGATCTCCTCGCCCCTTATGCCGTTTTTGGCCATGACCTCGGTCATCACGCTGTACTGCGACGCGAAAATCTCCATGGGGTCGTGCTCCACATATCCGCTTTTGGGGAAAATCTGACGGAACTCGCTCTGAGCCATGTCCAAAACCGTGCCGTCCTTTTTGAATATGACCGCCCTCGAGGATGTCGTGCCCTGGTCGAGAGCCAAAATGTACTTTTTCATATAAGTCTCCTTTTTAAATCGTCCCTTACGGGCAGCGCTATCTTGTATCTGTCCACAGTATGCCTGCCGTACCTGAGCTCCATAAAATCGGGCAGAGCCCTGCTGTCCACAAAAAAGCCGCCGCACTTTTCTATCGTCCTTTTTGAGGCTGTGTTGTCTCTTTTGCAGCAGGCCATCAGGTATTTTTCCCCTTTTTCAAAGGCAAAATCACACATGAGAGCAAGGGCTTTCGCCCCGATTCCCTTTCCCCTCTCGTCGGGAAATACCGAATAGCCCACATTGCCGATGTAAAACTCCTCGGCAGACCTTGAAAGCCTTAAATCGCAAAAGCCGGCCGCCCTGCCGTCATCAAGATGTATCTTGAATTGGAAGAGCCTGTCCTCCTCCTTGTAGCACACCAGCTCCACTGAGCCCCCTTTAAGGGTGAGAAAACCTTCCATAATCTACTGCACTCTGTCGCTCATGGCGACTATTTCCCTGACTCTTCGCTCGGTAAGACCGTATTTCGAGGCAAGGCGGCGGTAATTCGCGCCGTTAAACTCGGATTTTATAAGGCGGTTTCTCACAGGTCTTGCCACAGAGTCGGCCTTGGGTATGTATATCATCTGGCCGCCGCACAGGCGCACCAGCTTTTTGAAGGCGTCGATGCCGATATATTCGGCAATATCCTGCATCTCGCCGTCGATGTCATTTACGCTCAAACTGTCAATTAACAATTTTATACTTCTCCTTTTCGTGTTTTTCCTCCTTGGGCGGGGAGTTTTTCATATATTCATACACGGCCAGCATACATTTCTGGCACAAGAATATCCCTCCCACATCGTGCACCTTCTCGGTACTGTAACAGAACTGACACCGTCGCATATCATCAACTCCTCTTATAAAGTATTGTCGGAAACTCGCTGTAAATAAATTATAAACAACTTGGCGGGAAATGTCAATACTTATGGGAACATTTGTTCTATTTATTGGTCTTATTTTTTCGACTTTTTTCTCCCCATACCCATATTGTGAAACCGACGGCAAAATACAACAGAATTCACAAAATATCTTGACACCCCCCCTGATTATGGTATAATTTAACTATAATACATATTTGTTTTTTAATATATATTATATAACCATTAAAAAGGGGTGACTTTTGTGAACAAAAAGCTTGCCGAAAACTCTCTGCTCACCGCCCTTGTTCTCGTCTTTGCCATTGCCGCCGTCTCTGTCTGCAAGTATGCCTTTGCTCCGCCCCGCTGGTTTGAGGCCGAAAGCATCTTTTCCGAAAACAGCACCTGCCGAATATTTGACAGGGACGGCGCCGACATCACCGAGAGCTTCATCTCTCAAAATCTTTCCCATTACCAAAAGGGCGACACATATTCCCTGTGGCAAAGCCTTATATCCTCGGCTCATTACATGGAGAAAACCGCCGATTCCCCTCAAAACTCCCGTGAAATAACGGTTTTTCAGTATTCCCGAGAGGATATGTCGGGATATTTCACCGTCTTTCGCTTTACATTGTCCGCAGAGGGTCAGAAGACCGAGATAAAAGATCCCCGGGTGCTTTTGAGCTCCCCTGTCGGTCTGCCTCAGATCGACTCGATGACTGCCGAAACGGCTCATGTAACGGTGGAAATGCGTCAGTGGTCGCCTTCCATGCCCCTCATTGAAAGATACCCCACATTTGAATGGCGCGAAAGCGCAAGGAGGTAAACCTATGAAAAAGCTTACATCTCCATGGAAAATCTTCATAATATGTCTTTTGCTGCTCCTTTTGGGCAGATATCTGATCCTTATCGCCGCATTGCTGTGCGGCGGCGGACAGAAAGAGAGCTTTGACTTTGCGCCTCAGTCCATAGCCGCCCTTTTATCGAAAAATCCCCTGATGACGGTGCAGCTTTCGGCCATGGCTCAGTCGGCTGTCATGCTGATTCTGCCCCTAATTTTGGCGCTGGCTTACGGCACAGGCAGGCTGAAAGCCCTGCCGGCGGTCATTCTTGCAGCCTTGTACTTTGTCGTCACGCTGTTTTGGGGCGCCGTAGTCACCGAGCCTTTAAAGGCGCTCTTTGCAGGGCAGAGCGGAGCGGCGGCAAACCTCGTTCCCCTCACGGTTCAAAAGCTGTTTGAGGGCGGCACAGCCGTGAGAGCAGGCACAGCCGAGCTGAAGTTCTGGCTTTACAGCATGGGCGCCGCCTATGCGGAAGTGCTCCTTACCTTTGCGGTGTCCTTCCTCGCTGTACATATTGTAAAATCAAACAGATTTAATACTAACTGTATTCAAAACAACTTTAAAAAGGCGATAATCATTTCGGGCGGCGCGGTGATTCTGGCTGTTGTTTTGGGAAATCTCGGAGTTTTCACCGCCGTTTCTTCAAAACTCGCTCCGAACAGCGATGTGTGGGCGCAGCTGTTTTTGGGCGGCTCCATGCCGGAGAGAAATATTTTTTACGCCACAAGGATTCCGATTTTTGTATACGGCGCGGTGATATTCATGTTCGCCGCCATGACTGTATCCAAAAAACTGACTGCAAAAAATGCCCTCACCCTTTCGGCGGCGGTGACGGTCTGCCTGTGGATATCCCTCTTTCTGTGCCCTGCAAAGGACTATGCCGCAAAAGCCGAATATCTTAAAATGACCGTCATGTCATCGTCTTCCCCCTCGCCCAAGCTGTGGTGCGCCGTGACCTGCACCCTGTGGGCAGTTCTCATATGGCTGTCGGCATTGGTATTTTCAAAGCTCAGCAAAAATAAAGCGGAATGATTTTCCTAAAAACCAAAAGAGAACGGCAAAGCCGTTCTCTTTTTATTACTTTATCCTTATCCACATGGCAGGGCGTACGCCGCAGGTGCTCGCCACGCAGATGACCTGCTCTATCTCGACCGGCATGCTCTCCAAAAAACAGTTCACCGCAAAGGCATCGGTAATACACGTATCGCGGAGCCACCAGTTGAATCTCTTTCCGCCGAAATAGGCTATTTTCTCTTCATTGCTCAAATATTCGCCGCACTCAAAGCGGTTGAGGAGGAACACGCTGTCGGGCTTTGAAGCGATATACGGCTTTTCCCCCTGCTCCGTATCATTGAGGCAGAAGGCGACCGACGGCACAATGAGCTTTTTCTCACCCTCGCCGAAATTGTCCTTCAGAAACGGGCCGTTGAGATATTTTCTAAGGGTGCAGTCACCCCATGCAGCGCCGTAGGCGCTGGTGTGGAAAGGCCTTGCCTCGACAATTTTCTCGGTCATTATGAGGGCTTTGTCCCCGTCTGTCGTGAGCACCTTCCACTTGTACCTGCCGAAAGGTATGGCAGAGCCCTTCTTTATCCCCTTGAGACCTTTGATCAGCTCGGCCTCGCTCTTGACCGAAGGCTCAATCTCACGGCTCTCAGCCGTGGCCTTGCGGTACTCCTTGTTTCCCCCGCTGTCCTTCATTATGGCTATGACGGTACCCACCGCAAAGGCTGCGATGACTGCCAAAAATAAAGGCGAACTCGCGGCCGCCGCCGACAGAGCCGCACCGCCTATGACGATGACTACGGCCGCCGCTACTATGAGGACGGCCTTTTCAAATCCGCCGTCCCCCGATTTCATTATGATAAGAGCCGCGATTATCACGGCTGCTACGATGAGCGCTGCAATCATATCTGTCTCCTCCTACTTTATCCTGACCCACATGACTGGGCGGATGCCCCGGGCTGTGACGATACTGTTTGAATCATTCATCCAGCTTCCCGTGCCGTGTACGCAGCTGTAAGTAAAGGCCCACATGCCGTCGGTAGTTCTCGTCCAGCACTTTGAGTCGCCGTCCTCGGGGGTCGGGCATTTTGCCGTCTTTATGTACTTATTTACCTCGTCGTATCTCCAGAGGAATATTTTGTCCGCCGTCTCGGGCAGCTCGGTTACCGCCTTGCCCGACATCTCGCAGTTTTGGATTTTACTGCTCATAATGAGATTTTTCTCGCCCTCGCCGAAGCTATTATTCAAAAATGAACCGTTTAAATATTTTCTAAGGGAGCACTTTTCCCATGTGACGGTTTCGTCGGTTTTGTGAAGGTTTTTTTTCATTATGACCCTGTCTGTCACCAGCATGACCCTGTCTTCCTCTGTTTGGGCGGCGATCCAGCGGTATTTGCCGAAAGTCACGGTGTCGCCCGCCTTTATGTCTTTGAGGGACTTCAAAATCTCCTCTTCGGGCGCCTTTGACACCTCTTTGGCCACGATGTTTTTCTTTTCAAACTTCTTGTTTTGGAGAAAATCCCCAAAAAATCCCTTGACGAGACCCACTATAAAGGCGGCGGCAAGGAGAGCCGCGACACAGGCAAAGACCGCCGAGACCTCCATCAGGGCGTAAAGCAGAGAGCCGCCTATTACGCCGAAAACGCACACCACCAGTATGAGCACGGCTTTTCCCAAGCCGCCGGCGTCGCTTTTGGTCACAATAAAAACTCCGAAAGCCACTACGGCCAGTATTATCACGGCAAAAATCGCTTCCATATCTTTCCCCTTTACTTTATCCTTACCCACATGAGAGGTCTCACGCCGCCTTTGATCCAGGCGCTGTTCGTTTCTCCCATGGAGCCGCTTGTGCAGTAATAGAAATATGTTCCGCCCTGTCCGCCCGTTCTTGTCCAGCATCTTCTTGCGCCGTAGTCCGAAGGCGGAGGGCAGTTTTTATACTTGCGGTATTTTCCGCCCATCTGACCTTTGGGCAAAAGGAATACTTTGTCCTTTGTCTCGGGCATATCTCTTCTCTTGCCCCAGTCTATGGAGTAGTTTTCGAGAGTTTTTTCCAAAATAAGGCTCTTTTCGCCCTCTCCGAAGCTGTTGTTGAAAAACGGGCCGTTGAGGTATTTGCGCAGTGTGCTGTCCTCCCAGTCGCTGTACTGCTTTTTCTTGTGGAACTCCATGTGCAGAACTACCCTGTTTGTCAGAAGCAGAGCTTCATTGCCCTCTTCGTTTTTGTCGATGACGACCCAGCGGTATTTGCCGAAGTCCACCTCGTCGCCCACACCTATGTTTTCAAACTTTTTGAGTACGCTTTCCGCCGAAGCGTCCGAGACAGTTTGGGATATCTGGCTGTCCTTTGCGAGCTTATTTGCGGCGAAAGAGTCGCCGAAAATGCTCTGCACAACCGCGCCCACGAAAATGGCTACAAACAGCAGGGCGATAATCGCCAGCATAGGCGAAGTCATAATGAGACCCACGATGATGGAGCCGCCTATGACGCCGCCGACGCACACTATCAGAATAAGCATTGCCTTTTCGGAAGGCGAGCCGTCGCTTTTGGTCACAATAAAAACTCCGAAAGCCACTACGGCCAGTATGATAAAAGCAAAAATCGATTCCATATGTATTTTCCTCCTGTGATGTTTAGTAGTTTCTCATGCCGTATCTTTTGGCTATCTCAATGAGTTCTTCCTCGTCGGCGTCTCTTATCTCGTCCTCGTCCAAAAGCATGGCGGGCATTCCGGCAAAAGCTCCGGCGTAGATCTCCTCCAAAAGCTTTCTTCTCAGCTCTTCAGTGTTCATATCGTCACCTCCCGAAAGTTGTTGTGTCTGAAACCGTTATACCGCCCGAAAGGGTCGGGCAAACAGGCTACTTTGTCCTTATCCACATCATGGGTCTGACGGCACCGTCCAAAAACTGATCATTCCGGTATGTCAGACCGCCCGTAGAGGTCCTTCCGCTTAAGCATTCGGCGACGCAGGCATATGCTCCGACGGTCGTCCTGAGCCAGAATCTCCTTGTGTCGCCCAGGTTCTCGCAGGGCATGTATTGTTTATATTTTTCAGCCTCTCTCTTTGAGGGGATAAAAATCCTGTCGGCAGTCCGGGGCAGCTCCTTTTGGGGGGTGCTGCCGTATTTCAGCGAGAGGTTGTCTATGTTTTTTTCCAAAATGAGCTTTTTCTCGCCCTCTCCGAAATTGCTCTCGAAAAACTTGCCGTTCAGATACTGCCTAAGTGAAGAATTTTCCCACGGCGTACTGCCCTGATCGCTGAAGGGTCTTGCGGTGACCGCATTTTGGGTTATGAGCAGGGCGTTTTGACCGTCACTTTCCAAAACGGTCCATCTGTGCCTGCCGAACTCAACGGAATCACCCTCTTTGAGGTCTCCCAGCTTTTTGAGTATCTCATCCTCCCCTTTGTCGGATACGGTCTCTGTGGTTCTCGCGCCCTTTTCAAGCTTTCCCTTCTCGGTAAAAGCCTCGATCATGCCCCTGACGACGGCGTATATCACTATGCCGGCTATGACCGCCGCGGTTATTCCCAAAAGCGGCGACGATTTTATGACCGCCACCAGCACAGCGCCGCCGATGATGCCGACCACTGCGACAACCAGTATTATCATTGCCGTTTGCATAAAGGGCAGACCGCTTTTCGCCACGAAAAGCACTATTATAAACGCAAAAATACTCTCCATAATATCCTCCCTATTTAATTCTTATCCAAATTGCAGGGCGCACGCCGCCCTCGGTGTAAATGAGGTTGGAATCCATCCAGCCGTTTGTGCAGTCGACGCAGCTGCCGAGAGCGTTGTCCTTGTCTCTGAGCCAGAATTTTCTCGCGTCATACTCGCCGGGAATTGGACACTGCATATAAGCCTTGTATTTCTCGGCCTCTTTGCGGCTCAGAAGAAACACCCTGTCGGCCGTGTCTCCGTCGGGATTTGCGTGGCTTTTTTTCGGTATGAGAGCCTTTTCGCCCTCGCCGAAGCTGTTCATCAAAAAACTTGCCGCCCGGATATTCCCTCAGCTCGCAGTTTTCCCACACGGCTTTGCGGTTTTTGCCGTCATACTTTCTGTAAAGGACTATTTTGTCGGTCATGAGCAGGGCTTCGTTTTCCCTTGTGTCCATGACGACCCGGTCATATCTGCCGAAAGTCACCTTGTCTCCCGCCTTGATGCCGCCCAGCTTTTTGAGCACCGTCTCCTCGGCTTCCTTTGAGACCTTAACGCCCCTGTTTGACCTTTCAAAGCCTTTTGAGGCAAATGGATTTTTGCCCGTCGCCCCTTCATAGAGCCCCGGAAGTATGGCCGATGCAAAGGCGATGGCCAAAGCCACAGCCACAAAGCCCCACACGGGCGAAATCTGTGCCAAAGCCACGGCAATAGAGCCGCCCGGCACTCCCACGACAAATATTATCAGCATGAGCATGGCTTTGTGTGAAGGGCTTGCGTCGCTCTTCACCGTCATGAATATTCCGACAACGATGACCGCCATTACGGCGACGGTGAGAATCGCTTCCATAATACACCCCCTGTGTAATGTTATACTTAAAACCATTATACCACCCAAAGGGGCGCAAGTAAAGGGGCGAGGGGCTTCTGTCCGATTGATTACCCTTTTCCTGCATTTTTAGGCAGACGGGAGCAAAAAACTGTTGACACACAGGGCTTTAAGTGCTAAAATAACAGCGTAAATAAAATACTGTCTTCGGGGCAGGGTGCAATTCCCTACCGGCGGTGAGGCGGTTTTCCGTCAAGCCCGCGAGCGCAAGCTGATCCGGTGAGACTCCGGAGCCGACGGTTACAGTCCGGATGAAAGAAGATTTTTACCTTTTGAAAAAAGGTCTTTTTGAGGTATTCCCCCCGAGTTTTCGGGGGGTTTTTTACTTCGGTCTTTACCTCGTGTGCAGTAAAATCGAAAGTGAGGATTTTACTATGAAAAACCGGAACACCAAGACAAAGAAGCTTGTCAGCATAGCTCTCTTTGCCGCCATCGCCACCGTACTCATGTTCATCGAGTTCAACATCCCCATGACGCCGCCCTTTTTAAAGGTCGACATCTCGGGCGCCGTAATACTCATCGCGGTTCTGACGCTCGGTCTCAAAGAAGCGGTATCCGCCCTGCTCATCAAGGATCTCATCCACCTTTTGTCCACCCAGACGGGCGGAGTTGGAGAACTTGCCGACTTTATAATGCTGACAGCCATGGCTGTCGCCCTGTGGCTCATAACAAGAAACAATAAAGATGTCAAAAAGGTCGTCATAGGCTGCGTTGCCGCCACTGCCGCCCTCATCGCGGCGGGCGCAATAACAAACGCCTATATGCTCATACCCTTCTACGCAAAGGTAATGATGCCTGTGGAGGCAATTCTCGATATGTGCCAAAAGGTCAACCCCAATATAACCTCCATTACAAGCTATGTCGTTTGGGGCGTTGTGCCGTTTAACCTTGTCAAAGGCGTGATACTCAGCATAATCACCGTCCTGCTCTACAAAAAGAGCGGCAAAATGCTGGAAAAGATGAAATAAATACATAAGAACGCCGAAAGGCGTTCTTTTTTTATAGTTCTTGTGTAATGAACGACACGAGGTCGTTCCCTGCAAAAATCATAAAACCTGCACCCGTAGGGAACGGCTATCATGCCGTTCCGAAAAGCCAAATCAACGCACAAACCCAACGGAACGACACATAGGTCGTTCCCTGCAAAAATCATAAAACCTACACCCGTAGGGAACGGCTATCATGCCGTTCCGCAAAGCCAAATCAACGCACAAATCAAACGGAACGACACACGGTCGTTCCCTACAAAAATCATTAAACCTGTACCCGTAGAGAAACGGCTATCATGCCGTTCCGCAAAGCCGAATCAACCTGCAAACCCAACGGAACGACACATAGGTCGTTCCCTACAAAAATCATAAAACCTGCACTTGTAGGGAACGGCTATCATGCCGTTCCGTAAAGCCAAATCAACCTGCAAACCCAACGGAACGACACACGGTCGTTCCCTACAAAAATCATAAAACCTGTACCCGTAGGGAACGGCTATCATGCCGTTCCGCAAAAACAGGCAAAAAATCCACAGCCTGTGCACAAATAAAAAAACGCCTTTTCAGGCGTTTTTTATATTTCTTCTTCTGCCCTCAATCAAAACCAACAATAAAAGGGCAAAAAGAACCGAAAACAATAAATATTTTTTCATTTACCCGTCCCCCTGCCGCCTGCATTTGCAGGCGGCGAAACATATGAGTGTATGTCAAGCTATTCGAAAGCTATTCAAGATTGAGCTTGTTTGTGAGAATATTTGCCGTGAGGAAATAGCACAGGGCGCATATCACAAGCTGGTAGGCTATCACGCAGAAGAACATGAAGTGCACCTGACCAGAGGCCGGCATATTCATGAAAACCTGTCCCATTTTCTCCAAAAGGCCGGTGTTTGCAGCCATGGTGAAGAGGATAGTAATCACTGTCTGATGAATGAAGTTGATGACGAAATACCAGCCGAAGGAAGCCAGAAGCTTATTTTTATTTGCCGTCTGACCCATGGCCATGGCAAGGTAAATGGGAAGATAGAGCATTGCCGCCGAGAGAATGACTATCGCCAGCATATAGAGGCCGTACATGAACACATTGAAGCCGCCTATCGCCCTGACTGCGTCTCCCAGATCCTCAAAAAACACTCCGAAAGATCTCAGAAGCTCGCCGTAGGGCAGAAGAATAAATACCGAAAGCAGTCCCACCGCCACGCTTATTATCGAAAAGATAACGGCCGATATGGTCTTTGTCATTATGAGCTGATTTCTCGACACGGGCAGGGTGAACATCAGATACCCCTCGTCGCCCAAAAGGTTTGTCTTAAAGCGCATTACGCTTACGAAGAATGTCACGAGATAGATGCCGAAAAGCACCATGCCGTAGCCCATCGCAGATATCACCTTTGGAGTCTCGAAGCTGCTGGGCGAAACGACCGACAGAATCTTGTTGACCACCGCCATGAGAATCACAAGGACATATATGGGCAGGTATGTCCTGCTGACCGATTTGACCTCGTATTTTAAAAGCTTGCCTAACATCTGAATACCTCCCTGAACACTCCGTCCACCGATTTGCCCTCGCGCTCTCTCAAATCGTCGGCGCCCGACTGGAGCACCACTCTGCCGTTCTGCAAAAATATGACTTCGTCCAAAACGGGCTCGATGTCGGAGATGAGGTGTGTGGAGATTATGACGGTGGAATCCTCTGCGTAGTTGGACACTATCGTCTTTAAGATATAGTCTCTTGCGGCGGGGTCGACGCCGCCTATGGGCTCGTCAAGGAGATAGAGCTTTGCCCTGCGGCTCATGACCAAAATGAGCTGAACTTTCTCCTTTGTGCCCTTGGACATGGTCTTGAGGCGCTGATTTATGTCGATGCCGAGGTTTGAAAGCATTTCGCCCGCTCTTTTTACATCAAAGTCGGGGTAAAAATCCCTGAAAAACTCAATCATGTCCTTGACTGTCATCCAGTCGCTTAAATATGTCCTCTCGGGAAGATAGGACACAAGGGAGCAGGTCTCCTTTGATACCTCCTTGCCGCACACCAAGAGCTGTCCGCAGCTTTTGGTGAGAAGCCCCGCTATGAGCTTGATAAATGTCGTCTTGCCCGAGCCGTTGGGACCCAAAAGACCGATTATCTTTCCGCTTTCAAGCTCCAAGTCCACAGAGCTCAAAGCGGCCGTTCTGCCGTAGTTTTTTGAAAGATTACTGCATTTCAGCACATTCATCTTTCACCCCTCCTTCAAATATGTCTGTTATAAGTGTCTCGATGTCGTTTTTGTTCATTCCCAGCTCGATGAGCTTTTCCACGCTTCCCCTTATGAGGTCGGCGGCGTACTGTCTTTTCTTCATTTTCAAAAAATCTCCGTCCGATGTGATGTACTTTCCGCTGGTGCGCTCGGTGCATATGTAGCCCTCACGCTCCAAATCGCCTAAAGCCCTCTGCATGGTGTTGGGGTTGACCGCCGCCTCCACTGAAAGCTCCCTCACCGAGGGCAGGCGGTCGCCCGCCGTATACTGCCCCTTGAAAATCATGTCTTTTATCATCTCTGAAATCTGAAGATATACAGGCCTCTTGTCGTCAAAATCCCAGGCCATATAACCCCTCCTTTTTTATGGTTTGTCGTCAGTTTCAAGCCGAAAGGCTTGTGTTTTATTTTGAATAAGCCCCGCCGAGATTACACCGAGGTCTTGTCAGACTTTGAGCTGTCTTCCGTCCGTCGGGACTTTCGCCCCGCCGAAAAGCTCGTGTTTACTTTCGCGCAAGCTCCGCCGAAGTTGCACCGCAGCCTTGCCGTGCTTCGAACGATCTTCCGTCCGCCGGGATTTTCGCCCCGCTTAAAGGTTTGCTTTTCTTTCGAACAAATCCCATCGAGATAGTCCCGCGGCCTTGCCGTGATTCGGACAGTATGCCGCTATTCGTGACTTTCATCTCACGGAAAAACTTGCGTTTGCTTTCGCACAAACTCCGCCGAAGTTGCACCGCAGCCTTGCCGTGATTCGGGCTGTCTGCCGCTATTCGGGACTTTCATCCCGCGGAAAAGCTTGTGTTTGCTTTCGCACAAACTCCGCCGAGGTCGCCCTGCGATTTTGCCGAACTTCGGGCTGTCTGCCGTCCCTCAAGACTTTCATTCCGTGAAAGACTTGATTTGCTTTTACACAAGCTCCACCGATATTACCCCACGGCCTTGCCGTGCTTTTAGCCGTCTGCTGTTCTTCAAGACTTTCGTCCCACCGAACGGCTTGATTTGCTTTTACACAAGCCCCGCCGAGGTCGCCCTGCGATTTTGCCGAACTTCGGGCTGTCTGCCGTCCGTCGGGACTTTCATTCCGTGAAGAAGCTTGGTTTTGCCCTATATTATAAGCCCTGCTTAAGTTTGCTCGGCTTGCCTTATCCGCAAAATCCTGTCGGCGGCCGTCTGAACCGACCGCGCCTTTTTGTGCGCGGTTCGAAAAACTTATCCGCACTTTTCTTTGGGTTTGTATTGCTGTGTTAACTAACTAATACAATAGTACACCATCATTCCCCATTTGTCAATAGCTTTTTGAAAATATATTTAATTGTAAGATTTTCGACGGAATCACAAAATCCCGCCGTTTACCCGACTTATTCATCGCTCTGTCTCAACGGAACGGCATTTAAGCCGTTCCCTACACCGCACTTAAAACTCCCACTTCGTTGGGAACGACCCCGTGTCGTTCCGCCCCTGCTTCGCCTTTTATCTCTACCTCACGCCTTCCGCACTTTCCATATCTGCCTTTTTATGATATAATTGCCCTGTAAACTTTCTAAAAAGGAGAAAACACCATGAATACCATATGCGGAGCGGAGTGTTCGAAATGCCCCTTTAAAGAGGACTGCAAAGGGTGCGCCGCCACAGAGGGCAAACCTTTCGGCGGCAGCTGTACCGTGGCCGAATGCTGCAAAAAACGCGGTCTTGCGGCCTGTTCAAAATGTCCTTCCCCCTGTGACCTCAAATCCCGCCTGATAGATGAGTTCAACTCCCTCGGCATAGCCGATATGGAAAAGGTCGAGGATCTCAACTGCCTAAAAGGCTCCTATGTCAACCTTGAATACCCTCTGCCCCACGGCAAAGCGGTAAAGTTTTTGGACGACAGCCGAATCTATCTCGGCAATCAGATATGCAAAAAAGAGGGAAACAGGTGCTATGGCATAGTGGGCTGCGAGGACTTTCTCCTGGTATGCGAATACGGCGATCTGGGCGCCGACCCCCGACTGATCCTTTATAAAAAGAGGTGACACAGTGATTTTAAGAGCCGACAAGTCAAGAATGGCCGACGCCGTCTCTCTGGCCCTCAAGCTGTGGAGCGGGCACAGCGAAAAAGAACTGGCCGAGGAGCTTTCCCCTTTGGCAGAAGGGGAAAAGGGCTGTATTTTTATAGAATACGCAGAGGAAAAACCCATAGGATTTGCCCAGTGTCAGATGAGAAATGACTATGTAGAGGGCTCGTCGTCAAGCCCCACGGCCTATCTCGAAGGTGTCTATGTGGAGCCTGCCCACAGAAATCAGGGAGTGGCAAGGCGCCTTGTTGAAAGCTGTGAAAAATGGGCAAAAGAAAAAGGCTGCGCCGAAATGGGCTCCGACTGCTCCATTGAAAATCATCTTAGCCAATCCTTTCATAAATCCTGCGGCTTTGAGGAAAAGGCCAGAATAGTCTGTTTTCTGAAAAAGCTTTAAATCTCCACAGCCTGTGGAAACAGATAAAAAAAGAACAGCATAAAATCCGTTCCCTACGGAAGACGATGGACAGGAGACGGGAGATGGAGAGCCGGGGCTCGACCGGCGGCGAGTGCCGCCGCGGCTATTTAATCTCCCGGGGTCCCCGGCGGACTTGTCCGTTGGGGTAAAGTACACAACAAAAAAAGACAGCCAATAGACTGTCTTTCTCTGTGTAGGCATTACCTATCTTCCCGGCCCGTCTCCAGGCAAGTATTTTCGGCACAAGTGAATTTCACTACTGTGTTCGATATGGGAACAGGTGGACCATCACTGTAATCAACACCTACTGTTAAATTGTGCACAGCACATTAAAAACTGAACAAAGAGTTTCCGGCAATCTTCTTTCGGTTGCCAACAATAAATATTGGTCAAGTCCTCGACCTATTAGTATCAGTCGGCTGAGTACATTACTGCACTTACACCTCTGACCTATCAACCTTGTAGTCTTCAAGGGGTCTTACTCCTTTCGGAAGGGAAGTTTTATCTTAAAGATGGTTTCACGCTTAGATGCTTTCAGCGTTTATCCAGCCCGCACATAGCTACCCAGCTGTGCCGTTGGCACGACAACTGGTGCACCAGAGGTGCGTCCATCCCGGTCCTCTCGTACTAGGGACAGC
>ERZ779866.2560-NODE-2560-length-16108-cov-11.232916_pt1 | contig 16108 bp, 14 predicted proteins | sample MGYA00511248_ERZ779866 | MGnify/ENA primary metagenome ERZ779866 (study PRJEB29588, sample SAMEA2155758) | human gut metagenome | biome: human gut; feature: human-associated habitat; material: faeces | place: Denmark | collected 2008/2010 ... | reverse complement strand
TATTTCATAAAAATACCCCCAATACCGGTTGTCCAGTATTGGGGGTACATATCAAGGAGCTGGGCGGTTATTTTTTTGCGTTTTTCAAGAAAATATACAAAAGCAGACCATTGCATCTGAAACTGATGTAATGGTCTGCTTTTAATCTTCATTCAGTCAGGAAGCCTGCTTATGCCAGCTCCTTAGTTACAACGTCAGCAATAGCGCTGGCAATCTGCTCCAGACGCTCCTGCTTCGGTCCCTCGGCCATAATACGGATTAAAGGCTCGGTGCCGGAAGCACGTACCAGAATCTGACCGTTTTCGCCCAGCTCCTCCTGATATTTTTTGATTACTTCCTGAATAGCAGCCTTTTCTTCCCAGCCGTTTTTATTCTTCACGCGTACATTCAGCAGAATCTGCGGGAATTTAGTCATTACGGCGCCCATCTCGGACAAAGGCTTGTTGTTGCGAACCATTGCGCACAACAGCTGTACAGCAGTCAGAATGCCGTCGCCGGTTTTAGCGAATTCGGAGAAAATGATATGACCGGATTGCTCGCCGCCGATAGAATAATTGTGCTTAAGCATTTCTTCCAGTACATAGCGGTCACCTACAGCGGTTTTGACAGTCTTGCCGCCATGAGCCTTCATAGCCTGATGCAGGCCGACGTTACTCATAACAGTGGTTACCAGCATATTGTCATGCAGCTTGTTGCGCTTCATCAGCTCCAGAGCGCAAATCAGCATAATCTGGTCGCCGTCCATAGCCTCGCCGTTTTCGTCAACTACCAGGCAGCGGTCGGCGTCGCCGTCATTGGCGATACCTACATGAGCGCCAACCTCGACAACCTTCTTCTGCAAAGCCTCCAGATGAGTGGAGCCGCAGCCGTTGTTGATGTTGATGCCGTTAGGCTCGTTAAAAATTGCCACAACCTCAGCACCGAGACTGCGCAGGATAACCGGTGCGATTTCGCTGTTGGCACCGTTGGAGCAGTCCATAACAATCTTCAGACCGTTCAGCTTAGCATAAGCAGTGCTCAGAATGTGCTTAATATACAGTGCAGACAAATCCTTTTCATGAATAATCTGGCCTACGCTGCTGCCGCTTACTGCCTGAGTGTAATCAATCGGTGCAGCAACGATAGCTGCAATTTCGTCCTCTACTGCGTCAGGCAGCTTGTAACCTGTCTGAGAGAAGAATTTGATGCCGTTGTCTTCAAACGGATTGTGAGAAGCAGAAATTACTACACCGGCGTTAGCCTTAACCTCACTGGTCAGGAAAGAAACTGCCGGAGTAGGCATAACGCCCAGAAGATGTGCATTGCCGCCAGCGCTGCAGATGCCTGCTGCCAAAGCACTTTCCAACATTTGTCCGCTGCGGCGTGTATCTCTGCCGATAATAATTTTCGGGCAGGAAACCTCGCGGCCAAAATATTTTGCAGCAGCATAGCCCAGCTTAAAGGCCAGCTCCGGAGTAAGCTCTACGTTCGCTACACCGCGAACACCATCAGTACCAAATAATCTTGCCATTTTTTGTAATAACCTCCCTAATGTTAGTGCTTTTATATGTGAGTTGGTAATTGTTGAGATTTATCAACAATAACAGAAGATAGAGGCTCCCCTTGGGGGGAGCTGTCACCCGCAGGGTGACTGAGAGGGGTTGGTACTCGCTATACTTACCAACAGCGCTATGCTGAGCGCGCCCCTCTCCGTCATCGCTACGCGATGCCACCTCTCCCCTAGGAGAGGCTTTATCAACGTATTTTTCGTATTTTATTATCCTACTTCACCAGCGCAAATCTTTCCATAATCGCCCGCGCCACATGATAGCCGTCAAGCGCTGCGCTCATAATACCGCCGGCATAGCCTGCTCCTTCGCCGCAGGGATAAAGCAAATCATGCGTCAGCGATACATAGCTCTGCCTGTCGCGCTCTATGCGAACCGGCGCCGAGGTGCGTGTTTCCACACCCGTCAAAAGTGCACCGCCGTCGGCGTAACCCGCCAGCTTGCGGCCGAAGCTCGTAATGCCCTCGCGCAGAGTATCCGTAACGTAAGCAGGCAGCACCTTGTCTAAGCTGCAGGCCGCAAGTCCCGGACGATAGCTTGGCTGTACCATGCATTCCAGGGACGGAGTGCTGCGCTTCAAAAAGCTGTCCAGATTCTGCGCAGGCGCATAATAGCTGCTGCCTGCCGCCGCATAAGCAAGCTGCTCATAGCGGCGCTGGAATTCTACGCCTGCCAGCGCACCCTCGCCAAAATCCCGGCTGTCCACATTCACCACCAGCGCACTGTTGGCTATGCCGCTGTCACGCTTAAACATGCTCATGCCGTTGACAACCACGCCACCGGCCTCCGAAGCGGCGGCAACTACCTGACCGCCCGGGCACATGCAGAACGAATAGGCTGTGCGTGTTTTATCCTGTGTATGGTAAACAAGCGCGTAATCCGCTGCGCCCAGCAGATGATGTCCCACAAAGCTGCCGTACTGCGCCCTGTCAATCAGCTCCTGCGGGTGCTCTATACGCACGCCGATAGCAAAGGGCTTCGCCACAATGCCAACGCCCCTGCGTGCCAGCATAGCGTAGGTATCGCGCGCGCTGTGACCGCAGGCCAGCACCACGGCTCCTGCCGCCAGCCTTTCGCCGCCGTCAAGGATTACACCCTGCACCGCATTATTTTTGATATCCAGATCAACCACATGCGCATCGTAACGCACGCTGCCGCCCAGCTCCGCAATACGGCGGCTGAGCCCCTGCACCATCGCACGCAGCTTATCTGTGCCAACGTGCGGCTTGTGCTCGTACAAAATATTTTCCGGCGCGCCTGCAGCTACAAAAAGCTGCAGGATTTCGGCCATCATAGGATCGTTTACACGCGTGGTCAACTTGCCGTCCGAAAAGGTGCCTGCACCGCCCTCGCCAAACTGTACGTTGGACGCGGGGTTAAATTCTCCCGTCTGCCAAAAGCGCTGCACATCCTGCACACGCTGCGCCACCGGCTTGCCGCGCTCCAAAAGCAGCGGCTTATAGCCATGCTCTGCCAACTGCAGTGCTGCCAAAAGGCCTGCAGGACCGGCACCGATAACCACCGGCGGTGCGCTCAGCGGCAGTGTGCCAAGCTCAAGCGTCGGCTGCTGCTGTTCCTGATATTGCGTGATGTCGCGATCCGCCAGCAGGCGCTTCGCCTGTCTGCCGCCTGTTTCAACCTCTGCCAGCACATGGTAGTTGAGGCAGATATCATTTTTCTTGCGCGCATCCACTGCCTTGCGTACTATCTGCACACTGCCCAAAGCATCGCGCGGTATACCACATTTGCGGCACACCGCCTGCTCCAGCGTCTGCTCCTGACGCAGGCTGATACGCACATTGTTAATTTTCAGCTTCATCTAAAATTAATTCTGCCTTTCTACCGATATTTTAATCTGTACTGTACGTCTTTCGGGAATAACCTTTTCCGGCAAATCCAGCTCAGCCGCAACAACGGTGCTGCCGGTCAGCTTGCTTACATCCACCGGCTTGGTCTTGACATCCTTCAGCTCCTTCAGCACGGAAGGCGGTGCGGTAACGCGAACGCTTGTCGGCACAATCTCTGTTTTGGTAACAACAATACCGGCAGGCAAATCACCACTCATAACCAGCTTAACCGGAATATCCAGCGAATGCATCTGGCTTACCATATTGGCCTGCACCATAACGCGCTCAGGGATAATTCTCATATTGGGAATATCGTAGCCGTCGTCACTCACGGCAACCAGCTCGCTTTCCGTCTGGAAGCTGCCGCTATGGTTACTGATATCAATAGGAGCAACCACACGGTTTACCTTATCTATACGATGCGTTGCACCGCGCAAAGTAACCTCCGCCGGAGTAATTATACTGCTGCCGATGGTCATATCACCGTTCACCGCGCCCACGATACGCGTAGTAACGGGAACCTTTTTCTCGCTTACCGTATCCACATATACGGAAACCTCCTTAGGCGTTACGGATACAATCTCGCCGCCGGAGTAGGTTACTGTAATCGGCAGGCTCTGCTGACCTTCGGTTATATTTTTTAAATTGATAGAAGCATTGATTTCGGCACTCAGATTATCGGAACTCAGCTTGGCACGCGAACCGCGCACCTTTACCAGAATTTTATCGGGAGCATTAAAGACCATCATATTCTGCGGCAGATTTCTCTGCTGCAGGCGCACCTCGATATTACGCTCGATAATCGGATTTTGGTCGGTCATTACATATACCCACAGGCCACAGGCCATGAGCAGGCAGATAATCCTTGCCAACAGGTTTTCCTTACGCGCCAGCCTTTGCAAAAATCTCATTTTTTCTCACCGCCCCACAAGCTCTTGATTTTATCAACCAAAGAATTCTTAACTGCCGCATGCGGACGGAAAATTGCCGTGCGCAAAATTTCCTTCACATCATCCACCGTCAGATAACGCATCAGCTCGCCGTTGCGGGCAATGGAAATCGTACCGGTTTCCTCGCTGACAACAAGAATCATCGCATCGGACTGCTCGGACATACCGATAGCGGCACGATGGCGGGTACCAAGCTCCTGGCTCAGATTACGGTTTTCCGTAAGCGGCAGCAGGCAGCAGGCAGCAACAACGCGGTTGCCGCGGATAACGACAGCGCCGTCATGCAGCGGTGTATCCTTAACAAAAATGTTCTGCAGCAGTCCAGAGCTCACCAGACCGTCAATCGGCACACCGGTTTCGATACGCTCTGCCAGACCAGTAGCACGCTCAAAGACCATCAGCGCACCTACCTTGTTTTTGCTCATCACCTTAGTGGCATGAGCAACGGCATCCAGCATCTCCTCCAGCTCCTGCTCGTCCAGCTCGCTGCCCTTGTGGAACAGCTTGCCGCGACCGATTTGCTCCAGAGCACGGCGCAGCTCCGGCTGAAAGACAACAGGCAGGGCGACCATAATCACCGTCATGCTCTTTTCCAACAGCCAGCTGATAACATGCAGGTTCAGCCAACGGCAGATAAGCGTGAAGCCTATCAGCACCATAAGACCCTTGCCCAATGTTGCGGCACGGGTGTTTTTCAGCATCAGGAACAAACGGTAAAGAAAATAGGCAACGACGACAATATCTATAACATCCAAAAATGTGATTGTCGAAAGCAAGCCTTGCAGTTGTATCATCATAATTGCATTGCTCCTATCTATCAGACACTATCGACTAAGCGCTAAGCCTTAGTCCATTTTCAGAATCGCCATGAATGCCTCCTGCGGCAGCTCTACACTGCCAACCTGCTTCATGCGCTTTTTACCTTCCTTCTGTTTTTCCAACAGCTTACGCTTACGGCTGATATCACCGCCGTAGCATTTCGCCAGTACGTCCTTACGCATAGCGCGGACGTTTTCGCGGGCAATAACCTTGTTGCCGATTGCTGCCTGTACCGGAATTTCAAACATCTGACGCGGAATCAGGCTGCGCAGCTTTTCAACCAGCTGACGGCCGCGAACAGTAGCAAATTCCTTATGCACAATCGCGGAAAGCGCATCGACAGGCTCGCCGTTCAGCAGGATATCTACCTTCACCAGATCGGAATAACGGTAGCCGGACAGCTCGTAGTCCAAAGAAGCATAACCGCGGGTAGCGGATTTCAGACGGTCAAAATAGTCAAAGATAATCTCACTCAGCGGTAATGCGTAGTGAATCATTACGCGGGTATCATCAAGATAGGTCATGTTATCGTATTCACCGCGTTTTTCCTGGCTCAGCTCCATAACAGCGCCTACATAATCCTTCGGCACAATGATGGTTGCATTAACGAAAGGCTCCTCAACATGGTCGATAACAGTCGGGTCCGGGAACAGGGACGGGTTATCTACCATTTCAACGTCGCCGTTGGTGCGGAATACCTCGTAAATAACGTTAGGCGCGGTAGTAATCAGGCTCAGATTATATTCACGCTCCAGGCGCTCCTTGATAACGTCCATATGCAGCAGGCCCAAGAAGCCGCAGCGGAAGCCAAAGCCCAGCGCGGTAGATGTTTCCGGCTCAAATACCAGAGAAGCATCGTTCAGCTGCAGCTTTTCCAAAGCATCACGCAGGTTATCGTAATCGGAATTCTCTACCGGATACAGACCGCAGTATACCATCGGTGTAGCCTTGCGGTAACCGGGCAACGCTTTTTCGGCAGGATTATCGGCATCTGTTACGGTATCGCCTACGCGTGCATCCTTAACATTTTTGATGCTGGCAGCAAAGAAGCCTACCTGGCCCTCCTCCAGCTCGTCAACATTGACGATGCCCGGTTTGAAGTAACCAACCTCGGTAACATCAAATTCCGCACCGGTTGCCATCATGCGAATCTTCATGCCCTTGCGCAGACGGCCCTGCATAATGCGTATATATAAAACTACGCCCTTGTAAGCGTCAAATTTGGAGTCAAATACCAATGCCTTCAGCGGCGCTTCCGCATCGCCCTGCGGCGCCGGCACGCGCGCTACGATTGCTTCCAGCACGTCCTCGATGCCAATGCCAGTTTTGGCACTGCACAGAACTGCGTCGGAAGCATCAATACCGATAACGTCCTCGATTTCCCTTTTTACATGCTCCGGGTCGGCACTCGGCAAATCAATTTTGTTGATAACCGGGATAATCTCCAGATCGTTATCCAGCGCCAGATACACGTTAGCCAGTGTCTGCGCTTCAATGCCCTGAGTAGCGTCGATAACCAGCAGTGCGCCCTCGCACGCTGCCAGTGCACGCGAAACCTCATAGGTAAAGTCTACGTGGCCCGGGGTGTCGATAAAGTTCAGCATATACTCCTCGCCGTTGCGCGCCTTGTAAATGCTGCGCACAGCCTGCGCCTTGATGGTGATGCCGCGTTCACGCTCCAAATCCATGGAATCGAGAATCTGCTCCTCCATCTCACGCTTGCTCAGCGTTCCTGTATATTCAATCAATCTGTCCGCCAGGGTAGACTTGCCATGATCTATATGGGCGATAATAGAAAAGTTGCGAATGTGATTTTGTTCAATCATAAATTACTCTTCCTGCTCCTTCATTAAAATGTATTATTTCAGGCCAATATTGGCTTGAGCCTGTTTTATTAGTACTAATTATTATACCATTATACGGCAAAGCCTGTAAACTAAAAAGAGAGACAGCTCGGCGCCATCTCTCCTCGTACTGCGTTTTATTTCAGTTTAGTGTCCTCAAATTCAACGCACTTGTAGTAATTGTCAATTTTATAATTCAGCTTATCGAGCGTTTCCTGCATCTGCGCCATGCGCTCGAGCAGCTTGGCACGCTCCTCGATTAAAATTTCCTTGCGTGCCGCCCGCGTTTTGTCGCCCTGCTGAAACAGCGCCACATATTCAATCAGGCTTTCTACCGAAATGCCTGCTGTGCGCATGCATTTGGCGAAGTTTACCCAGTTGCAGTCCGTTTCGGTGTAGTCGCGAATACCGCTTTCGTTGCGGTTGACTGCCGGAATTAAGCCGATGCGCTCATAATAACGCAGCGTGTCCGCTGTAATGTCATACATTTTGCTTACTTCGTTTATTTTCATCCCGCTTACCTCCTGCCAGGATTGTTTTCCTGCTTTCTTCTTATATTTTAGCATTTGGAGTCAGCTCCAGGTCAAGCGTCCGCAAAATATTTTTTACAGGAACAGGCAGGCATATTTGTGATTTTCTCTTGCATAATGCTCGCATTCGTGGTAGAATAATGCAGTACAAGAAAATTCAGGAGGTGAAATTCGTTGCCGAACATTAAATCTTCCATCCGCAGTGTAAAGACCGACGCAGAACGTCGTGCTAAAAACGCTCCGATTAAAGCAGCTCTCCGCAATGCTTCCCGCAAAGTAGAAGCTCTGACTAAAACCGGCGCTAAAGAAGACGCTCAAGCTACTATGGCTACTGCTTCCGGTTTGCTCGATAAAGCAGCTCGCAAAGGCATTATCCATAAGAATGCTGCAGCTCGCAAAAAATCCAGACTTGCAAAGAGAATCAACGCTATGGCTTAATTCTTACAAGCTGACCTGCTCTGAAAAGAGCAGGTTTTTTGCATTTCAGGGATAATTTTTTTTGCAGGCAGGCTAATCAAGATCATAATTGATGTATGAAGCGCATCATTATAGCGTAAAATAACAAAAGCATCCCCACACTTTTACTGCAAAAAGTGTAGGGATGCTTATTTTTTTACCGAATTCGGCATTTAAGCCAGGTTTTTTACCAACAGTATTTATTTCACTGCCTAAGCCACACGCCCGCCTTACTCCCGGCAGACACCGCAGCGACGGCAGCCGTCAAAGCACATCGGCGTAAACTTGCCGCTCTCGCTGCGCTGCAGCTCGGCCGCAAGATATTCCTGCGTTACGCCCATATCCAGATGCTGCCACGGCAGCGGCTGGCCTACCTGCAGCTCGCGCTCCGCCAGCTCCTCGGCATCCAGGCCTTCTTCCTTCAGCACCTGCTTCAGGCTGCGGCCTTCCACATGCGCCTTCAGCAGCGCTTCGCCGATACGTCTGCTGCCGCGCGCCAGCACGGACTGCACCACGGTTTCCTTCAGCGATTCGGTAATCAGCTTGATGCGCTTTTCCTTCTTCAGACCGTCACCCAAAATTTTAAAGCGCTTCTTCAGCGTGCGCACATTGCACAGCGGCGCCCACTGGTACGGCGTAAAGGGCTTGGGCACAAAGCCGTTGACCGAAATAACCAGCTCGCCCTTGTTGCCCACAGCATCCATCTTGGCACGCACGCGTTTAATCATCTCCACCGTTTCGACGATATCCTCGTCCTCTTCTCCCGGCAGACCGATCATGTAATACAGCTTGATGTTGCGCATTCCGGCAGCAGCAGCCAGCTCGATAGAATTATAAACGTGCTCCTCCGTAATGCCCTTGTTAATCGCAGCGCGCATCCGCTCGCTGCCTGCCTCCGGCGCTACGGTCATCGTGCGCTGGCCGCTCTGTGCCAACGCATGCGCAATCTGCTCCGTGAGCATATCAGCGCGCATGCTGGCCACGGAAAACGGTATCTTATGCTCTACTAAGTATTCCGTCAGCTCCGCCATCTGCGGATGGTCGGAAACGGCAGCGCCCATCAGGCCCACCTTTTTCGTGCGCTCGGGACGCTTGGCGATATCTGCCAAAATATTTTCCAGCTTACGCGGACGCGGCTTGCGGAAGCAGTAGCCTGCCATGCAGAAGCGGCAGTGACGGCCGCAGCCACGCGCCACCTCGACAATAAACATATCCTCAAATTCCGTTCCGCTCGTAACGATAGCAGAGGTGTGCGGATAAGCGTCGATATCACGCGCCCACTGGCGCGCTACCTTCGCAGGCGCACCTTCCTGCGGCAGCAGGGCGGTAAACTCGCCCTCATCATCGTACTGCGCCGTATAAAGGCTGGGAACATAAACGCCCGGCACCTGCGCCAACGCTGCCAAGCGCTCTTGCTTGCTTTCCTCCCGGTAGATGGTATCCAGCACATGCTGCACTGTTTCCTCGCCCTCGCCGATAACAAAGGCGTCAGCTACGGCAGCCAGCGGCTCGGGATTAAAGGTAGCACAGGGACCGCCGATAATCACCAGCGGCTCGCGCTGATTGCGCTCCGCCGCCCGCAGGCGGATATTGCCCAAATCCAGCACCGTCAGCAGATTATCATAATCCATTTCAAAGGACAGCATGACGAAGATAACGTCAAAATCTGCCAGCGGACGCTGGTTTTCCAAGCTCAGCAGCGGCGTTTTGCTTTTGATATGCTCCTGCTGCAATCGTTTATCCGGCAAAAAGAAACGCTCACAGGCACTGTCGCCGCGCTCGTTAATCATCTGATACAAAATGTGCATACCAAGGTTCGACATGCCCAGATGGTAGACGTTGGGGTAAATAAACGCTACCGGATGGCGTAAGCCCGGCGGATACACCTGCGCGCCGGTTTCATTTTCTCTTGTTTCCTTAATGTAGTTTTTGATTATCCAGGACAAAGCATTTCCTCTCCGAGTATCTATAATGTATTAAGAAAATATCAGCGCAAAATTACGCTGATATCCTCTTGTATTTTACTGCTGTTTTTCTGCTAATTTGCGTTCAAACAAATCGATAACTGTTTTCAAAACCTTTAAGCGGGCATAATATTTATTGTTGCCCTCAACCACGGTCCACGGTGCATACGAGGTGTCGGTGCGCACCAGCATTTCGTTGACTGCCGCTTCGTAGGCATCCCATTTATCACGGTTACGCCAATCCTCGTCCGTAATCTTCCATTGCTTATTGGGGTCATTCTGACGGTCATTGAAGCGTCGCAGCTGCTCCTCCTTGTCAATCTGCAGCCAGAATTTGGCGATGGCGATACCGTGCTCGCTCCACTGCGCCTCCATGTCCTTGATTTCATCGTAGGCGCGCTGCCATTCCTGCGGTTTGGCAAAGCCTTCGATACGCTCCACCATAACACGGCCGTACCAGGTGCGGTCAAAAATTGCTATAGTTCCCGGCTGCGGCAATCTGGTCCAAAAGCGCCACTGATAATGGAACTGCTTTTCAACCACGTTCGGCGCCGCAATCGGATGCACATGAAAACCCAACGGGTCCAGTGCCGCCGTCAGTCTGCGGATAGCACCGCCCTTGCCTGCGGCGTCCCAGCCCTCAAAGCCTATGACTACCGGAATCTGCTCCTTGAACATTTCAATCTGCAGCTGTGTCAGCTTTTTCTGGTACTTATCCAGCTTTTCCTTATATTCTTCCTTGGTAAGCTCCTTGTTGGCGTCAATCGTGCTCAGCACATCGTAGGTTGCCGCGGTGCGCTTGTCGGCAGCAGGCTCAACAGGCATCTGCACAGCCTTTTCGATAGCATCGGCAATCTTGGTGAAAACCTCCAGACGCGCGCTGCGCGGATCATCGTCGGCAATCAGGTGCCAGGGAGCGTTTACCGTATCGGTAGCCTCCAGCATTTTTTCGTAATGCGGCAAAAATTTATCGTAATCTTCGCTTTCATCAATAGCAGGATTCAGGTCACGCCACGCCTTGCCCAGTGTTTTGGCATTCTTGGCGATATTTTTCTTTTGCTGCTCCGGTGACAGATGCAGGAAAAATTTAAGCACAATATAATTATCATCAGTAAGCATTTTTTCAAAGTTGTTGATATGCTCAAAGGAAACAGCAGGATACTTGCTGTTATCCTCTTTATCCGCCAGCTCGTTGGCGTTTTTCAGATAATACCAGCTGCGGTGATAAACAGCAATATGTCCCAACGCCGGCAAGCGCTTCCAGAAGGCGCCGAAAAACGGCTGCTCCTGCATTACGCCGCGCAAACGCACGCTGGAATAAACATTAAAGCCGCGGGCATCCATCTGCTGCATCATTTCGTTAATCAGCGCACTGCGGCGTGCACCACGCCAGCCCTCAAACACGATGATAATCGGTCTTTTGGCGTTGCGGGCCATGCGCTGCGCCTTTCCCAGACGCTCACCCAGCACTTCCATCTGCCTGTTGTATTCTTCCTTGGACACTTTTTTACTCAAATCCAGCTTTTCCAGCATTCTCCAACATCTCCTTACTGTGTGCGAGAATCTTTAAATCAGCGCTCCTCGTAGGGGTTAAGAGCGCGCGGTTTTCCTAATACCTCTGCCATGATAATGCCGTTGACGAGCGCCGCATGCTTCAGCTTTACGCGCTTTTTGGGCGCAGGCTGCGCCTGCTGCGCGTAGCGCGCATTAAACGCTGCCGCAGCAGCGTTCATCTTTGCTTCGTCGTAGCTGTAATCACCGCGGGGATCGTAATACACCTTGCCCTTGTCATGCACTAGGTCTTCGTTTTCACGGTGAATTCTGCCTGTATGGTCATGCAGTGCTTCGCCGTCACGGTGAACTCTGCTGCCATCATCACGGCGCACACGCGTTCCGTCATGCACTACTCCTTGGCTGCTTTGACGCTTGCGTGCCTGCGCCTCCTCCGTCGTCTTTTTCAGGCGGCGTTCAAATTCGGCAGCAAGGTCTTTAGGCTTAGCCTGCGCTTGCTGCTCTGCCTGCGTCGGCTCCGCCGTTTCCTGCGGCTGCTCCTGCTGTCTGCGGCGGCGGTTGCGCCTGTCCAAAAACACGTTGGCCAACATTACGAGAACAAATAGCAGAGGGATTAAATTATGGTCAAATAAACCACCCATAAGCTGCACCTCGCTTATTTACTGCCCTCAGGCTTTTCCTCGCCATCCGGGCTTACCTCGGCAATCGTACGGCGCATCTGCGTATCTGCCTGAATGTTGTTCAGGCGATAGTAATCCATTACGCCCAAGCGGCCGTTAGCCAGCGCCTCTGCCATAGCTGTCGGCACCTTAGCCTGTGCTTCCACAACCTTCGCCTGCATTTCCTGCGTATAGGCCTTCATTTCCTGCTCCTTGGCCACAGCCATCGCACGGCGTTCCTCAGCGCGTGCCTGAGCAATGCGCTTGTCTGCCTCCGCCTGGTCGGTCATCAGAGCAGCGCCGATGTTACGGCCTACATCTACGTCCGCAATATCAATGGAAAGAATTTCAAAAGCGGTGCCTGCATCAAGGCCTTTATCCAAAACTGTTTTGGAAATATAGTCGGGGTTTTCCAGTACCTTGCTGTGGTCGGCGCTGGAGCCTACGTTTGTTACAATGCCTTCGCCGACACGTGCAATAATCGTTGCTTCGCCGGCACCGCCTACTAAGCGGTCAATGTTGGCGCGCACGGTTACGCGCGCTTTAACCTTCAGCTCGATGCCGTCCTTGGCAACAGCGCTTACTACCGGAGTTTCGATAACCTCGGGGTTAACGCTCATCTGCACAGCCTCCAGCACATTACGGCCTGCCAGATCGATAGCGCAGCCACGCTCAAAGCTCAGCTCAATCTGCGCTCTGTGGGCTGCAATCAACGCATCGATAACGCGGTCAACGTTACCGCCTGCCAGATAATGCGCCTCCAGCTGGTTGACGTTGACGTCCAGGCCTGCCTTGTTCGCCTTAATCAGCGGCAGCACAATCTGCGACGCTGGCACGCGGCGCAAGCGCATACCGATGAGGTTGAAGATGCCTACATTAACACCGGCAGCAATTGCGGAAATCCACAATCCCAACGGCACAAAGTTAAGAAAAATTGCTATACCGACAATGGCCAGGACTACTACAAAGCCACTGCCGAAAATCATACTGAATAATACATCCATAATATCACTCCTTCGTTTGTTCTACAAAAATTTTGCTGCCCTCCACCCGCACAATAATCACGGGAGCAGACTTTTCGATATAATCTCCCTGACTGCTCACGTCAAGACGCTTGCCGTCCACCAGAATCGTGCCTGCAGGACGCAGCGTGGTCAAGGCTGTACCTCTTTTGCCCACCAGCATGCTCCAGTTTTTGCCGCCGGTGTAGCCTTCGCTGTTTTTTTGGCGTGTCCACAGCACAAAGGGATTATACTTGCTTTCCTTGGGCAGATACACGCACAGCAGCGTAATCACCAGCACCAAAAACAGATACACTGCCAACAGCACCAGCGCCGCCCAGGCATTGCCGCCCAAAACGTAAAAGCCGCCGACTGTCAGGCACACCATGCCGCTGACACCGAAAATTCCGAAGCCCGGCACAACAAATTCTATCAGCAGCAGGACAAGGCCCGCCAGCATAAAATAATATTCCAATGGCATGACTGCACCTCCTCAACGCTTGTACATTTATAGTATATCAGAGTAAAAGCATGAAGTAAATGTGAAGTTTATGCTGCAAGGCTGCGGACAAGCTGCAAACAAAATCACCGGCGTGATTCGTAACATCAACTTCTTTCATAACTGAAAGAAGTTGCAAGAAAGGTTCGCGCTTTTTGGAAAGCGCGGCAAAACAAAAACTTTTTCGAGAAAAAGTTTTACCAAAAAGCTTTAAATAAGCTAAATCGCTTTGCTGGAAATAGCTATTTTTTCGTAGTTCTGCCGAACGGTATACGCGGTAGTGTTTACAAATCTGTGGTTAGCTTAAGCCTAGGCTTGCGTGACTAAGGTTGGGGTTAGCTGTAAGCTGAAATGCCTAAGGTTTGCATGAGCAGCTATGGGATATCCAAGTGTTTCGCTGCAAGACGCTAAAAAAGACCTTAGCATCAGCTTTTGCCGCTGCCAAGGTCTTGATTTTTATTTAGCTTCAGTTTTCCGCCAGCACCTGCTTTAAAAGCTCCAGCGCGCTCGCTTCGCTCGCTTTGTTCGTGCCCAGTTCACCGCGTAAGGCACGTGCGAGGATGGATTTCTTCATCAGGTCGATGCTTGCCAGCGCCTGCTCCGCAGCCTGCTGTGCTGCGCGCTCACGCGCCAACAGGTCGTCGATGAGGCGCACGATTTCGTGCTGTTCGGGGAGGGAGGGGAGAGGAACTAGAATGTCTTTTATTTTACTTAGAGTTAGTCTGGTAATTGCACTTCCAGAAATATTTTTCAAAATCTCTTTCTTACGATAGTTTAAATAATCCTTAACAAACTCATTCTTAGCTAATTTTAAATCTGTTCGAATCAAAGCAACAGAAGACAACATAGAAAATTCCTCTTCTAATGTATTAATTGTTGCAATACCCGCAGTTGCTCCGTCCTTAATATATAGCACATCGCCATATATAACATCACATCGAGAATATATTTCTTTATGTACTTCTTTTGTTACATACGTTATATTAGATAAATCTATACCTGTATCTTTGATATTTTTAGCAGTCACATACATATATTCACCACTTAGGCTATTTGTAGGACTATTATGAGTACCATCAGTAATTTTAGAACATACTTCTTCTAGCTTTTTCTCTTCCCAACTTTCATCGCTCACGCCGTTTTCACGGCGCCACTGCTTTGTCAGCTCGCCCGTAAATGCCTTGTGCAAAATTGCTGCCTTGCGCACAGCAAAGCTGTCGGCAACCTCCTGCAGTCTTTCCTTTGCTTCGTCGAGCTTGGCAAAAAGCTCCTCGATGCGCTCAACAATGCGTTGCTGTTCGGAGAGCGGAGGGAGAGGGAAAGGATATCCTTTTAATTTTTTTATACTTGTTCTAGCGCGCGTAATCCCCTGAGTATTTTCTTGAACTAACGTCTGAAAGAAATATGAATTGATGCCCTTACAACAAAAGTTATTATCAACCAAACTATTTGGTACAAACTTAACTGCATCCGATGACAACACATATTGCTGTTCATATGACGGACAAATAATTGCTCTACCAGCAGGCATCATTTTTGCAATAACAATATCACCTGCTTCAACTTTACTCCTTGCAATTACTTTTGCATGCTCAAATGTAGTATATTTTTTATTATCTTCTCTCCATCCATTTTCACCAATATTACTAAGTTGTATTATCCTAACTTCTTTGTTGTTAGTATAATGCTCTGTTTTTAAATTACTACCAAACGGACCATCTGCCATATCCTGAGCAAGACTTCCAAGCCTCACCCACACCCAATTCTCCGGCACCTCATAAGGATGTTCCTCCGCAGGCACCAGCGCCTGCTGCAAGCGTTCTTCTATTGTCAATGCTGTCTTTTTCTTTGGCATTGCCAGCTCTCCTTTATAAGCAAACATTCTATTGCTTTAATCTATAATTTATGATAAAATGTTTTTGACAACCGGTTCACGGGGTGGGATTGCCTTCATTCTCTACGAATGGAGGTGATGTCTATGGTATATTTCAGCTTTCAGGATTTAATGTCCTTTGGAATTTTTATCGTAGCATTACTTACGTTCATTTTTAAGAACAAAAAGTAAAAAAGTTACGGACATAGAAAAACCGCCCCAAAACTTTGACGAGCGCGGAGCGGATTTTTCTTAACTAACTCGGCAACCCACCTTGTGGGCGGTTGTCTTTTTCTATATTTAATATACCACAGAATCCATAGCTTTGCAAGTTTTGAATTGTGCAGAATAAAAAGAAAACCACTCCTACACTTTGCGGGGTAAGAAGTGGCTTTCTAAAACTTTGTTACTCAGGCAACCCACCTTGTGGGCGGTTGTCTTTTTCTATATTTAATATACCACACAATCCATAGCTTTGCAAGTTTTGGATTTATGCAGGATGTAGGAAAGCCTCTCCTTGGGGAGAGGTGGCATCGCGTAGCGATGACGGAGTGCACTAGTCAACAAATTTTAGACACAAATCATAAAAAAATATACAACAAAAAAT
>ERZ779866.2547-NODE-2547-length-16168-cov-8.803885_pt1 | contig 16168 bp, 14 predicted proteins | sample MGYA00511248_ERZ779866 | MGnify/ENA primary metagenome ERZ779866 (study PRJEB29588, sample SAMEA2155758) | human gut metagenome | biome: human gut; feature: human-associated habitat; material: faeces | place: Denmark | collected 2008/2010 ... | reverse complement strand
AAGGGTATATTGCCATTAATGCCTATGACTGGCTGGAGGACGAAAAGCTGTATGTCTATGTATCGCAGGATGCGGAACTGGCGGCTTTTACCGACTTCTTTATGAACCAATTTGCAACAAAGTGAGGGGACTATGCCATTGGAAGAAATTGGTGCATTCCTGCTGGTTCTTGTAGCGGTATTGATCTTTGGCAATCTGTGGTTTCAGTTTGTAGAGGCAATTTTGAGCCGGATCAAAAAGCTGTTTACCCGCCGCAAGGAACCGCCGGTCTGGCATACGCTCCCCCCTGATGAGGAGGACGGGAAAAATGGTTGACATCGACGAGATCAGAAAACGGGCACAGCAAGCCAGCGAACGAGCCGCTGAGAGCATGAGAAAGACGTTTGAAAAAAGTGAGGAGCTGGTCCAAAAAATCGAAATTTCCAGTTCTGAAGAAGAGAAATCTGTCTCTGCCGCTGAGGTTGAGGCACAGATCAACGCCAACACGGAGCGGCAGGTAGAAATTTTCGGTCAGATATTTAGAACTGACGGTATGGCGCAGATGTCCGCCAATGAGGAGCTGCTGCAAAAAGTGGTACAAGATAAGGTCGCCGAGGCAACGATGTCTGCTACGGAAACCATTATGGGGCAGCTGTTTGGGGAAGATATGGGCGTTCTCGCGGCGGCTCTGGAAACCTTGGCGATGGAAGAAGGGGACGATGAGGAAGAGGGGGTGTTTGATCTCGAACGGGAGGAAAGCCTTTATACGACCTTAGAGGAGGCAATGGCCCGGCTTGAGGCAATGCCTGAACCGGAGCCGGTCCCGTGCCAAAAAAATGACGAGAAATGGGAGCGCTTCGGCATCCTGCTGTCAGGCATCATATCGACCCTAAACGGCCATGACCTGTATGGCATGGATGTGGAGGAGCACATCCCTGTTATGGAACAGAAGATTGCGTCACTCGTTCGCCACTCATGGGGGATCAATGGCCGCAGCGATCTGCTGGATATGATCCGCTATCTGGCACAGGAGGGCTATATTCTGCGGTATCAGCTGTACAGCGAGGCATCTTCTCCGGAAGAGCTGATGGATGAAGCTATAGATGAGGATGAACGCGAGAATGTCAGCCGGGCATGGAGGTTCGCACAGCGGTATAAAAGCCGATATGCTCCCGGTTTTATGGCCGGCTGGGATATCGGCCGGGCGGCGATGCTGGCCCGCTGGGGGTGCTATTTAGGCTGGATCACGGAAAGTGAGGCGGTCGGCATCCTCTGGAATCTCTCCCACAAAGCTGCGGAGGAGCTGCACAGCTGGCGTGAATTCGCCCAGTCCTACCTGTTTGGCGGCCTGATGTGGAAACTGCTGTGCGGCGATCATTCTGTAGGAAGTTACCTGGGTTATATTGCAGATGCCGCCACAGACTTGTTGACCGGAAAAACGGAACAGGACGGCGGACATTGGCGCGATTGTCCATGGCCTGCGCGGAGAAAAATCGGCTTCACAGGATAGTTTATGGCAAAAATTAATACTCAGAAAATATCGATTTTACCCATCCCTCCCACGTCGGAGCAAAGTTCGCTTTGCTCCGACGTCTTTTTTGCCTGAGGTAAAAAAGACGTCATCCGCCCGCTTTCTTGCTCTCCCTTTCCAACTGCGGCCCGCTACGCTGGGCTGCAGTTGGTAGGCCGCCCTGCGGGCGGCATTTTTCAACGACACCAAAGGATACGGAAATATATGAAATAGCACCCCGGTGAACACAGTAAAACGGGAAAATGAACACAGTCATTTTGCGGCCAATTTTTGGTTCAGGATCTGCGCGGTTTTTCTCTCCGTGGGTGTAGACATCTTGGGGCATGGCTGCGGTAGGGCTGAAGACATATCGTTTCGACAGGGGAGCGCTTCCTGGGAAGGCAAATATTATACCTTGCTTTTCGGGGGAACCGTCGGTTACAATTTCAAGGTAAAAAATTTACTGAGGAGTGATGTGCTGTATGTGGAAGAGACTGACCGCAGTGGCCTTGGCGCTGGTTCTCTCCGCCGCGCTGATCCTGCCGGGGTCTGCCTCTGTATTGATGGTAAACGGACAGAACCTGTGGCAGAATGCCCTGGCCAGACCGGAGGGAGGTACCACCTATGTATCCCTGAGGGTGGTGGCCAATGTACTGGCGCCCCATGCGGAAGTGAGCTGGTCCCAAGGAACTGCCTGGGTAAGAGGAAACGGCGTTACACTCAAAGCGGTGCCCGGACAGACCTATATCACTGTCAATGACCGGGCCCTATATGTGGCAAAAGGGGTTAAGCTGGAAAACGGGCGGGTAATGGTGCCCATCCGGGTGCTGGCCGAAGCTTTGGGAGGAACCGTCGCCTGGAGCCGAACAGAGGGGATCACCCTTACGGTGGGCAGCGGAGTGCCTGGGCCAGCGCCCTATACATCAGATGAACTGTACTGGATGTCCAGGATTATTTCGGCTGAAAGCCAAGGAGAGCCCCTGAAAGGCAAGCTTGCGGTGGGTACCGTGATACTAAACCGGGTGGCCAGTGACCAGTTCCCTAGCACGATCTATGATGTGATTTTTGATAAAAAGTGGGGAGTCCAGTTTAGCCCTACCATCAATGGAATGATCTATCAGGAGCCTACGGCGGAGAGTGTTCTGGCAGCAAAACTCTGCCTGGAAGGGGCCAGAGTGGCGGGCGACAGCTTGTATTTCCTCAACCCAGAGATTGCTGAAAACTTCTGGATTATGGAGAACCGGGAGTTCGTGATGACCATCGGAAGACACTGGTTTTACCGCTGAATTGTATATACAGACGAATAACCGAACCTTTCCAATGGAGAGGTTCGGTTATTTTGTACACAAGAAAATCTTGCAAAACGGTATAAAATCGGTTACAATACGGTTACAATTTGACAACAAATTGTAGCAAGGAGAGATTTGATGAAAATTCGAATAACTGGCCTGGCTCTGGCAGGGCTTATGGCGGCATCTTTGGTTCTGCCTGCCTTTGCCGCCTCTTCGGAGGAGGTGCCGTCCTCAGAAATCTATCTGAATGGAGAAGCGGCACAGATGCTGGAGTATCGGCTCTACAAAGGTGTCAACTATATCACGGTTGAGTCCTTTATGGCTATGATGGACGCGGAGGCTTTGGTGGAGCAGGAGAACGGCACTGTCGTTGTTACTGCCGCCACAGTGACTGGTGTGGTTGACATGGATGCCGCCCAAGAGGAGGGGCAGCTGTCCGGAGAGACAGAGGAGGACCCTAACCAGGGTGAAGACCGCGCTTTGATGGAATCAGAGGAGGAAAATGCTCAGACAGAGGAACTCCCGGAAGAGGATCCCGAGGCTGAGGAGACTCCCCAGGCCAATGTGGTGGAAGAAACCCTGACGTTTTCCGCAGTCCAGGGAGAGAACTATGTGGTGGCCAACGGACGCTATTTGTATGTAAAGAACGGCGTCCTGGAGCTGGACGGCAAAGTTGCTGTTCCGGTGCGGGTGCTGGCCGAGATCTTCAATCTGGATGTGGGCTATGACGGAGCTACCGGCAACGTCACACTTACCAGCCAGGAGGGGGTTGGCGCCTATCTGGAGAGCGGCGACGCTTACTACGATGGCGATGTTCTCTATTGGCTGTCCCGCATCATCTACTCTGAGAGCGGCAACCAGCCTCTGGAGGGCAAGATTGCCGTAGGCAACGTGGTGATGAACCGTGTGGCTAGCCCGCTGTTTCCCGACACCATCTATGATGTGCTGTTTCAGCGGAATCAATTCAGCCCCGCAGCCACTGGTTCCATTTACCGTACGCCCAATGAGGCGTCGGTGGTTGCGGCCAAGCTGGTGATGGACGGTGCGGTCTCCCTGAAGAATGTCTTGTTCTTCAACGCCGCTGGCCTGAACAGCTATGCATCCCGCAATCGGCCCTACGTGGCTACCATTGGAAACCATGCGTTCTACGCATAAGACGCTTAAGTAAGAGAAAGACGGATCAGGGTCGCCGGGTTGTTCCCGGCGGCCCTGATAAAATTTGCAAAGAAAGGGTTGACAAGGGCAAAGAATCTGCTATAATAACAAATGCTCGCCTGAGGGCGGGCGGCAGATAGCGGATTAGTGTAATGGTAGCACACCAGACTCTGACTCTGTTTGTGAGGGTTCGAATCCTTCATCCGCTGCCAAAACGAAAGGGCATCCGTAAGGATGTCCTTTCGTTTTGGGCTTCATTGCCTTTCGGTATTTCCATACTTGGGACGGCAGAGCCGCCCATGTGCCAAGGTTTTCACCTCCGGCAAAACGCTTGCGCGGCGTAGATGCACTGCTGGTCAAAAGACCGGATGGGCACGGCTTCGGTCGTGCCAACTTTTTTGCAAAAATAGGGGCGGGTTCCGAGCAGCCAAGGGAGATCCGGGATCGCCACAGACAGGAGGAACAGGTATGAACGAGCGGGAAGTGGCCGAGCTGCGCCGCCGGTTTAAGCCAGAGCGCAATAGCTTCGGCAAGATCAAGGGCTGCTATGTGAACGAATTGGGGCACATCGCATCCCGGTTTGAGCAATCTCTGGCCATGATGAGCCAGGATGAGACGGAACTGTTGCTGGGGGTGCTGCGCAAGACCCTGTCCGGTACTCTGGAGAAAAATTTAGTCAATCTGAGCTTTGAGACCGGCCAGGTGGCCTATGGGGAGGAACACAAGCTGCTGCGTACCCTGCGGGATAGTGAGCTGAAGGATGAGGATGCGGTGGAGACTTTTTTCCAAAAGGTGTCTGACAGTGTGCAGATGGAGGGGGGATACCTCATCCTGCTGGTGTGCGACGCCTATGATGTGCCCCGGCGTAGAGGGGAGGAGCCGGCGGAGGACAGCGGGGAGGTGTACCGCTACATCCTGTGCAGCATCTGCCCAGTGGCGGAGACTAAGCCAGCCCTGAGCTATTATATGCGGGAGAACGAGTTTCACAACCGTCAGATGAACCAGCTGGTATCCGCACCCGCCTTGGGATTCCTATTTCCCGCCTTTGATGACCGGGCGGCCAACCTGTACGGGGCGTTGTGCTACACAAAAGACCCTGCCCAAAGCCATGAGGAGTTCATCCAAGCGGTATTTCACACCCAAGCCCCCATGCCTGCCGCTGCCCAGCGGGAGAACTTTCAGGCCGCCCTGGCCGGAAGCCTGGAAAAGGACAGCAGCTATGAGGTGGTGCAGGCGGTTCATGGCCAGCTGCGGGAGATGATCGCGGTTCACAAAGAGAGCAAGGAACAGGAATCTCTTACCCTGACAAAGGGCCAGATGGCAGGGGTGCTGCGCTCCTGTGGGGTTGCCCCGGAGCACACCCAGGCTTTTACAGACCGTTTTGACGAGACCTTCGGACCCGATGCCCAGGTGAGTCCACGCAACCTCATTGATACCGGAAAGGTGGAGGTACGGACCCCAGACGTGGTGGTCCAGGTGAACCCGGAACGGGGAGATCTGGTGCGCACGGAAATGATCCAAGGCTGCAAGTACATCATGATCCGGGTGGACGGAGAGGTAGAGGTAAACGGTGTGGAGATTCACATCGGCTAAAGAAAATGTGGTAAGGCCCTGGGGTATGTGCCCCAGGGCCTTGTTATGGGGAGCGGACGGGGCAGACGGCAGGCTGGCTCTTGTCTGCCAGAGAAAATAATGTTATAATGCTACAATGATTTACTAGCCGGCGGTGATGTGACCGTGGCCTTCGCATATACTGTGAAAGATTGGATCCGGATGACACGGCCTATGGCGGAGGAACGTCGCCGCCATGGCATAGGGAGGTTTCTATGAAGATTGTCGTATTGGCTGGGGGGATGAGCCCCGAGCGAAATGTGTCCCTGTCCAGCGGGACGAAGATCTGCCAGACCCTGCGGGAGTTGGGCCACCGGGCCGCCCTGGTGGATATGTATCTGGGGGCGGAACCTGCCGGGGCCGACCCCTTTGACGCGCCCCTGGCCGGGCAGGGCGCCCAGGTGGCCCGTCAGGAGCCGGACCTGGAACAGCTCAGGGCGTCCCGTCCCGATGGGGGAGGCAGCCTGTTCGGACCCGGTGTGCTGGAACTGTGCCGGGGGGCTGATGTGGTTTTCCTGGCCCTTCACGGCACCTGTGGGGAGGATGGCCGGGTGCAGGCTGCCTTTGACCTGCTGGGCATTCCCTACACCGGTTCGGGGTATCTGGGCAGCGCCATTGCTCTGGATAAGGATCTGACCAAGCGCCTGGTGGCCCCCCTGGGCATCCATACCCCCAGTTGGGAGACGGTGCGCTATGGGGCGGAGGACATCCCTGGTCTGCTCAGCCGCCTGGATTTGCCCTGTGTGGTCAAGCCGGTGGGTTCCGGTTCCTCCATTGGAGTGTCCATTGCCCACGACCGGGAAGAGCTGGAGCGGGCCTTGAACCTGGGCCTGGCCCAGGGAGGGTACTGCGTTATTGAGCAGTACATATCCGGAAGGGAGATCCAGGTGGGCATTTTGGAGGACGTTGCACTGCCCTCCATCGAGATTATCCCTAAGAAGGGGTTTTACGACTATGAGAACAAGTACCAGCCTGGGGCAGCGGAAGAGATCTGCCCAGCCCCCATTCCGCCGGAGTGGGAGGCACGGTTGGGGCAGGCGGCTTTGACCGTGTTTCACACCTTGGGATTGGCGGTGTACTCCCGGGCGGACTTTATCGTCACCCCAGACGGCACGCCCTGGTTTCTGGAGATCAATACCCTGCCTGGCATGACACCAACCAGCCTGGTCCCCCAGGAGGCCCAGGCCATTGGGGTGGACTATGGGGAACTGTGCGAGCGAATCATCCAGGCATCCCTGAGAGCCCGAAAAGCGAGTAAGTGAGCCGAAAGCGGGAAATAGATAGGAGAGGTAAAAATGGAAGCGATGACCCTTCGCCAGCTCTTGCAGGCGGTTGGCGGAACCCTGCTGGGGGATGTCAGTGATCTGAATATGGAATTCGCCGATGTGTGTACGGACAGCCGCCAGATGAAGGAGGGTTCCCTGTTCATTCCCTTGGAGGGAGAGCGGTTTGATGGTCACGCCTTCATCAACGGCGCCCTGCAGGCGGGAGCAGCGGGCTGCCTGACGGCCCGGGAGCGGGAGAGCTATCTGCCGGGGAAGTTCTATGTGAAGGTGCGCTCCACCCAGCGGGCCCTGCGGGATCTGGCCCGGTACTACAAGAGCCAGTTTCCCATTCCCTTTGTGGCAATCACCGGCTCGGTGGGCAAGACTACCACCAAGGACATGGCGGCGGCGGTGCTCAGCGTGCGCTATAAGGTGCTTAAGACGGAGGGAAATTTCAACAACGACATCGGCCTGCCCCTGACCCTGCTGCGGCTGGACCGCAGCCATGAGATCTGCGTGGTGGAGATGGGGATGGACCATGCCGGGGAGATCGACTATTTAAGTGAACTGGTGGAGCCAGATGTGGCGGTAATCACCAATATTGGAGACTCCCACATTGAGAATTTAGGCAGCCGGGAGGCCATCTTCCAAGCCAAGTGTGAGATTTTCAACCACTTGAAGCCGGGAGGCTTGGCCATCCTGAATGGGGACGATCCCATGCTGGCTACCCTCCGCGGCAAACTGCCTCAGAAGACTTTGTTTGTAGGCAGAGGAGAGGGCATGGACTACGTGGCCTTGAACGTGGAGAGCGACGGCGCCACTCATTTGAACTGCACGGTGCGCACCCCGGCTACCCAGTTTCTGGCGGAGATCCCCGCTCTGGGTGCCCATATGGTCTATCCCACCCTGATGGCGGCAGCCCTGGCCGAGCATTTCGGCATGGGAGCGGATGAAATTACCCAAGGGCTCCGGGCTTTTTTGCCCACCAAGATGCGGATGAACGTCATCCGCTGCCCGGGAGACATTGTCATCCTGAATGACGCCTATAATGCAAACCCCCAGTCCATGCGGGCGGCTGCCGCCGTGCTCAGCGACGCGAAGGGCCGGCGAAAGGTGGCTGTGGTGGGAGACATGAAGGAATTGGGGCCAAGCAGCCCCTCCTTCCACCGGGCGGTGGGCGGCTATTTTGCCCAGGCGGGAGTGGATCACCTCATCGCTGTGGGCGATCTGGCCCGGTTCATTGCCGAGGGGGCTCGGGAGGCAGGCCTGGAGCAGGCAGACTATTATCCCGACCTGGAGCAGGCAGGACAGGCGCTAGTCCGGGAGTTACGATCCGGCGTTACAATTCTGGTAAAGGCGTCCCGGTCCATGGCTTTTGAAAAGATTGTAGATTATCTGTTGGCCAATGTGCCCCATGGGCGGCCGCAGGCGTGAAATCATTGGAGCAGACACATGATTGATATACAGCTGACCGGCCTGGTGAAGGAGTTTGAGGTCGGCCGGAGAATTTTAGACGGCTTTTCCCTACAAGTGGATGAGGGAGAGCGAGTGGGCCTGCTGGGCAAGAATGGAGCAGGGAAAACCACCATTTTTCGCATTCTTACCGGACAGGTGGAGACAGACGAAGGAACGGTCGCCGTTGCTCCGGGGAAACGCCTGGGGCTTATCTCTCAGATTCCCGTTTATCCTGAGGGTTATACGGTGCGGGACGTGCTGGATACTGCCTTTGAGCCCCTTCACGCCCTGGAGCGGGAGATGGAGCAGCTGGCTGCCCAGATGGGAGAAAACCCCTCCCCAGAGGTGATGACCCGTTATGACAGGCTGTCCGCCACCTTCGAGGCCGGCGGCGGTTATGATACGGGGACTCGCCTCAACAAGGTGTGCAACGGTCTGAACATCGACGCTGACATGCGTCAGCGCCTTTTTTCCGCTCTGTCCGGTGGGGAGAAGACCCGTATTAATTTGGCTCGCCTGATTCTGGAGGATACGGATATCCTCCTGCTGGATGAGCCCACCAACCATCTGGACCTGAACGCTACCGAGTGGCTGGAGGACTACCTGGAACACTTCAAGGGAACCGTGCTGGCGATCTCCCATGACCGGTGGTTTCTGGACAAGGTAGTCCGGAGAGTGGTGGAGGTCCACGACGGCAAGGCGGAGCTCTACTCCGGCAATTACTCCTTCTATGTGGAGGAGAAGGAGCGGCGGTACCAGGAGCGGCTGAAGCAGTATGAGAAGGAGCAGGCCAAGATCGCGCAGCTGGAGGCAGCGGCGGAGCAGATGCGCCTGTGGGCGTTCAAGGGCAATGACAAGCAGTACAGACGGGCCATCAACATGGAGCGGCGCATTGAGCGTATGCGCACCACGGACAGGCCCACCAAGGAGCGCAAACTGACCACCCGGTTTGGGGAACGTGAGTTTTACGGGGATGAGGCCATGGTGGTGGACCACCTGTCCAAGTCCTTTGGAGAGCGGAAGCTGTTCTCTAACTTGAATCTGGAGGTGGCGGGAGGGGAGCGTATCGCCCTGCTGGGGGACAACGGCACAGGCAAGTCTACCTTTCTAAAGATCGTTATGGGAGAGGAACTTCCCGACGAGGGGACGGTTTACCTGGGTCCCTCCATCCGGGTGGGCTATCTGCCCCAGATCATCCACTTTGATCGGCCGGACCGCAACCTGGTGGATACCATGCTGTATGCCCAGAACTGTACCACTCAGGAGGCCCGGGATCGGCTGGCTTCCTTTAAGTTTCGGGGGGAGGACGTGTTCAAGCCCGTGTCTGCCCTGTCCGGCGGGGAGCAGTCCCGGCTGAGGCTTTGCATGCTCATGGATAGCAAGATCAACCTGCTGATCTTGGATGAGCCTACCAACCACCTAGACATTGATTCCCGGGAGTGGATCGAAGAGGCGGTAGCCGAGTACGGAGGCAATCTGTTGTTCGTTTCCCACGACCGATACTTTATCGAAAAATTTGCCAGCCGGATCTGGATGCTGGAGGATGGAAAGATCACCGACTTCCGGGGGACCTATTCCGAATTCCGTGCCTGGCGTGAGCGGCAGGCACAGCTGAGAAGCGCCGCCAAACAGGCCGTGCCGGAGCCCATTAAACCCAAGGAGGACAAGCCACGTCGTCCCGGCGGCACCAAGGAACTGGAAAAGCAGGTGCGCGCTGCTGAGCGAGCGGTGGAGAAGGTAGAGGTCCGCTTGGACGAGTTGGCGCAAGAGATGGAGAAGGCGGCCTCCGACTACCTGAAGCTCCAGGACCTGTACGCAGAGCGGGAAAAGTTGGAGGACGAGCTGGCTCACTTATATACGGAATGGGAGAAGTTGGCTGCCGAGCTGGAGGAGGCCAAAGGCTGAGAGAGGTATGCCGGCTGGCCTAGGGACCCACTATGGGAAACGAACTGACTCGCCTATATACTGTTGGATAAAACCTTACGGAGGAACTGGAGGAGACGATAGCATGGGAAACCAGAGTTGGAAGCGGATTCTAAGATGGTTTGTGCTGGGGATCGTCCTGGCTGTAGTCGGCCTCTTTGTGGCTGACCTGTTCGGTACGTTGTTCAACGGGATGGAATATGGAGATGCCGTGTGCCTTGGCTTCGGTGTGTATCTATGTGTCGTGGCTGTAACCTGCGTTGGAGTGATTCTTTCCCATATGGACCATAAGTAATGGATCATAAGTAGGGTCTTTTGGAGCAGTCACTTTCACCATATAGGCGATATTGAATTTCCCGAGTCGGTGACAGAGAATGAAACAGAAGAGAGAATACAAACCCTATCAAGGCAAGCGCCCTATCAGGGGATTAAAAAGATGGCTTATCGCTCTGTTGGCCCTTATATTGGCAGGAATTCTGGCTTTTGCTGCCCTGCTGGGCATTGTACTGGCTGGAGGCCATGACGAGATCCATGGCGACCCAACGGTGATGATCATCCTGGGCTGTCAGCTGCGGGAGGATGGACCGTCTATCCTGCTTCAGGATCGCTTGGATGAGGCACTGGAATACCTAGATGACCACCCGGACATGACGGTGGTGGTGTCCGGAGGACAAGGACCCAATGAACCCACCACCGAAGCCCGTGGCATGGCGGACTATCTTCTGGCCCATGGGATCCCGGAGGGGCAGATCCTGCTGGAGGATCAGTCCCACAATACCAGCCAAAACTTGGCCTATTCCATGCGGGTGCTGGAGGAGGCCGGTGTGGACTGGGAAGGGCGCGTACTAGTGGTGTCCAACGGATTTCATTTGGCTCGGGTACGGATGCTGGCCAACCGGCATGGCCTGGGCCAGGTGTCCACCCTAGCTGCCCCATCCAGCGACTTTGGATCCAGGATTCAGATGTATATCCGGGAGCCTCAGGCTCTGGTGAAATCCTTCCTGTTTGACCGACAAGAGTAAGTGAAGCATATAACCGAGGAAAGGTGAGAGTGTGACCGACAGACTGAAAAGCATAGAGCTGCGCTACGCCCAGATCGAGGCCCGACTGGCGGCAAATGAGACCTACGCCGACCCGGAGCTGGTATCCCGGCTGAACAAGGAGCAGAAAGAGCTGGAGCCCCTTGCTACGGCCTACCGTAGTTTGATGAAGGCACAACAGGCACTGCAGGATGCCCGAGCGCTGCTGTCTGATCCGGAGCTGAAGGAACTGGCCCAGGAGGAGGAGCGTCAGGCTCGGGAGGAAGTGGAACGGCTGGAGCGGGAGATCCAGATCCTGCTGCTGCCCCGGGACCCCAATGACGACAAAAATGTCATCGTGGAGATCCGGGCTGGCGTGGGCGGGGAGGAGTCAGCCCTGTTCGCCCACAGTCTGGTGCGCATGTACACCATGTATGCTGAGGGCAAAGGGTGGAACGTGGAGATCAACTCCATCAATGAAACGGAACTGGGAGGCGTGAAGGAGATTTCCTTCACGGTGATTGGGGAAGGCGCCTGGTCCCGGCTGAAGTATGAGAGCGGGGTCCACCGGGTGCAGCGGGTGCCGGAGACGGAGTCCGGCGGCCGGGTGCACACCTCTACCGCCACCGTTGCGGTGCTGCCAGAGATGGCGGAGGTGGACGTGCAGCTCAATCCCGCGGATGTGGAGATGCAGGTCTACCGGGCCTCCGGCGCGGGGGGACAGCATGTGAACAAGACTTCCTCCGCCGTCCGCCTCATCCACAGGCCTACCGGCACGGTGGTGGAGTGCCAGCAGGAGCGCAGCCAGTTCCAGAACCGGGAGAAGGCCATGCGCCTGCTGGCCTCCCTCCTGTACCAGCGGGAGCAGGAGCGGGTCCAGTCGGAGTACGGCCAGGAGCGGCGCAGCCAGATCGGCACCGGCATGCGCAACGAGCGCATCCGCACCTATAACTTTCCCCAGGGCCGGCTCACCGACCACCGGATCGGACTGACACTTTACAAGCTGGACGCGGTGATGGACGGCGATCTGGACGAGATCATTGACGCGCTGGCCGCCGCCCGGCAGGCGGAGCAGTTAGCGGAACAGAAGGACTGAACCGAGCATGTATACCCATGTGATTTTTGACCTGGACGGAACCCTGCTGAACACCATCGACGACCTGGCGGATGCGGGCAACCACGTGTGCCAGGCCCACGGATGGCCCACCTTCCCGGTGGAGCAGTACAAGCATATGGTGGGCCGGGGGATCCCCAACCTGGTGCGCCAGTTCGTGCCCCAGGAGCTGGGGCAGGAGGCGGTGAAGGTCGCCCTGGCGGAGTTCTCCGCCTGGTATGACCTGCACAAGGAGGACAAGACGGCCCCCTATCCGGGCATCGCCCGGGCGGTGGAGTTGCTCAAGGCTGCCGGGGTGTCGGTGGCGGTGCTGTCCAACAAGGCCCATTCCCTGGCCGCCCCGGTGGTGGAGCACTATTTTCCCGGCCTGTTCCCTCTGGTACAGGGAGCGCTGCCCGGCGTACCGGTGAAGCCCGATCCAACCCTCCTGCGCCGGATGCTGGCCGAGCTGGGGGCGGCCCCTGAGACCACCCTCTTCGTGGGGGACAGCGACGTGGACATCCTCACGGGGAAGAACGGGGGCCTGGCCGCCTGCGGCGTGCTGTGGGGCTTCCGGGACCGGGCGGAGCTGGAGGGGGCCGGTGCGGACCTGGTCATCAACCGCCCTGCCCAGCTTGTGGAGGTGGTCACCGGCACCCGGCTTTTAGACGCTGGGGAGGACGAGGTGGCGGCCGACCTGCTGGCCCAGGGAAAGCTGGTGGCCCTGCCTACCGAGACGGTGTACGGCCTGGCCGCCGATGCCACCCAGGCCCAGGCCGTCCACGCCAACTACGAGGCCAAGGGCCGGCCGGACACCAAGCCGCTGAACGTGCTGGTGGATGGGATGGCCATGGTGGAGAGGATCTGTCAAGAGATTCCCCTTGACGCCTATCGGCTGGCTGACGCTTTCTGGCCGGGTCCGCTGACCATGATCCTGAAAGGGAATGGAACCCTGCCCGACATCGTCCCCGCCGGGGGGGCCACCCAGGGGGTGCGCTGCCCTGACCACCCGGACACTCTGGCGGTGATCCGGGCCCTGGGGCGGCCCCTGGCCTGTCCCTCCGCCAACCTGTCCGGACACCCCAGCCCCAAGTCGGCGGACGAGGTGCTCGCCCAGCTGGCCGGAGGCATTGCCGCGGTGCTGGACGGGGGAAGATGCGCCGTGGGAGTGGAGTCCACCATCTTGGACCTCACCGTCACCCCCTACCGCATCCTCCGCCAGGGGGGACTGAGCCGGGGGGACATTGAGGCCGTGGTGGGGTCGGTGGAATGATCCCTCTGTACATTTGAAACCGGCTGTGGTACCATGAGCTGTAAGGCTCTGAGAGGGCCGCAACCGGAGGTTGCGCCGGAAGTGCTTTACATCGCCTGCTCTGTCCCGTACCATTTTGGTGAGGTGATCAAGCATGACGTTGGGAGAAAATCTCCAAAGGCTGCGGGCGGCCAAGGGCCTGTCCCAGGAGGAAGTGGCCCGGCAATTGTATGTGTCCCGCCAGTCTGTGTCCAAGTGGGAACATGACGCCGCCGAGCCGGGGGTGGAAAACCTGAAGACCCTGGCCAAACTCTACGGGGTGACCCTGGACCAGCTGCTGCTGGGGGAGGACCCGGCGCCGGAGGACAATCCGCCATGGGACGGAAGCTGCGAGGAAGTTGAGGAACCAAGACAGGCCCAGGACGACCGGATCTACCTGCTCTGGACGGGGGTGCGGCTGGCGGCCACGGTGCTGGTGATCCTGTCCTTTTTTGGACGCTATGGATGGATCATCGTTCCCGTGGTGGCTCCATTGACCATTTCCCTCATCACCATGGGAGTGGGGATCTGGGTGCGCTATCCTGTGATGCGCCGGGTGATCCTGTGTCTGCTGGTACTGGACTGCCTGCTGAGCCTGGAGGCCCTGCGGCTGGAAAATTCCCTTCTGCTGCTGTGGCTGGCAGGGGATGGGGTCTACCTGTGGGGGATGACCCGCCCGTCCGTTCAGCGCAGATTTTCACGCAATTGTGTGAGGTGAGTGGATTGACTGTCATTGGCATCACCGGCCCCACGGGGGCGGGAAAGACCACCGTCCTACGGGTGCTGGAGGGGATGGGGGCGCTCATTTTGGACTGCGACGTGGTATACCACGACCTGACCCTATCCTGCCGGCCCATGCGGGCGGAGTTGGCCGACGCCTTCGGCCCGGACATCTTCGGCCCAGACGGGGCGCTGCTGCGCAAGAAGTTAGGGGCCGTGGTCTTTGGCAATCCCCGGGCCCTGGAGCGGCTGAACGCCATCACCCACCGCTATGTGGCCCAGGCGGTGGACCAGGCGGTGGAGGGTGCCCGGCGGGAGGGCCGCCCAGCCGCGGCGGTGGACGCCATTGCCCTGATCGAGGGCGGTTTAGGCTGCCTGTGCGACGTCACGGTGGCGGTGGTGGCGTCGGAGGAGACCCGGGTACGCCGCATCATGGCCCGGGAGGGCATCGGAGAGGACTACGCCCGGCTGCGGGTGTCCGCCCAGAAACCCGCCCAGTATTTTGAAGAGCAGTGCGACTATGTCCTGCGCAACGACGGGGACGACCCGGCGGAGTTAGAGGCGCGGGCTTGGACGCTGTTTGATACCATCATCAACAAAGGAGATGCTTAGAAATGGAAGAGAAGACCGCCGCCCAGCAGCTGCGGGACAAGCTGCTGTACCAGAAGAAGAACGGCTGGGACGTGGTGGACGAGGCCACAGAGCAGGCTATCTTTGACTACTGCGAGGGATATAAGCTCTATCTGGACAAGGGCAAGACGGAACGTACCTGTGTGGCGTACACCGTAGAGCTGGCCAAAACCGCCGGCTTTGTGGAATTGGAGCGGGGTATGGCCCTCACCCCCGGCATGAAGGTGTACCGTGTGAACCGAGGCCGGGCGGTCAACCTGGCCGTCATCGGCTCTGCTCCCCTGGACCAGGGCGTGTCCATTGTAGCCGCCCACATCGACAGCCCCAGACTGGACCTGAAGCCCACCCCGCTGTATGAGGATAGCGAACTGGCTTTCTTCAAGACCCACTATTATGGCGGCATCCGCAAGTATCAGTGGGTGACTATCCCACTGGAACTGCGGGGCGTGGTGGCGTTGAAGGATGGTTCTATGGTGTCTGTGTCTGTGGGCGGCCACCCTGGTGACCCCCAGTTTACCATCGACGATCTGCTTCCTCACTTGGGTGCCGACCAGAGCAAGAAGCCCCTGGGAGAGGCCATTCCCGGAGAGAGCCTGAACATCCTGGTGGGCAGCCGCCCTCTGAAGGGGGACGACGGCGCTGGCCGGGTGAAGCTGGCGGTGCTCAAGCTGCTGCATGAGCGATACGGCATCACCGAGGCCGACTTCATCTCCGCCGAGATTGAGGCGGTCCCCGCTTTCCATGCTACCGACATCGGCTTTGACCGCTCCCTCATCGGCTCCTACGGCCATGACGACCGGGTGTGCGGCTATGCCGGGCTGAAGGCCCTGCTGGACCTGAACGGCACCCCCTGCCGCACCGCCGTGTGCGTGCTGGCGGACAAGGAGGAGATCGGCTCCGAGGGGGTGTCCGGCATGCAGTCTGCCTTCTTTGACACCTTTGTGGGCGACCTGTGCGACAGCCAGAACGTCCCCCTGAAGGCCTGCCTGGAGAAGTCCTTCTGCCTGTCTGCCGACGTCACCGCCGCTTATGACCCTAACTTTGCCGAGGTGTATGAGAAGAACAACTCCGCCATGGTTAACTACGGCGTGGGCCTGTGCAAGTATACCGGCTCCCGGGGCAAGGGCGGGTGCTCCGACGCGGGGGCCGAGGCGGTGGCCTACGTCCGTCGGCTGCTGGACGACCGGAACATCGTCTGGCAGATGGCCGAGCTGGGCAAGGCCGA